>Ga0167615_1000560_pt1 | contig 10734 bp, 11 predicted proteins | sample BED_Mat_host_9_1_FD_111800 | JGI IMG/M metagenome (GOLD analysis project Ga0167615, IMG submission 111800) | Extremophilic microbial mat communities from Yellowstone National Park, USA - BED_Mat_host_9_15 (v2) (version 2) | ecosystem: Environmental > Aquatic > Thermal springs > Hot (42-90C) >... | reverse complement strand
TTAGGATCTAGGGTACAGGGAGGTGGCCGCTGTGAAGGTCATCCTGCTTCAGGACGTGAAAGGACAGGGCAAACAGGGCGAAATCAAGGAAGTCAGCGAAGGGTACGCGAGAAACTTCTTGTTTCCTCGCAAGCTGGCGGAGGAGGCTACGCCACAAGCGCTCAAGGCCCTCGAAGACAAGCGGCGCAAGGAGGAGCGGCTGAAGGCGCAGGAACTGGCGGACGCGAAAGCCCTCGCGGAACGCCTCGACAATCTGAAGGTCACGATTCGCTCGCAGGTGGGCAAGGACGGCCGCCTGTTTGGCGCCATCACGACGAAACACATCGCGGATGCTCTCAAAGCGCAAGGGTTTGACGTGGACAAGCGAAAAATTTCGCTGCCGGATCCCATCAAGTCCCTCGGAGGTCACAAGGTGACCATCAAGCTGCATCCTGAGGTGCATGTCCAGATCCTCGTGTATGTGGAAGCGGAGTGAGGACCACCATGGCGGCAGAGGAGACGCTGTGGCGCGATAGGGAAGCCGAGGCAGCGCTTCGCATGCCGCCGCACAATCTCGAGGCGGAGCAGGCGGTTCTCGGCGCCATGCTCATTTCACCGGACGCGGTCGTCGAGGCGCTGGAGATCCTCGAGGCGGACGACTTCTATCGCTCTGCGCACCAGGCCATCTTTCGCGCAATCCGCGAGGTGTACGAGACGGGCGATCCGGTCGACATCATCACGGTGGCGTCGCGGCTGCGCACGTACGGCGACGTGCTCGACTCGGTCGGCGGGCCCGAATACCTGGCCGATCTCGCCGCGATCATGCCCACCGCGCTTCACGTCGTGCACTACGCCGAGATCGTGCGCGAGAAGGCGCTTTTGAGGCGCATCATCGCCGCCGGTACGCGGATTGCGGAGGCGGCGTATGAGCCGGACGCGTCCGCGATGGAGGTGCTGGCGGACGCGGAGCGGCTGGTGCTCGAGCTCAGCCAACACCAGCGGACGCGGGATTTCACCCACATTTCCGACGTCCTGCAGACGACGTTCGAGCGAATTGAGCAACTGTACGAGAGCGACGGCAACATCACGGGCGTTCCCACCGGCTACAGCGATCTCGACCGGATGACGAGCGGCTTTCAGAAGTCCGACCTCATCATCGTGGCGGCGCGCCCTTCGGTGGGGAAGACGGCGTTCGCGCTGAACATCGCGCAAAACGTCGCGGTTCGAGCTGGACTGCCCGTGGCCATCTTCTCGCTGGAGATGTCGAAGGATCAGCTTGTGCAACGCATGCTCTGTGCGGAGGCGTTCATCGACGGCCATAAGCTTCGCAACGGCACGCTCGACGATGAAGACTGGCCCAAGTTGTCGATGGGCGTGACGACGCTCAGCAATTCACCCATCTACATCGACGATACGCCGGGCATCACGGTCCCGGAGATGCGGAGTAAGCTCAGGCGCCTCAAGCTGGAACACGGGCTGGGGTTTGTCGTGATCGACTACCTGCAGCTCATCCACGGGCGGCGGATGGCCGGGGAGAACCGCCAGCAGGAGATCTCCGACATCTCGCGTTCGCTCAAGCAGTTGGCCCGCGAGCTCGAGGTGCCCATCCTCGCCTTGGCCCAGCTCAGCCGATCCGTCGAGCAGCGCCAGGACAAGCGGCCGATGCTGTCGGATATCCGAGAGTCGGGTTCCATCGAACAGGACGCGGACGTGGTGGCGTTTTTGTATCGCGACGACTACTACAACCCCGACACGGAGAATCCGAACGTGGTCGAGGTGATCATCGCAAAGCAGCGCAACGGGCCCACGGGCAAAATTGAGCTCGTGTTCCTGAAGAACTTCAATAAGTTCGTGAATCTCGAACGTGTACACGCGGAGCCATGAACGAAGAGCGGACGGATCTGCTGTACTCGGCGGCGGACGCGGCGGAACGCGAGCTTCGCCTGACGCGCCGGGAACGGCGAAAGCGAATGGAAAAGGCGCGCAAGCGCCGGAAGAGGCGGCGCAGACGGCGCATGCGGCGCGTGCGGATGTGGCGAGCGATACGCAGTCTGCGGTTTTGGACGCGGGCGCTCGCCGCCTTCGCCGTGGCGCTCATGTTCGCGTTCTGGGCGCGATTTGCCTATGTGTACGACATCCCGGCGTATGTGGCGCCATACCTTCCGCCGCACGTGACGGCGTACGTGACGGTGAAGAGTTGGTGGTTCGGCCCGCCGGTCATCGACGTGGCCGCCTATGAGCCGGATTTCGGCGCCCTGAGCGTCTCCAACCCGTACGACGTGCTCCTCCAGAACATGGGCACGTACGCGTCCGTCGTTTCGCATCCGCGCATCGTCTGGGCGAGATCGTCCTGAGAGGAGGGGATGACATGCCTGCGCACATTTTGGTGGTCGAAGACGAGGAGCCCATCGCGAACATCCTCCGCTTCGCGCTGGAGCGCGAGGGGTACAGGGTCTCCTGTGCGTACGACGGGGCGGAGGCCTTGGAGCGCTGGCGAGCCCTCCAGCCGGACCTCGTCCTGCTCGACGTGATGTTGCCGGAGGTCGACGGCTTCGACGTGCTCCGCGCCATCCGCCAGGCGTCGGGCGTGCCGGTGATTATCCTCACGGCCAAGGACGACGAGGTCGACAAGGTGCTCGGGCTGGAGCTTGGTGCGGACGACTACGTCACCAAGCCGTTCAGCACGCGCGAGCTGGTGGCGCGCGTCAAGGCCAACCTGCGGCGCGCATCCGACGTGCTGCGGGAGCACCGGGACAACGAGCGGTACGTCGTCCAGGACCTCGTGATCGATCTCGCCGAATACACGGTCACCAAGGCGGGCCAGCCGATTCCGCTCACGCACCGGGAGTTTCAGGTCCTCGCCGTGCTCGCCGCCCATCCCGGGCGCGTGTTCACGCGCGATCAGCTGGTGGACCAGGTCTGGGGCACCGACTACGTGGGCGACACGCGGGCGGTGGATGTGACCATCCGGCGGCTGCGCGAGAAGCTGGAACCCGATCCGAGCCAGCCGAGGTACGTGCTGACGCGCCGCGGCGTCGGCTACTATGTGAGGAATGAATGATGCGGTTCCGAAGCCTGCGCGTGAAGCTCGTCATGGTGTACACGCTGCTCATCCTGTTTGCCGTGGAGCTCATTGGCGCGTACTTCGTCCAGGCGCTGACGTCCTCGCTCGTGCGCAATCAGGCGCAGACCGCGCGCACGCAGGCGCAGCTCATGGCCACGCTCATCGCGCCGGAGCTCGCGCCGGGGGCGCGCGCCTCCAACAGCGCCGTGGCCAATCTCCTGCAGTCGGTGCCCCAGTTTTTGAACGGCACCGTGTACGTCCTCAACCAGAGCGGCTACGTGATGTACACCACGGCTGGCGGCGCGCTCGTGGGGCAGAAGCGGATTGACTCGGTTGCCACGCAGGCGCTGCTCCACCGCACCTTTGCGCAGTCCGTGCGCTATGATCCCCTGTCGAAGAGCCACCTGCTCGCCGTGGCCGTGCCCGTGACGCTGCACGGGACGTATCTCGGCGTGCTCGAATACGTCTTGTCCATCCAGTCCACCTACGAGACCATCCACCAAGCCACCACCATCTTCTACACCGGTTCCATCGGCGTTCTGGCCATCGTGATGATCCTCGGGGCCATCGTCGCGCGCGCCCTGACGCGCCCCGTCATCGAGGTCACGCGCCAGGCGGAGGTGATGGCGCGCGGAGACTTCTCGCAGCGCCTCGAGGCCACGAGCAACGACGAAATTGGCGATCTCGTCGCGTCCATCAACCACCTCGCCGACGAGCTTGAGGAGGCCATCGCGGCGAACCGGTTGGAGCAGGAGCGGCTGCGAGCGGTCATCACGTCAATGGGCGAGGGCGTGATCGTCCTCGATTCGTCCGGGCAGGTGCTCATGATGAACCGCGCGGCGAGGCAGATGTTGACCCAGGCCGCGGGCGGCGAAGAGGATGCCATCCGGCAGCTCGAACTGGACCGGCTGATGCAGGGCGATGTGGCGACGGGCGTGCGCGAGGTGCGGGTGATTGGGGACACCATCTTTCACGTCATCCTGACGAGCGTGCAGCGCCGCGGCCAGGTGGATGGCTACGTCGCGGTGGTCCGGGACGTGACCGAGCAGGAGAAACTCGACCAGGCGCGCCGTGACTTCGTGAGCAACGTGTCGCACGAGCTGCGTACGCCGCTCACCACGGTCAAATCGTACCTCGAGGTCATGCGCGATCTCGGCGAGGACGAGGCGGAGACGAAACGCGAGTTCCTCGAGGTCATCGCGCGCGAGACGGATCGCATGGTGCGGCTGACGCGCGATTTGCTCCTGTTGTCGGGCTTGGACCGCGGAGGGCCGCGGAGCGTGGAGATGCGGGCCATTCCGGTGCACGGGCTGCTGAAAGGCGTGGTGGAGCGGTTTCAGCTCCAGGCGGCAAAGCAGGAGTTGTCGCTTCGCGTGCACTTGCCGCCACGCCAGGATGTGTGCGTGTATGGGGACGAGGACATGGTCAACCGGGTGCTCGACAACGTCCTTTCGAACGCGCTCAAGTACACGCCGCCGGGCGGGCGCATTGATGTGCGCGCGGACGTGGCCGCCGAGCACGTGACCTTCATCATCTCGGACACCGGCATCGGCATCCCGGCCGAGGATCTGCCGCACGTCTTCGAACGGTTCTACCGGGTCGAAAAGGGGCGGAGCCGGCGGGGCGGGGGCACCGGGCTCGGGCTGGCCCTGGCCCGGGAGATGGTCGAGCGCATGGGCGGCGATATCCGAATGGAGAGCGAGGTACAGCGCGGCACAACTGTGTACGTAACGCTCCGCCGCGCGGAGGAGGATGCCGCATGAGAGCCTGGTGGCGGACGGCCAAGACGGTAATCCTCGCGCTGCTCGTGGCGGGCAGCGTCGTGCTGAGTTACGCGCTGTGGTCCGGCAATCTTCAGGGTGGCGCCGAGATCGGGCTGACGCAGACGCAGACCATCCCGTATTCCACCTCGCCCGCGCTCGCGTCCACCGTAGAGCCCTACGAGATCGACATTCGCGCGGGGGACGCGTACACGGTGGCCCGGCCCGGGAGCGCCGCGTACGCCGCGTGGACCGGCCTCCTGATGGGCCTGAAGGCGGAGCGGCCGGAGCCCATTGCCGCCATGCCGTCAGGGTCTCCGGCGAGCGTGGTGTTTCAATTCGGTATCCCGCTCGATCCGTCCGTCGGCAGAAGCTGGCTCGGCGATCTCGCCGCGTCGGTCGGCGGCATCAACTGCCGCGCCATCGCGCTCAATGTCGGCCCTGGGTCGACGTGCACCGTGGTGTACGAAGGGATGAACGCCGCGGGCAAGCCCGAGCTCGTCGAGGCCACGGCGTCGCTCCCGGCGGGCGCCTTCATGCGGCAAGCCGAACGCGACGTCGCGGAGGCGCCGTATAACGCGTGGAGCGACTTCGAGGGTGAAAGCTTTGTGCCGGTCCGCGGGCGAATGACCAGCTACGTCTACGCGTTCACGGAACCGTCCATCATGCCGCTGGTCCAGTCGTTCTTCGTCAATCCGCAGGCCTTAACCCGCATCCAGGAGAGCAAAACCGTGACCATCTGGACGGACGGAAGCCGAGCAGTTCAGGTGGACCGCGCCGGAATGACGCTGCAATACGAGGACCCCAACGCGAGCGCCGCGCCCGGGCACACCGAGGACTATATCGCCGCCATCGATTTCCTGCACGCCCACGGCGGTGGGCCGAGCGATCTGCTTGGCTTCGATCTCGTCGGGATGCTGACCGTCAACCTGAACGGTCCCAGCTTTTCGTTCGCGCAGTACGTGGACGGTTATCCCATTCTCTCCAACGGCGCCGATTACAACTTCGAAACGGACAGCGGGCATGTGATGGAGTTTGATCGACCGCTCTGGGAGCTCACGAAGCCCGTGCAGGCGACTTCGGTGCCCATTCTGGGCGAGGACGCCTTGGCCAAAGCGCTGGCCAAGGTGACGGGCGCGAAGACCGTGTCTCTCTCGACGTTTCACGTGGAACTCGGCTACTGGCCGTCCATCCAGGGGACGAAGCCCGGGCAAATCTGCCTCCTGCCCATCGACTACGTGACCAATGCGAGCGGCGGCGTGTGGGTGCTGAACGCAGAGACGGGCGCGCTCATCGCGGGGGGATTGTCGTGAACTGGGAAGTCGCCAAGTCGTGGCTCATCGCGCTGTTTGCGCTGCTCGACGTGATCCTCGGATGGCTCCTGTACGAATCTCGCCAGTTGGCGAGCGGCTACGCCGAGTCGCCCGCTGACGCCCTAGCGAACACCAAGACGCTGTTGGCAAACCAGGGATTCAGCCTGGCCACGTCCGTTCCTTCCGGGCAGCCGAGCCTCGTCACGTTCCAGGCCGATTTCGCCAATCCGCGCTGGGCGTCGCTCGAACAGGCGGCGTTTCCCGGCGCAAAAGGCAAAGCGCAAATCGCGGGCGGCACGCTCACCACAAGCGAAGGCCAGATCACCGTCACCGGCCAGGGCACCTGGGCGGTACAGTATCAACCCCCGCTGCAGTTGTCGCCGAACCGCGGGGCGCTCGCCTACGTGTTTCGAGGCGCGGACTACGCGCCGGATCCGGTCACGTCGGATCCCGTCCACGCCGTGTACTTTGAGGTGGTGAACGGCTACCCCGTGTTTGACGCCGACGTGATCACCGTGCAGGAAAAAGGCCAGCTCATCGGCTATACTCAGACGTATATCGATCATGTTCAGCCGAACAGTTCTCCCAAACCGGTGATCAGCGCGCTTGACGCCCTGGACAGCTTTGCCGAGGCCGTGGACAAGGCCGGATCGGGCCAGGTCAACAGCGTAGTGAAGGTCGATCTCGGCTACGCCCGCAAAATTCAGGTTGCTTCTGGCAGTCAAGCCATCCTGCACAGCTACTGGTTTCCGGTCTGGCGGATTGTGACGACGGCGGGTGTCTACTTTGTCAATGCGTTCACCGGCGAGGTCGAGACGCAAAACGCTTACTGACCCCGCGCAGCCGCGCGCGGCGGGGCGTGGGCAACAGGAGGTGGGCGCGTGGAATTCTGCGTCCTGGCGAGCGGAAGCAATGGAAACAGCCTGTACCTGGAATATGGCGAGACCCGCATCCTGCTCGACGCTGGGCTGAGCGGCAGACAACTGGAGGCGCGACTGCGCGCCCAGTGCCAGCGAGAGCTGCGCGATCTCACGGCGGTCCTCTTCACCCACGAGCACGACGATCACGTCAAGGGGCTGGTTCAGCTCGCGAAGAAGAGCCAGGCTCCGCTCTACATGACCGAGGGTACATACGCCGGCCTACCGGCCAAGGCGCGGCCCGACGAGCCGGATCGCGTCGTACATATTCGGGCGGGAGAACCGTTTGACCTGGGCGGGGTGCGCATCACGCCGTTTGCGGTGTCGCACGACGCGGAGGAGCCGGTCGCGTTCCGCTTCGACACAGCGGAAGGCAGCCTCGCGGTGGTGACCGATCTCGGTTACGTGAGCGATCGGCAGCGAGAACTGCTGCGAGGCTGCGACGTGTACGTGTTGGAGACGAATCACGATACGGAAATGCTTCGCGCGGGCCCTTATCCGTGGCATCTCAAGCGGCGCATCCTCGGCGACAAAGGGCACCTGTCGAATGTCGACGCGGCCTACGCGCTGATCGACATCTTGGCCGATCAACCGGCGCACGTGTACCTTGCGCACCTGAGTGGGGAGAACAACCTGCCGGAACTCGCCGAATTGACGGTAGAACAGATTGTGCTCGACGCGAGGCCGGAGTTGGCGGATCGACTTCGCCTGCACCGGACGAGCCGCCAGGCCGCCTGCGCAGCGATGAAAATTTCCCGGGCAACCGTATGATGCCAGACGTTCCCGCTCACACTACCCTCAGCACAGCGCGAGGATGGATACGCGTGAGGGGGGATGAGCTGTGAGGGGGATGCGCGAACTTCGTTGGAAGCGCGCGTGGGCCATGGCGTCCGTGGCCTTTGTGTCGAGCGGCGCGGGAGTGGCCGCGGGACTTGCGGCATCGCGGCTCGAGCCAGCCATCATGGCGCCTGCGCCCCCGCAACATGCCGCCGTTCGGGCCGTGGATGCGGTGGCGGACCCGGAGAGCGTGGTGAACCTGTCTACGGGCGTCACGCAGGCGGTGAAGCGCGTCGAGCCGGACGTCGTCGGCGTGGAGAACTATCAACTCGTCTCCAACTTCTTCTCCCAGACGTCGAAACTGCAGGCCACGGGACTAGGGACGGGCGTGATGTTCTACAAAGACGAGCGGCACGCGTACATCGTGACGAACAATCACGTGGTGGAAGGCGCGGCCAAGGTGGACATCGTGGTGGACCCGGGCAAGCATCACGACGCGGACGTGGTGGGGACGGATCCGTACACCGATTTGGCCGTGCTCCGCGTGCCGGCGTCGGTGTTTCGCGGCATCGAGCCGGTCACGTTCGCGGACTCGAGCCGGATTGAAGCGGGCGAACCCGCCATCGCCATCGGGACGCCGCTCGGCTTGGATTTTGCGGATACGGTGACGAGCGGCATTGTGAGCGCGAAGTCGCGCCTCATGCCTGTGCAGGATGAGGCGACGGGGCAGACGCTCGACTACCAGACGGTGATCCAGACGGATGCCGCCATTAATCCGGGCAACAGCGGCGGCCCCTTGCTCAACATCCGCGGCGAGGTCATCGGCATCAACAGCTGCAAAATCGTGGCGCAGAATTTTGAAGGCATGGGATTCGCTATTCCTTCGAACGAGGTGAAGGTCGTCGCGAAGCAGCTGATGGAGAAGGGGCACGCCGTGCACCCGGCGCTCGGCGTGGAAGGATACTCGCTCGCGTCGCTGCCGCAGCAGATGTGGCCCGACGTGCCGGTGGACTACGGGGTATGGGTGAAGCGGGTGTCCTCGCCGGAGGCGCGTGCGGCCGGGATCAGGCCGGGGGACGTGATTGTCTCGTTCAATGACCGGACCGTCCGAACCATGGCGGAACTGAGGACCGCGCTGTTTCAGACGCACCCGGGCGATGTGGCGGTGGTGCGCGTGTATCGGGGCGACAAGTTGATGGCGCTCCGCGTGAAAATCGGACAGATGGGGACGAAACCCACCACTGCACCGGCGCTCGACTTCGCCCGCTAGGCAGGGCGAGCGCCGGCGGGTGACCTGGCGTCCCCACAGGGAGGGGACGGACGTGCGGGTGGCCGTCGTAGCAGTGGGGAAAATTCGAGAAAGATTCTGGCTGGAGGCGCTTCGCGAATACGAGAAGCGCCTTTCGGCGTACGTGGACCTCGAGGTGGTGGAGGTGGCCGATGAGCCGGACGCCGAGGAGATGTCGCCCGGCGAGGTGGAGGCGCTTTTATCGCGCGAGGCGGATCGCATCGAGCGGTGGCTCCGCCCGAGGGACGGTGTCATCGCGCTCGACATCGAAGGCGAGGCGCTGTCCTCGGAATCGTGGAGCGAGCGATACAACAGGCTGTGCGCCGCTTCGTACGGGCGGCTGGTGTTTGTGGTGGGGGGATCTCGCGGCCTGCACCCGCGCATCAAGCGGCGGGCGGTCTTCCGCTGGAGCTTCGGTCCCATCACCTTGCCGCATGCGCTCGCGCGCGTCGTGCTCCTGGAACAGCTGTACCGCGGCATTCGAATTCTCCGCGGCGAGCCATACCACAAGTGATGAACTCAAGCGGCGCGTGCGGAGGCGTGCGGGGTGTGCCTCGCCGCGGCGCGTGCCTCTTCATGCGCCGGTCAGACTCGGGTTCTCGGGCGATCCGTGTTCCATGAGAAAGCTGTACAAGAGCTTCGCCGCCTTCGTCTCGAACGCCGATTTCGGCGTCACGATGGAAAAGGTCCGCTTCACCGGTGCGCACGGAATCGGGAGGGCGCGGAGCATCCCCCACGTGAGTTCGCGCGCCACCACCCAGCGCGACAGGCACGCGAGCCCTAGGCCCGCGGCGACCGATTCTTTGATCACCTGGCTGCTCGTGTATTCGACGAGATCGCGCGGCTGGATGCCCAGCTGGGCAAAGAGGCGATCCGTCATCTCCCGCGTCCCAGATCCAGGCTCGCGGATGAACCAGGTGGCGCGCTCCAGCAGCGCGCGATCCGGCCCTTCGACACACCAGGGGGAGGAAGGACTTGCCACCACGAGCATTTCGTCCTCCGCAAACGGCGTGAGCACGACTTCGTCCTCGACCACGTCCTGGCCTTCGACGATGCCGATGTCGAGATCGCGCGTGGCCACGCCATGGGCGATGGTCTGGGTGTTGGCAATGGACACGGACGGCTGTACCGCGGGGTACGCCTTGCGAAACCGCGCGATGACGTGCGGCAGGACATATTCCCCGTAGGTCAGGCTGGCGCCCACGTGCACCTGGCCCGCCGGGACCTCCTGCATATCCGCGATGAGCCGCTCCATGCGGCGATACAGGGCGAGGATTTCCCTGGCATGCTCATACACAATCTTTCCGGCTGGATTCACCTGCAATCGCCTGCGGCCGCGATCGATCAGGCGGACGCCGAGGCGCTGTTCGAGCGTCTGAACGTGCTGGCTGATGGCCGGCTGACTGATGTGCAGCTTTTCGGCGGCGCGGGTGAAGCTGTTCTCCTCCACGACCGTGACAAACACGCGTAACTGCAGATCCAAGCGCTCCACATCCCATCAACATAAGCTCTTCTTATAGTCTACATCAAAAAGATGTATTTCCCCTAATGCAAGTCACCTCATACCATGGAAGTTGACATGAGTGGGAGGTGACGGAATGCACATCATACGTCAGTTCGGCGTCAACTGGTTCAC
>Ga0167615_1000555_pt1 | contig 10822 bp, 10 predicted proteins | sample BED_Mat_host_9_1_FD_111800 | JGI IMG/M metagenome (GOLD analysis project Ga0167615, IMG submission 111800) | Extremophilic microbial mat communities from Yellowstone National Park, USA - BED_Mat_host_9_15 (v2) (version 2) | ecosystem: Environmental > Aquatic > Thermal springs > Hot (42-90C) >... | reverse complement strand
TGTAAATTCGCGGATAGGTGTGACCATGCCAACAAGAAATGCACTGAGGAGAGACCACGCCTGGTGGATATAGGTGGGAACCACTATGTCAGATGTACTCTCTATTACTAAGGCAGAGCCATTGCTAAGGGTTGAGGGGTTAACCAAATACTACGTTGTTAAGGGTAGGTCCGGTTTTAGAAGCAGGTTTTATGTTCGCGCACTAGAAGATGTGTCCATAACTGTCCGTCGTGGCGAGACACTGGGGGTTGTGGGCGAGAGCGGGTCTGGTAAGACCACCCTGCTGCGAGTCATCTCACTAATCCTAAGGCCAGATAAGGGCAGGATAATCCTAGGGGACAGAGTTCTTTTTTCTGATGGACGCATTCTGGAGAAACCTAAGGGTAAAATCCAGATGGTTTTCCAAGACCCTGACTCGTCCTTTAACCCAACTATGAGGGTAAAACAAATAGTGGCGGAGCCACTGGCTCCCCTAAACCTCTCAAAGGCGGAGTTGAAGGAAAGGGTGGTTAGCTCGCTTGAAAGTGTTGGTTTGGGAAGTGAGTTCCTTGAGAAGTATCCCAGCCAGTTGAGTGGGGGCCAGAAACAGAGGGTTAGTATTGCAAGGGCCTTAGTGTCAAACCCCGAGTTAATATTACTCGATGAGCCGACGAGCTCACTGGATGCGGTAGTGCAGGCTCAAATACTCAACTTGCTTATTAGACTTCAGCGGAGCCTAAATCTGACTTATATTTTCGTGACGCACAATTTGTCTGTTGCACGTTACATCTCGGATAGGTTAACTGTGTTTTATGCTGGTCGTATTTGTGAAATGGGGGGCGTTACCGATGTGCTCTCTAAACCTCTGCATCCGTATACGTTAACCCTAAAACAAGCTTTCCCCACGCCTAACCCAGAAAGTAGGACGCTTTTGAAAGCCCAAATAGAAGGTGAACCCGTAAGCCTGATCTCGCCTCCAGCTGGCTGCCGATTTAGCCCTAGATGTCCCTATGCAAGGGATGTGTGCCAGAAGGTTGAGCCGATTTTGAGAGAAGTGGACCATGATAGGTTGAGCGCATGTCACTTCGCTGAAGAGATGCTTACTCACTCGCCGGAGTGATTAAATCATCGACCTCTCTCTGCCTGAATGGCGCCTCGTATACCATCACCGAGCAGGCTGAACCCTGCGGCAACCACCATTATCACGCCCGCTGGTATGAGTGATAGCCATGGGGCGTAGATGATATACTCTTGGTACTGGGCTACTAGATAGCCCCAGTCTGGGTAGGGTGGCCTAACAGCTAGTCCGAGGTATGATAAGCCAGAATATGTTAAAACAACAGTCCCAATATCGAGGGTTGCATACACTAGGAGTGTTGAGAGGACGGGGACAAAGATGTGTCGAAGAACAATTCTCGGCCCAGATATCCCTGAAAGCTTGGCTGAGGCAACAAAGGGCATGTTGGCCAGCCTTAGCGCCTCACTCCTTGTAAGCCTTGCGTAGGGTGGCCACCAAATTATGGCGAGGGCAAACATAAGGTGGTAGGGACTCGGTCCCAGAATCATGGCTATCGCCATCCCTAAGATAAGGGCTGGTATGGCAAAGAATGTGTCCGTAATACGCATAAGTAGTTCATCCAATATACCCCCAACGTATCCCGCGGCCGCACCGAGCAGCCCCCCCACGGAGAATGAGAAGCCTACAACAAAAAAACTCACTAAAGCATCATTTGGCGCACCCGCAATGATCATGCTGAATAGGTCGCGCCCGAGTTTTGTTGTCCCAAACGGATGTAAAACCGAAGGTGGGCTGAAAGGTTTGCCTACAAAGGTTTTAAGAGGATTGTAAGGTAGAATTCTATAACCACCTATCGCTTCAATTATAGACGTAAGAACGAAGAGCGCTACAATCGAGAAGCCAACCTTAGTCTCTAAGTTATATGTTATTAGTCTCCAAAAAGACTTTAATGGCTGCCACATTTTCATTCATACCTTATCCTAGGGTCAACAACCGCATACAGCAAATCTGCTATGAAATTAGCGGTTACGATAATTATAGCGTACACCAATGTTATAGCCAATACGGCTGGGTAATCGAGTGAAAGCGCTGCTTGAACAACATACTGGCCTACGCCCGGATATGCAAAAATGTTTTCGACAAATATATCTGCTACTAGCGTAAAGTTCACGGTTATTGCGAGTAGTGTTATCACCGCCACCAAAGAGTTTTTAAATGCATAAAAGTAGACCTTGTTCTCGGAAACCCCTCTTGCCCTAGCAGCCCTGATAAAATTCGAGTTGATAAGTTCGAGAATCGACGATCTTAGAACCCTAGTAACCACCCCGAATAATCCTAGGGATAACGCCAAACTCGGTAGTATAGCATGCCTTAGGAGGCTGCTGAATGCTGTCCAATCTCCTTCAATAAGGGCATCCAGTAAAGGTATGTGGGTTATCGGCTTCGGTAATGTCACGCCTACGGGCGCTGCCCCTCCGGTTGGTAACACTGGTAGAAAGAGGGAGAAAACAAGTATTAGGACGAGGGCGATGAAAAAAGCCGGCGATGCGTAACCCAGAATGTACAGGGTCCTTATTGTTTTATCTAATATGCTACCATGGAAGCGCGCTGAAAGGATTCCTCCCGCCACACCTAGGATGATAGTGAATAACAGTGAGAGGATGACTAGTTGGATGGTGTAGGGAAGGGTTTGGGATACGGCCTGTGCCACTGGTTCACCTTTTGAAAACGAGAAACCCCAATCCGCGTGCAGTAGCCCGTCTATATAGTAGAAGTATTGAAGGTATAGTGGCGACTTTAAGTGGTAGATTTTAATGTAAATTTGAGCAAGCTGGGGGTCTATCGATGCGGATTTTCCCAACCAAGCCACGAGAGGATTTGAGGATATGAGGTGGGTGAGTGTGAATGTTATCAGCGTCACACCGAAAAGCGTAACCAAAGCTGTAACGAGTCTACGGAGAAAAAAAGTTAGGGGGTTCATCGTGCATCCTAGGCTGGTGTGATGGTGTTGAGGATTGGTAGATCCGTTACGCCCACGAGATTCGGGTCCATATAGAAGCCGCTTATAGTTTGCTTGTTGTAGGCGTATGAGCCGTCAATAAGAGGAAGCTGTGCTGCGAACAGCCAGTCGTAAGGCGCTTGGTTGTAGATCACGCCTTGCGCAACAGTGAGCTTCTGCATGATGGCGGAGAGGTTATTACTATGGTCCATGAATAAAACTGCGCTGTCCACGGTCGGGTTGTTGTACGCCCCCCAGTTACCCCAAGGAGACATGTTTGTTACGAAACTCGTCCAGAAATCCGTTGGTGCAAGGTAATCTGGCGCATAACCGTCAACCGCGTTGAAGGACAGTGGAGGAATTTGTGAAGCGTCCTGCAGATTTGTCTGGTATGAGCCGAAGGGGCTATAGAACACTGAGTCCGGGACAACCTGAATGTTAACTGTAATACCTATCTGCGCCAAGTCTTGCTGGATGATCTCTGCGGCTGGGGTCTCCCACGATGTTCCTAATGCGTCAACTTCAAGTGTGAGCGGTGGCAATCCTTTGCCGCCTGGGAACCCAGCCTCTGCCAGATACTGCTTTGCTTCGGTTAGGTTATAGCTATAGGGAGGATAATTGCCTGGGTCGTAGAACTGTCCGTAGTTGGGTGTCTCAGGACCCATTACCCTCTTCCCGTAGCCGAAAACCGCCTGGTCAATCACCTGTGTATAGTTTATGGCGTGGACGATAGCTAACCTTACATCTGTTACGTTGGTGGGGAAAATATTGTTATTGAAATCTAAGCTAACCATATCTGCTGGATACTTTATGACCGCGTAGCCATAGCTGGGGTTATTAAGAATAAGTTGGAAATCGCTTGAAGTGACCGCCGCCAGCTGTACTTTACCTGTGGTTAGATCAATGTAGCGTGTGGTGTCACTGGACTTAAAGTAAACGATTATAGTCTTGTAGTGACCAGGGTCAAGTATTGGGTTCGCGGCTATCTGTGAGGGTGTGAGGGATTTGGCCCAATAGTTGGGGTTTTGCTGGAACTCAACGTATTCATCCATCTGGACGCTGGTTACAGTGTAGGGTCCTGTGCCTGGGATTGGGTTGGTGTTAAAGTAGGAATTGATTGACCCAGGCTGTCCTGGTCCACCGTGTTGGAGTACGTACATTGGGTCGAAGATCATTCCCTCAAAGCCTGTAAATGTGTTGACGAAGAAGGGAAACGGCACTGCCAAGTGGAACACTATTGCATATGGACCCGTCACATAAGCGGGAAGGTTAGTGTTACCCATAATTGAAAGTAACTGTGGAGAGGGGTTAGAAAGTCCACTCTGATTTATCAGGGCGAATGTGGCTGGCCCAACATTGACATTGCTCGTATTAAAAATATTCAATCCATTCCAGAAAGTGGTTGAGTTACCTGTAAGGTAATACCAGAAATAGAATTCTGTCCAAACATCGTAGGCATTAAACGGGTTGCCATCGGAGAATGTGACGTTGTGCCTTAGATAGAAGGTGTATACTTCACCGTTAGTAGACGTGTTCCATCCAGTGGCCAAGTCAGGTAGGAACTGTAGCTTACCATAGTTCTGTTCGGCTGATAGGTTTACAGCGACTAGCGTCTGATACACGGCTCCCTCCAACCAGTCTGGCCAAGGTACGAATTGTTCCGCATACAGCTCGTTCAGGTTATCTATAGGCCAATAGTAGTCATCGATAGATAGAGTGGTGTTCGACACTGCTCTGGAAGTTGTTGTTGTCGAAGACGTTGAAGTCGTCGTAGGAGTTGAAGGAGGCGTCGTTGTTGTGGGGGGAGGAGTTGTTGGCGCGTGACGGGTTGCTAACATCGTTCCAGCCACAATTATAATGACCACCACAATTATGGCCGCGACAATCTGTGTCCTTGTAACACCCTTTTTGCTAAAAGTCCGCATATTTGTTTGGATATTCCGTTAGATTTAAACTTTGCTTTGACATTTTTCGGAATTTTCGCCTAATAATATATACCTTTCTTTTTGATCTACCACGCATCACATGAATGGTCAGAATACTTTACTATTAGTCAACACTCACATCCTCTCCACCCAAAAGGGTTGGAGGTTCCCGGTTCGTTGAAGCTCCTCGCGCATGGTCCTCATCCTACAGGGTTCACGACGGGCTGTGTCAGAAGCAACCGCTGCCACGGAGATATACGCCGTAGCCCGTTTGTCTGCGTATACGCCTCCCACATGTTCGGCGACTCGCCACTGCTCGTTTTCCATTCAGAATCTTTAAATGTTGGCAATTCATCCCCCCTAAAGGTCGGAGCTTTCTTGCTGGCTTTTCAGGAAGACCCAAAGGTTCTCCGAGACGCCCCAAGACCCTCTCGGAGCCTAACAGATTCTTCGTGCGGAGCTGACTCCGTTATAGGAAGAATTCGGATTCGACTCTGCGCAGCTAGAAGAACACCCTCTCATCGTCATGAATGATTCGGTGACTAAGTCAAGCAGTTAACTCATATTACGTTTTGGTCTCGATCGTTGACGCTGAGACTAAGTATCCAATCTGGTCGGGTGTCCGTTCCACGCGGTATGAGCTCTGCGGAAGCCCTCAGGTTCCTGCACAGGCTAATGCGTGCTTGAGTGACATATCATAATTATAGATGAGTGTCCCTAGTACCATTGGGGTATGGTGGGCGCGGGATCCCGAAACCACGCTCACCAGACTCTTCAGCATAAGAATCCCCAAAATCAATTCAGAGCAACCACAAGGACAAGATAAGTAGCCTGTACAACAACACAAACTTCAGAAAAACACTCTTCAAACCCCTACCCAGTAGAATTCTTAGAACCAAGCTGGTATAATAGGCAGAGTCCAAGTGAAAGGATGGAGTGCTTATCCAGACAGCACTCCAATCCAAATATTGTGCCCGGATGAGCGGCTGGTATGTGTGGTATTTAAGTTTTGGAAAAGTGTTGTCTAGACACCATCCAGTCCAAAATTTTGTTCGGTTAAAAGCTTACACTCTCCGATATTTTACCCACCACACCCTATCCGAACAGTATCTGTCCAAGACGAAATGTTTAAGTAGTTGATTGAGACATAAGTATGTGTTCCCATAATGTGTGGGGAGTTAACGTGTTTAGCCACGAAGGGGATCCTGTGGGAATCAATTGGGTTGATAGTGGGTCGCCGACTGGCTCGGGGAACCCCCACCTTAATTGATGGGGTGGCTCAGAATCGTGGGGTGAGGTTTGACTCATATGTGCGCTAATGAATCAACTCCTTCTACACAAGCGAAGATGAGGAGGGAGTGGTCGTTTAAGGACTTATACTTCGCGGCGCTTACAGGTGTAATAGGGTCGGGGTGGATTTTCGGTTCATATTATACTGCTGGCGTTGCAGGGCCAGCCTCCATAGTTTCATGGATCGTTGGTGGCGTATTTATTCTTGTGATAGCTCTGACTTGGGCTGAAGTCTCAGGCGAGATACCTATTGCCGGTGGTGTGGCTAGATACTCAATGTATACTCACGGCAACCTTACGGGGGCCTTTATGGCTTGGAGCTCGCTTCTTCCCGCTATAGCGACACCAGCGGTTGAAGCAATAGCTGTGATTTCAGTCGTGCAGAGTATAATTTCATTTAGTAAAGGAACACTCGTACTAGTCAATTCTGCGGGACTACCCACTTTACCGGGTTTCGTGTTGGCGCTTTTGATCGCGCTATTCTTCTTCTGGATAAATTACATAGGTGTCCGTAAGGTTGCATATGTTAACAACGCGGTTGGATACATAAAGTTGGTCATTCTCCCTTTGGCTATAATTTTTCTTATAGCTGCTGGTTTATCAGTCGGGCTTGGTAGAAACGTTACAACCCCATCCTTCGCACCCTACGGCTTTGGACCCGTGTTTACCGCTCTACCAGCGACGGGAGTCATCTTCGCATACCTCGGCTTTAGACAACCGATAGATATGGCAGCCGAGTCGAGAAATCCTCAAAAAGACCTTTGGAAAGCGATTGTCGCTGTGGTGGGAACGACGTTTGTAATCTACACACTACTGCAGGTCGCTTTCATATTTAGTCTACAATGGAATAGTGCGGCTGGGGGTACGCTGGGCGCAGATGTCGGAGATTGGCATGCGCTTAACACCACTCTAAGTATGTCGTCGATGCCTTTCTTTTTCGAGTTCCTTGGCTTGGGGTTTGGGGCAGTCGGCTCAATCATTATTTTAGGGGGAATCATTGGTCCTTCGGCGGATACGAACCAATACTATGCGTCTACAGCTCGAATAATTTTCGGATTGGGTAGGGAGGGATATTTCCCTAACGGTGTAACAAGGATACATCAAAAGTATAGAGTCCCAGTGGTGGGTCTACTAATTACCTTAATAGTAACCATCGTGTTGTTGGTCATGGGTGTGGCTGGCTCCCTTGTTTCGTCGGTCGGTGGTGCGTGGACAGCTTTGACCTCTATAATTACCTCCACGCTGGTCTTTGCCTATATGGCCGCACCTCTTTCCCTACCAGCTATCCGGAAAAATTATGCCGATCTAAGAAGACCATTTAAAACACCCATATACAAAGTTTTATCTCCAGTTGCCTTCGTGATCGGTGCACTGCTTGTATACTGGGGCGCGGGAAGCCTGATAACATCTTCGGATCCCTATGGTGGCTATATTTTGATATTAATAATGCTTCTTGGAGGCATAATTGTCTGGGCTTATAAAAGCGAGAAAAGCCCATTTGACTTTAACGGCGGACTCTGGGCGATAGTTTTCCTAGTTTTTAATATAGCTTTACTAGCCCTAGGAGAGTATGGCCTTAACCTATTACCACTACCTTGGGACTGGGTCACTGACATCGTGGCGGCGCTCATCTTCTATTACTGGTCTTTTAAGAGCTCGCTGCCTAAAGAAGAGATAAAATCTAGGATTGATCGGGCTCTTTCGACACCAGAAAGCGAATAACAGCCATTCCACGCATCTCCACGACTTTGGCTTTATAAGCCCTCTATGATATGGCCAAACCGCACCGAAACCCACAAACAAGAATATGAGGCCCAGCCAACCCTATCAGGATAACTCGCTAACCACGATAGACTCACCCACTGAAATTAACTCGGTTATAATACACTCTAACACAATGGCTTCATCCACTCGCTAATGACCAAACCGCCCACCAGCCCAGGTATTCTTTCACTTTAACCTAACACACTCCTCCATCTATGAAGGCACCTCTATTCTGGCCAGTCAACACATTGAAGAAGTGACCACAACCCCCCACTCCACATTAAGTGACGCATGAAGCCCAAACTTTATTCATGTCTATATACTTTCACCATAATTCAAGAATAATTTGATTTCTAACCAGGTAGGAGAGCCATGGGTTAGCATAGAAAGGCTCATAAATAGATGGGGAAAGAACAGGGTTATGCCTAAAAGGGTAATTCAATCACCAAAATTACCAAAACCCGGCGGTCCATATTCCGTTGCGGTAGAGTCGGGTGGGTTCGTTTTTGTATCAGGCCAAGTAGCCCTTGACCGTGCGACTGGCGAGGTAAGCGGAAAGAGTGTCGCTGAGCAGACACGCACGGTCCTCGAAAATATAAAGACAATACTCGAGGAGGCTGGCCTTAGCCTAAGAGATGCTGTTAAAGTGAACGTTTATCTATCGGATATACAACATTTTAATGAAATGAACGAGGTGTATCGACAGTATTTCCCGGAGAGCCAACCAGCGAGGACCACCGTACAGGCAACTCTCGCTAAAAAAGAGTATCTGATCGAAGTAGACGTAATAGCCCATAGGGGATAATACTCTACAGCTTTACACACTTTAACTGTACCCCCACGGTGGCAGCGCATCCGCTATGACCAATCATCACCGACATGTCCACCCGAAGCGGAAATACATTCCCTTGTTGATTGTGTCTGGATTACGGGCTCCCACGCTTGAATCGTACGCTCACCAACCGATTATCCATAACACCATCGATTAACAAGAGGAGGTTCGAGCTAAAGATCGTAGCCGTTCTACTCATGGCTTTTAACTAAGCCTCTGGAGGACCTTTCGGTTCTCAAAAACACTCCGAGTCACCCGCTAACTCTAGTGCGGATGATTAGAAGGGGAGGGTCGAGTAAAGACTCAGAGATAAGCGAATACCCAGTCTCGCAATGGTGTCCAGATACCCATGTGAGCGGTTCATAAACCCAGCGCCAGCCACAACCACCTCACCCGTGTGGCGCCACCCCAAGGAGAAGAAAGAGTGTAGGGTACCAATTACCCATCCTCTTGGGAGGGGCCAAAACCCCAACCAACAACTGTCAAACTCCTTCCACAGACACCTTGTTTGGTGGGCCAAGCCTCGTCTAAGAGTACCGACGGAGCTTCCTTGCCCCCAATCCAGCCAGGCGGACGGATGCCACCCGCGGCCCGAGCCCAGAGCCGTGATACGCCTCACGCTGCCTCAAAACCCACAGGGTGGATTATGCGGAGCATCTTCGACGGCGGACGCGGCGGTAACAGCTACAATGGCGCCACCACCCCTTCCTCCTACACGCCGATCCTCTGTATGGTAGAACTTGGCCACACCACCACCCCTTAGACAGGTTCACACCTACTAACTCGCTGGATGTTACAACAGGTGACCCGATTCATTCAGCATTCACTCCCTCTCATTTAAGGGGAGGTAGCCTCTGCTCTGCTTGCTTTGTGGCTGAGGCCGTGGCGTGTTCCCCCACCAGAGGAGTGTGTTGGTGTGGGGGCTGGGCTGCGCAAGCCCAGCGTAGGATACCACGGGGGTGGTCGGAGTCTGGCTGGGAACCCATCCCTCCACCATGTCACCTATCTCGCTCGCTATGAGTAGGGGGGCCGAGTAGTAGTATGAGATGCCCGCTATCGTCATGAGAAGCTTTGCGCACCCGCTCATCACCCTCCGCACGCGGTGCTCTCTATCTGCTCCGATGGAGACACTCCTAGTCTCCCTGCTTCAATGCTTCTAAGACGTTGAGGTACCCGTTTATCCTCCCAGTAGTCGCCCAGAGACCTCAGCCTCCTGGTGTACTCCGCGCCGGTGAAGGGTGAGCCATCAATCTTTATGTTGTGCATCAGTAGGATTGCGTGCACCCTGTTCTTCACCTTGACCCTCAACGCCAACAAGGCTGGCCCTGTACCTTACGATCAAGCTCCCCCTCTAAGCTCCAAGAGCTCCCCCCTCATAAGGGTATACTGCTTGGTGGTATATATCCGCCCCGCATGTAGGAGGTGCTCGAGCGTGTGCATAGACGTCTATCTTATTCGTTTGATTTTGGCTCAGGCAGTGGCCCTGGTCTTCTCTGTGTGGGGGTGGGTTGGAGAGCACCACGGCGCTGTGCCTCTCTGGCTGATAGGATTCTATAGGCCCAACCCCAAGGTTACGAGCCCTCTATGACTATGTTTGAGGCCGCCGGGTGGGTGTGACCTGAGAGGGCTGTGAGCCTCAGAGGCTCACACCTGAGTTTTTCCTCCCCCGAGCAGGTTTCCGTCTTCATCCATCCATGACGGCCACGTTCAGGGTGGACTTGTGCAAGTCTACTCTAATGTACGTGTGGCATGAGTCAACTCGTCTCCTATTAATATTCTTATTCCCGCTCACATAAGACTAAGACTTAAACGTGGTGGGCTCCACGCAGTTGAATCGGTGAACACACGTGGGACCCACCACCCTTGGATATCTTTGAGCACTTTAGGTATTTAAAGGTTTTTGCTTGTGAGGAATAAGAAGCGGTTCTCACAGGCTCAAGGTTATGGCGACGGTACTACTCTACTCCTACGGGCTCAGCCTCTTCAGGGAAAAGCTCGGAGTACTTCGAGAAGCT
>Ga0167615_1000537_pt1 | contig 10958 bp, 12 predicted proteins | sample BED_Mat_host_9_1_FD_111800 | JGI IMG/M metagenome (GOLD analysis project Ga0167615, IMG submission 111800) | Extremophilic microbial mat communities from Yellowstone National Park, USA - BED_Mat_host_9_15 (v2) (version 2) | ecosystem: Environmental > Aquatic > Thermal springs > Hot (42-90C) >... | reverse complement strand
GCGCACCAGCGATACCACGCCTGCGCCTACGGTGCCACATCCCAAGAGGCCGATGGGTATCTGCATCTGCCACGCATCCTCCCTGACTCTGTCGCCGGTGCCCCAGAGGAGCCTCGCCTGACGGTTCTGGACATTTTGCTCCTTTATACCGTCTCTCTCGACGACGTGTCAAGCAGGCATATGTTCCAAAATGTCGGAAAGCGCAGGAAGGGCATCGATGGCCCCGCGCCGCGTGGCCGTGAGGGCACCGGCGACGTTGGCGAAGCGAAGCGCGGAAAGCCAGAACGCGTCGTCCCGGAGGCGGTTCCGGACTGCATCGGGGTTCGCATCGTTCGTCAACTGATACAAGAGAGCGCCAAAGAACGCGTCGCCCGCGGCGGTCGTGTCCACCGCCTGGACGGGAATCGAGGGGATGTGGCGGCATTCGCCTCGTATGACGGCAATGGAACCGTCTGGGCCAAGGGTGCCGAGGAACCGAGTTTCAGGAAACGCAGCGGCCAGCTCGAGCAGAGCCTCGTCCGGGCTCTGTCGTCCGGTGAGCAGGTGCAATTCTTCCTCCGAGCACTTCACCACATCTGCGCGGCCAATGACGCGGAGCGATTGCTCCACAGCTTCCCGAGTGTCGTTCCACACCGCGGGGCGGTAGTTCACATCGAAGGTCATCACGCGCCCGTAGTCACGGGCGAGATCGAGCGCGCGGTGGGCGGCGGAGCGCGCTGGCTCGTGAGAGAGCGCGAGCGATCCGAGGTGCACAACCTTCGCCTGTTCGAACCAATCCTCTCGCAGATGTTCAGGCCGAAGTTGGGTGTCTGCGCCTGGATGCCGATCGAACGAAAACGAGCGCTCCCCGTCCGGCGCGAGGTGGACAAACGCCAGCGTGGTGCGGGCGCCGACGCGCACCAGGCCGCTGTCGTCGATGCCAACCGCCCCGAGCGCGCGGCGCACAAAGTCGCCGAACGCGTCGTCCCCGATGCCCGCCACCATCCTGCCTCGGCCACCAAGCTTGGTCACGGCGGCGAGCACGTTCGCGGGCGCGCCGCCTGCCGACCCGAACATCTGCGGCACGCCTGCCGCCATCACCACGCTGAAATCGATCAACACTTCGCCAATGGCCAACACGTCGTACATCACGGGCCCTCCATCGTGTTTACGGATACGGCCAAATTAGCCTTTGACCGCCCCTTGCGTCAAGCCGGACACGATCCAGCGGCGGAAGATCACCACGAGAATGACGATGGGGACAATCGACACCACCGAGCCCGCGAAAATGGTTCCATATGGAACCGTGTATTGCCCGCTGAACAGCGCGATGCCAACCGGGATCGTGCGCATGGTGTTATTCGGGTTGAATACGAGCGCCATGAAAAACTCCGTCCAGCAGGCGACGAACGTGAACACGGCTGCCGTAAAGAGCCCTGGCGTGGTGAGCGGCAGGAAGATGCGCCAATACGACATGAACACCGAGGCGCCGTCCATTTTGGCCGCTTCGAACAAGGCACCTGGCACCTGCAGAAAGTAATTGCGCAGAATCCAGATGGCAAACGGCAAATTGAACGCCGTATACGGGATGATGAGCGCCTGATACGAGTCGAGCCATCCCACGTCGCGAAGCAACATGTACAGCGGCGTGATCACGACCAGAGGTGGAAACACCGAGATGATGAGCAAGAAGATGAGCATCGGCTGCTTGAACTTGATGGGAAGCCGCGCAATGGCAAACCCCGCCATGGATCCGAAAAGAAGCACGAAGAACGTCGACGCGATGGAGACAATCACGCTGTTCAAGATGTACCGCCCGAAGTGAAACTGGCCGAAAGCCTCTTCATAATGAGACCATGTCCAATGATGCGGGAAGTACGCTGGCGGATAAGCGCTGATGTCGGAATTGGGCTCGAACGACGTGACGAACATCCAATAGAATGGGAGCAAGATCACGACGAGAAAGAAAATGAGCACGACATAGCCGATCACGCGCTGATACAGTGGCTTTCTCATTGCGCTTCCTCCCCGACCATCCCGCGGAAGGCAGATAGAAAGATGAGACAGGCTCCCAAGATGAGGATGACGGTGCTCACAGCCACCGCGGCTCCCAAACCAAAGTGCAGGTTCGTAAACAGCGTCTCCTCACCGAGCATGGCGAGCGACGTGGTCGTGGAACCAGGCCCACCCTGCGTGAGGACGAACGGCAGGTCGAAGATCCCAAACGCCTGTAGAATGCGAAACAGCCCTGCGATAGCGATGCTTCCTCGGAGCTGTGGGAATGTGACGTTCCAAAAAGTCTGCCAACCGTTCGCGCCGTCGATGCGCGCCGCCTCGTAATAGTCCTTCGGAATCATCTGCAGTCCGCTCAGGAGAATGATGACGACGAACGGCGTGGTCTTCCAAATGTCCGCTGCCATGAGGGCGATCACGGCCGTGACCGGCTCGCCGGTCCAGTTGATGGGACTGTGGATCAACCCCAGGCCTTGGAGAATGGCGTTGAGCACGCCATAGACGCCATTGTAGATGTAGCTCCACATTTCAGCGGAAATGACCGTGATGAGGGACCACGGGATGAGCATCACCACCACCGACACGCTCTTCAACTTCTCCACGTTCTGAATCGCAAGGGCGATGAGCAGCCCCAAAAAGAGCTCGATGGCAACTGTCACAATCGAATAATAGACGGTGAACCACACGCTGTGCCAAAACAGCGGAGCGGAGTACACGTCGACATAGTTTTGGATGCCGTTGAAGGTGAACTGAAATCCGTTTTCGGTGAGTTGAATGTTGTTGAAGCTCATCCACACGGAATAGACGATCGGGAAAATGGTCACGGCCAGGATGACCACGCCGGCTGGCGTCAGCATGCCGACGCCGGCGCGAGCGTCATGGCGCACGACGCTCACCCGCCTGCCACCGGTTTGAAACGCCGGACGCCCTTCCATCACCTTTGACATGCGCAGACGCCTCCCTTCTCCTTTGCTTGTGCACAATCCCTGCCGAATCGATGAAATGGGCGGGCGGCGTCCGCCCGCCTTGTCGCCATCAGAGGCCACCCGAACCGCTGCCGCTCAGGGCCTGCTGGATTTGCTGATTCGCGTCCTTCAAGGCCTGCGCGACAGATACGCTGCCGGCCAGCGCTGCGTTGACATTGTCGTAGATGGCCTTGGAGACCGCCGGGTAGTTGGGGGTCTGCGAAGGCCGTGAGACGAACTTCACCTTGGGCAACAGAGCGAACACCGGGCTGTACTTGGCGAGCGACGGGCTGTCCGCCACAGCCTTGATGGTGGGCATCTCCGAGTTGGCCGCAAGGATTTCCTGAGCCTGCGGGCTCGTCATCCAGTCGATGAACTGAAGAGCGGCCGCCAGGTTCTTCGTGTGCGGGTTCAGATACAGGTCCCAGCCACCGACCGTGCTGTAACCGCTCGAGCCATGCCCCGCAAACGTCGGAAGGGGTGCGACACCGACCTTGCCAACCACCTTCGAGCTCTGAGGATTTTGGGAATCCGACCATGCGTAGGACCAGTTGCGCAGGAACACCGCATTGCCCTGCGTGAACACATTTTCGGATTGCGGCTCCTGGAACGTGTCCACCGATTGGGGCGTGACGCCGGACGTGATGAGCCCGCGCATGAACGAGAGCGCCTGCTTCGCAGCCGGTGTGTCGAGCGTTGCCTTGCCGTTTGTCAGCACGCTGCCCCCAGCGTCCGCCAGGTACTCGTCAAAGTCGCACGTGAGCCCCTCGTAGTCGGCACCCTGCCACACGAACCCATACTTCGCCCCACCGTGCTTGACGATGTAAGAAGCCTCCTGTTGCAGCTGCTGCCACGTCTTGGGCACGGGCAGGTGATATTTGGCCAACAGATCCTTGCGGTAATACAGGAACGCTGTATCGGCAAAGAGCGGCGCAGCATACACTTTGCCGTCATACGTGGCGCCTGCCACCAACCCGTTTGAAAAACGCGTCCAGAAGGACGTGGGCAGATAATCCGAGAGCGGAGCGGCCAACTGGTTGTGAGCAAACTGGGCGGGCCAGATCACGTCGCCCATGTACACGTCTGGCGTCGGAGAACCTCCGCTGATGGACGCCGTCAGATCGGCGCGGTTCGTGTCCGTATTCGACGGCTGGACTTGCAACTTGACTTTGATCTTCGGGAATTTCTTCTCAAACGCCGACACCAGCTCGCTGGCGGTTGGACCCGTGGTGAACGATTCGGCCCAGACAATCGTGCCCGAAGCGTTCTTGTAGTTCACAAGGTGGGTCGGCTTCGCAATCCGCACCCCGGCCACGTTCACCATGGTGGTCGACGACGGCGAAGTGGATGCGCTGCCGTTTGCACCGCTGCCGGTGTTGCTCGTCTGTCCGCATCCCACCACGAGCGCCGCGGCCGCAGAGCTTGCGAGCGCAACGCTTGTCCAGCGTTTGACCTTGTTCTTCATACGCACATACCCCCAGAGATCTTGAGATTTCAGTTCATGGAACGAACGGATTCGCGCTCCACCAGGCGATGCGGCAACAGATAGTCCCCTATCTCGGATGGTGAAGGAGGCTGTGACGCCGCCCGCACTAACCATTTGACAGCTTCCGCACCGATTTCGTGGAACGGTTGTGCGACGGTCGTGAGTCTCGGTGTGACCATGCGGGCGATGGGCAGATCGTCAAACCCCATCACCGAGATGTCGTCTGGCACGCGATAGCCGTGATCGTTCAAACAGCGTATTGCGCCGAGCGCCATTTCATCCGACGCGGTACAGACCGCTGTGAAGGGCACTTCTCGGATCCGATCCAGCAAGCGCTGCATGGCCTGATAGCCATCGTCGAAACGATACTGTCCGAACTCGACGCGCGCTTCAGAGTACTCGATTCCGAAATGGCGAAGCCCCTCCCGATATCCTTCTAAGCGCAATTCGCCCGTGCGGTCGTCCCATAGCTTGCCAGCGATCATCGCAATCTGCCGATGTCCTCGGGATACCAGATACGCCACGACGTCGAACATGGCGCGCACTTCATCGATACGAAAGGCGGTGAGCGGCGTCTTCGCAGCGCTCTGCGTCAACGTGAGGACCACGGGGATGTTGAGCCGCTGCAGAATCGGGTCGTAATCCTCCGTCACCAGTTTGCTGGTGAAGATGATGCCGGAGACCTGATACCCGCTTAAGATGGAGAAGCCCTCAAACGCCCGTTCGCGCGAGTGTTCGGAGTCGTACAGCAAGACCTTCATGCCGTACTGTTGACTGGCGCGGTCGATGCCCTTGTAGAGTTCGTTGAAGAAGAAATCTGTGATGCCGGGCACGATGAGGCCGAGTGTGTCACTTCTCCGCGCGGACAACCCTCGAGCGATGGCGCTCGGCTGATACGACATCTCCTCCATCGCCTTGCGAACGCGCTCGAGGGTCTCGGGATCAACGAGATCCGGGCGGTTCAAGGCGCGGGACACGGTTGCGGCAGACACCCCCGCCGCCTTGGCGACGTCGCGGATGGTCGCTCGCAAGCTGCGTCACCTCCTTGTGCAACAGTTTCATAAAACGGTTACACAAACTCGAACACCGTCATGATACGAGAACGCGAGCTTCATGTCAACGCTTTCATTGTTCAAATGAATGATTTTCATTCGTCGCCGCTTTGATGTGTTCGCCTGCCGAGTTTGTGATGCGGCCCTCGCCGTCGGCATGGGAACGCGTGCGCACGTCGCGAACGAAAAGATACTTTCATTTGAACGTCCGTTACGATATCTTGAAAGTATCCTTTCAGGGTAGGCGATCCACATGAAATTCCCGAATGCCGTGCGGCCCCTGCGCGAGATGGCTGGGCTCACCCGTTCCGAACTCGCCCGCCGCGCGGGAATCACGCCGCAAGCATTGGGCCTCATTGAACAGGGAAGAGTGAGTCCTTCGACGCACGTCGCCTTACGACTGGCCAAAGCGCTCAGCACCACGGTGGAGTCGCTCTTTGATCCGGAACAAAGAGCGGTCACTCCCCCTGGAGCGGGCCGCTTGCGCACAGAGCGCGTGGTGCTCGCGGAAATCGCGGGCGTGCGCGTGGCGAGATCGCTCGAGGACTCGGCTCAACCTGTTCCTTCCGACGGTCTGCGCGACGAGAGTGGTTGTACCGACTGGATGACCTCGTTCGACGGATCGATGGCGCGCGTCTTTCTGTCGGGGTGTGATCCAGCGCTCTCGTTGCTGGCCGCCTGGGTGAATCGCCAGGGCCGCGCGTGCGAAGCGGTCCACTTTCTCGCGACCAACGCTGGCGCCATGGCAGAACTCGAATCGGGTCGGACACACATCGCAAGCGTCCACGGGACGAAAGACGACGTCCGTTCGCTCCTCCATGGACGCGATGCTGTGGTCCTGTCGCTGGCGCGATGGCGGATGGGCTGGGTCGTGCCTCGTGACAATCCTCGTCGCTGGATGATCGAGACGGGATTTCGCGAGGCGCGTCCGCGCATCGTCAATCGCCCGCGCGGGGCGGGCGCTCGCGCGCTGGTGGACGAGGCGCTCCGGAGGGAGGGCGTTCGTGCGGACGAGATCGCCGGCTACGACCTGGAGGTCAAGACGCACCAAGCCGTGGTGCAGGCCGTCGCGTTTGGCGGCGCGGACGTCGGAGTCGCGCACGAGGCCGCGGCGACGTCCGAAGTGGCCTTCGTGCCCATTCGCGAAGAGACCACCTGGCTCGTGATGAAGCGCGCCAGCCTCCACCATCCCGGGGTGCAGCAGGTGCTCGATCTGCTGCAGTCGGATCGGTTCCGCCGAGATCTCGCGGCGTTTGGGCCGTACGACGTCTCCGTGACCGGCGCCGAGATGCATGTGAAATCTAGACGCAAGACCTAGGGGGATGAGCATGAAGATCTTGAAGCGTTCCATGTGGGGCGGCGCCATCGCTGGGCTGATGATCGCCGTCACAGGCTGCGGCACGTCGACCGCCGGTCAGCATGCGGCAAACGGAGCCGCCTCCGCAGCGCCATCGAAGCCGGTACCGCTGTCCGTATTTTACGCAGGCTCCATGACCCACGTGATGGAACAGGTCATTCGCCCGCGGGTGGATCAGGCGCTGCACGTCGATTTTCAAGGTGAAGGGGCGGGATCGGCTGAACTTGCCCACATGATCACGTCCAAACTGGCCAACCCCGACGTGTTCATCAGCGCTTCTCCGGCTGTGGACGTGAACGACCTGATGGGCGCGTCGAACGGCAACGCCGCGCGCTGGTATGCCACGCTGGCGACGGACCAGCTGGTGATTGCCTATTCGCCGAAGAGCAAAGAGGCAGGGGAGTTCAAACTGGCGGCGGAAGGCAAGGTTCCTTGGTACAAGGTGCTGGAGATGCCGGGCGTCCGCTTTGGCCGCACCGACCCCAAACTGGATCCGAAGGGCGTCAACACCATTCTCATGATGAAGCTGGCAGAGGCCTACTACCATCAACCGAATCTGGAGAAGACCATTCTTGGCAGCGACGAAAATCCGGCGCAGGTGTTCCCAGAAGAAGACCTCATCGCGCAGCTGACGAGCGGCCAGATGGACGCCGTGATCGCCTACAAGCACGAGGCGATGGAGTGGCATGTGCCGTACATCACGCTGCCGAGCGCCATCAACTTGGGCGATCCCGCGCTCGCCGCGGAGTACGCGAAGGTGTCGTGGACGCCGAGCGGCGGCGGAAAGACGGTGAAAGGCGCGCCGATTCTCTTCACCATCACCGTACTCACCCATGCACCGCATCCCGAGCAGGCGGCGGCATTCGTGCGTTACATGACCGTGGGGCAAGGCCATCAGATCCTGATGCAGGATGGCTTCACGCCGACGCCCATTCGGTTCTACGGCGATCTGCAGAGCGTGCCGGCCAGTCTGAAATCCCTTGCGGAGCATTCGTGATCCGATGATTCGAAGTGTGAGAACGTCTGCGCTGTACGCTGCGGGCGCCGTGTCCGTGGCGTACGCGCTCTGGCCCATCGTCCGCCTCGCCGCCGACGCGCCTCCCGGCGCCATCGCCGAGGCGTGGCGCCAGCCGGAGTTGCTGCAGGCCGCGGCCACCTCCCTGGCGAGCGCAGCCATCGCCACGGCGTTGTCGGTGGTTCTTGGCGTGCCCGCGGCGTTCCTGTTGGTCATGTCTCGCTTCCCGGGCAAGTGGCTGCTTGAAACCCTGTTACTTCTGCCGCTCGTGCTCCCACCCATCGTCGGCGGCGTCGCCCTCATGGATGTGTTCGGCCCCTACACGGCCATCGGCAGCTTTGCAGCGGCGCACCACCTGCCACTCACGCTTTCCATGGCTGGCATCGTGCTGTCCCAGTGGTACGTCACGAGCCCGTTTCTCGTGTTCACCTCGCGCGCGGGCTTCGCAGAGGTTCCGAGGGAACTGTACGAGGCGTTTCGCCTCGAGGGCGCCGATGGCTGGACGGCGTTTTGGAGGCTCTATGTGCCCCTCGCCACAGGCTCCATCCTGACCGGCGCCGCACTGACGTTCGCCCGCGCCCTCGGCGAATTTGGCGCCACCATGCTCATGGCCTACCACCCGTACAGCCTGCCGGTCTACATCTGGGTGCAATTCACGGCCGGCGGCGTGGCGAGCATGGTGCCCATCGCCTCTGGCATCGTGTTGGCGCTCGCCGTGGGCGTGACGGTCGTCCGACTCGTGGGATCCAGGGTCGTCCGCAGACGCTGGCGACACGTCCGCGAATGACCCCTCCAGAAACGCGAAGGCCGCCCCGCCGAGCACCGCGCTCGGGGGACGGCCCGTGAAAGATGGGAGTCAGACCTTCTTCATACGCAGATACCAGGTCTTGTACTCAAATCCTTTCGCCGCCGCCTCTTCCTCGGTCTCGATGGCATCGAGCGTCGCTGGGGCAGGCACCACGACGGGATCGCCAGGCTGCCAGTCGGCCGGGCAGGAGACGCCATTTCGGTCGGCGGTCTGCAGCGCGTCGATGACCCGCAGGATCTCCGAAATGTTGCGGCCGACGTTCATCGGATAGTAGATCATCGCGCGGAGAATGCCCTTGTCGTCGATGAAGAACACCGTCCGCACCGTCGAGGTGTTGTTGGCAGCCGGGTGAATCATCCCGTAGAGATTCGCAACCTTCATGTCCAAGTCCGCGATGACCGGGAACGGGATTTTCACGCCGAACGCTTTCTCCAAGTCGTGCACCCAGGCCAAGTGCGACTGCACGCTGTCGATGGACAGGCCGATCAACTGGACGTTCCGCTTCTCAAACTCCTCATAGCGGCGAGCGAACGCGCCGAACTCCGTCGAGCAAACGGGCGTGAAGTCCGCCGGATGAGAGAACAGGACCACCCATTTCCCGCGCAGGTCGCTCAGCTTGATCTTCCCGTGCGTGGTGTTGGCCTCGAAATCCGGAGCAGGCTCGTTGAGGCGAGGCAGCGTGTTGACTTCCGACATGCTCATCTCTCCCATTCTCCAACTTCGATTATCGGATTACTAAGCATAATGTACCACGGCGCAAGGGCGGACACAAGCGGTCTTGCGTGAGCCGTTCTCACTACTTCATTTCCACGCGATCGCGCCGAATCCTGCCGATCCTACGTTGCGCGAAAGGCCGCCGCGCTGACCGCGATGTCCGCAAGCGTGTACTGATTTAAGGTCTCCAAAAAAGCGTCCACCGCTTCACCGAGCGCGCGCCGCAGCTTGCAGCCCGGCAACAGCACGCAGTGGCCATTCGCGAAGCACCCCACCACGGCGAAGTCATCTTCCATCGCGCGGACCACGTCGCCGATTCGAATGTCGTGCGGAGACATCGCAAGGCGCATGCCGCCTCCGCGGCCGCGCACCGTTTCCAGATATCCAACCTGCCCGAGGCGATGCACCGCCTTCGTCAGGTGATTGCGCGAGATCCCATACACCCGCGCGATCTCGTCCACCTGCACCAGTTTTCCCTCCGGTTGATTGGCCGTGTAGATCAACACGCGCAACGCATAATCCGTGAATACCGTCAGGTTCACAGCCTCACCTCCTGCATACGCCCGCGCCCGAGCTTGTCCAGACGTCATGTTGCTCGTCCGGGTCCATCTTCTAACGGATCCATACGGACCAACAGCTTCGACGGATCTCCCGAGGCCAACGCCTCCCTCGCATCGACGGTCATCCGGTACACGTTGCCCTGATAGCGGAACACCGTCTCGTCCCAGGGCTCGTCGCGAAACACGTAGGACGTCGCGAGATACGCGGGCCCATCGCGGCAGACGCGATCGCCGAGTTCTGCGATGAGGCCCGCCGGATCGTCCAACGCCCGCTGTGCGAGCCTCCTTCGGTCTTCCGCGGGCAACCGGTCCTTCCAATAGCCGAGCAGGTGATAGGCCGTGTTGCGAAGCGCTGGAAGGGTCACGCGTTCCTGCTCCACACACTTGAGGCGATACAGCCAAGTGCGGAGCGCCTGCTCATCGCCCCGCGCTTGGCGCAGTGACGCCGACAACTCGCGCACGTGCGCGTAACTTCGCGCCATGACGGCGTATTTGGCATCCCGCCACAGCGCCTCACACCCCTGATACAGCTGTGAAACCGACACGCCATTCTCCCCTGTCATGGATGGGAATTCATTCTTTCTCCAGCTTATACCCATCCTTGAGAAGATACCAGAGCTGCGGGAACTCATTTCCGAGCACCCACAGCGACACACCGCGCAGGTCAAACGCGTCGACGAGCGCCAGCTTCACGGCTGCGCTCAGCGCGTCCTCAAACCACACCTCGTGCTGAATCCCGGCCGTCTCGTACTCGAAATGTGGAGAGGCGGCCCGCAAATCCCATTCGACGGGCACATGCTCGGCGATGGCAAGATTCTGCGCATCGTTGTTGGCGATGCTCGCCGCCCTCGTCTTGCCCGCCACGTACGGCAGGGGCCAGTCGTAGCCGTAAAATTGTCATTCATATTCCTCGTCGGGCATACCGAGAGGACTAAATTCATACATATCGTCATCCCGCAATCCAGGAGGTGCCCGACGATGACTCTGCGCGAACTCACCCTCGCCGAAG
>Ga0167615_1000534_pt1 | contig 10988 bp, 18 predicted proteins | sample BED_Mat_host_9_1_FD_111800 | JGI IMG/M metagenome (GOLD analysis project Ga0167615, IMG submission 111800) | Extremophilic microbial mat communities from Yellowstone National Park, USA - BED_Mat_host_9_15 (v2) (version 2) | ecosystem: Environmental > Aquatic > Thermal springs > Hot (42-90C) >... | reverse complement strand
TAGGTCTCCTATTTAAGCTTTTCTGTTTTTGTTTATATACTCTGGTTGGGGATAGGGTTATATATTTCCTCTGCCTTATTTATTTTATGGCTTCTGGGGATAATGGTTTAGAGTTTGCTTTTGTTTTTCTTATATTTGTGTTGTTAGTTGTGTATGTGTTTGTGAAGCGTGGTCCTCCCGCCTCTTCTGGTTCTGGTGGGTTAGGGGGTGGTGATGCAACCTCCTCAACCTCCAATAAATCTAGTTCCACATCTAGTAGTGGGTTGACAGGTAATAGTGCCCTTAATATCCGCTTGTCTTTAGGTGGGAGTAATGTGGCGGTTGGTGATGTCTACTATATTCAGGGGGATATGTCTGGTTACTATTATTGTGGTATGCAGGGGGTTGGTGGGAACCAGACTGTACGCTATACTTGGACTCTTAAGGTTAAGGGTTCACCTCAATATTTAGCTGCTGGTTCAACTATTATACTTGATATTAACTATTTTGACACTGCTGCTAAGAGTTGGGTTACCCCTGTTGGGGGTAGCTACACTAAGACTTGGTCTCTTACTTTGGATGAGAGTGGGGAGACTTCCCAGCAATTCCAAGACTGCCTTGTACCCCATAGTGTTAGAGCGGAGTCAAGTGTTGGTGTGAAGGTAGTGAAGGTTTTGATGCCTAATGGTGAACCAGTTAGTTTTAAAGCTAACACTATTACGCTTATCCCGCAGTAATCTTTTTTCTACCCCAATTCATAACTGTAATATATATGTGCTCGGCTTGCTTAAGGTCTCCTGTAGTGTTCAGTATGAGTGTTGCTGCTGTGATGGCTAAAAACAATTTTAATTTTTCCTTAAGCATTTAAAAAATATATTGGTTAAAAAATATTTAAATGTTTAGGTCTCATTATAGTATCCTACACCAGCACCTATTATGGCGAATATGAAGTCGAGTGGGTCTGTCAGTGATGATGGGTATAGAGCCGGGTGCCCCGAAGTAGCTAAACCTATTACCGCAACCGCTATACCGAATAGGTAGCCGGCGAATAATCCAGCTATAGCCCGCCTCAGACCAGAGTGGTGCTTCTCAAAGGTGCTGGGCTCGTTACTCGACATTTAATCACCTCTTTCTCTTATTCCTTCTGAGTTTACTTAAGGTTTTCGCTAAGTTAATCTGCTTAACCCGCTTAGTAAGGTGATGATGCTTAGCGTACCTTAACGCCTTGTTTAACTGTATTCTCCCATTTTTATAAAAGTGGTGTTGTTTAGCCCACTCAGTTAGTGAACCCCTGTTTTTAACGGCTCTCTGAATCCATTTCCCACGCATTTTAACCCTCAACCCCTAGTACCCCGAGTAGTGCTAATAGTATTAGCTCTAATATATCCTCTGGTATGTCTAATCCGAGCTGCATTATAGCGGTTAACCCAACTATTATGGCTATCACCAGTACTACCCCGAACCATTTACTTGCCAATGATGAAGAACCCCCCTAACCCAAGGAAAACGAGGCTAACAATTAAAGTAGAAATATTGGGTATTGTGCATGTCAATGTACCTATCACTGGTATATGGCACCACCAATCTCTTCGGGCGCCTTCCTCCCCTACCAGAAAGCGGTATATGGCGTATACCCCTAAACCTATAAAGACTACCCCCACAACTTGTTTAGTTTTTACCGGCATTTTTATATCGCCTAAGTAGTTGCTCGAATTTCTCCTCTAGCCTTGATACACGGCTCTCAACCCTGAATAACTCGGCTACAATCATAACAAGTATCGGTATGAGTAATGGGTCAACTACTAGGTTAATCATTATACACATATCGCCTCAAGTGCACCACCGTTAACCGCCCCCAATATACCGGGTAGTGGATTAGTGGTGGCTGTGAATGTGAACCCCGTATTAGCTGTTTGGGCTGATACCGCTATATAGTAGAATACACTTTGCCCTTGTGGTACATTATCATTAGCACTAAGCACTACATTATATGTTGTCGACGTTGATGAAATTTGAATAGTTATGCTCGCAATTTGAGTATCAGTACTAGGCGGGGTACTTCCAATTGCTGGTAAACCGGTATATGACTTGTATATATAAATAGTAACGTTCCCGGTTGCTGATGTAAATAAGCCTGCTATGAACTTTATATGGATGAATCCCGTCATAGATGTTATTTGGATAGCAGGCCCCGCAGCGTATATAGTATTGGCATTTGTAGCTGTTACACTCTGGTCTGCTGCCGCACTTACATATGATGGCCTATTATAACCCCAAATTAAAGATATTGGGCTACTTACACTCGTCATGCGTACATCACACCTATCTGGTCTGTATTAGCGATTGGCCCAACCCAATAGATACTCTCAATGTTCAAGTATGCTTGTGATTTATGTATGTCTAAAGACATAGTTTGACTAGGTGATAACGGGATAACCCCGCCGTTTAAGTCCCCAATATATAGGGTATCGTTTTGATTGGGGTTATAAATCATTACGAATGCTTGTGCTGCACTCGGGTAACCAGAAGGTGGGCTAAGTGGTTGTGGTGTGTTAGCTTTTGATAGAGTGTTAACAAACCCATGAACATTTAACCCTAGTGTCTGGGTTATCTCCTCAACGTTCACCATCAGGTTACCGTTGGGGTCAAGTGGTGATGTGATTATAACGTTGTTGATGGGTACTATACTGATATCTGATTCCTCCTCTAATTCTCTTAGCTCCTGCTGGCAGCTCGTGTAAATAGCTTGCAGGGTATAGTAAATAGTGTACTGATTTGTATCGTTGAACGTGATTGACTGATAATTTATTTTCTTAAAGGCTATCTCTGTACCACTCGAGACCGTGAATCCCCACTTATCACCATTAGTATTCGTTATCGTGATTGTTAGGTTCATCTTGGGGTTAATAGCTAATATCTTAATATTATAGAGTACAAGGGGGTTACTGTATGAGAGTGTTATTGTGCCATTACTAGTCGTCGTGTATACTCTAATGCTACCCAACCGCATATCTAATCACTTTATAACTTAGCGAATAGGTTTTTAACCCCGTTCACAAAGGTATTTATACCGTGCTCAACGTCTCCAACAACTGTTTTTGTACCACTAACAATATCTTTAGGCGCCTGAGAAGTTAAGCCTAAGAATTGACTTATAGCCTTCTCTGAGGGAGCCGTGAACATCCTTATAGGGTAAACTAGTAAATCTTTGCCTATGGTTTTGGCTCCCGTGCTAATTGTTTTCTCAACGTTTGTTACCCCCGTGCTCAGAGTTGAGCCAACATTACCGAAAATGTTTTGGACTCCCTTAACGAAGCCTGCAGCGTCATTATAAAGTGTTTTACCTATATTTGATGCCCCCGCCCCAATTATACCTATAGTGTTCCCCAACTCTTTCTCCCCTAACCCGATATCTTTACCTAAAGTGTTAATAGCGCTCCCACCAGCACTTAACACCTTACTGAATAGGCCGTTAACATCGTTAACGAACCCATGAATATATCCGGGGAACCGTGCGGTTATCTGGGGGAATGAGTATAGTGGGTTAAATGGGGCTAATACTTGGCTTAACGGGTTATTTGGATTTATTGGTGTTGGGAATGGTATTGGTGATGGGCTCCCGCCCCCACCACTACTACTTGAGCCTCCACCACTACTTGAGCCTCCACCACCACTACTTGAGCCCCCACCACCTAACCACCATGGTAGGGGGGAGCCTCCGCCCCCGCCCCCGCCCCCGCTTCCAACACTCTGTTTTTTATTTGAGAGGAAAAAGTAGTAGACTATGAAGCCGACCACTGCTAGCCCTATTCCCGCAACTACTATTAGTGTTGTCTTTGATGGCATTTTCGAACCCTTCAGGATGGTACGTATATGATTTTGACGCCTTTAACTGTTACTGGTGATGTGGTTGTGGTTAAATCCTGCTCTATGACTCTGGTTATCTGGGGGTTTAAGAGTACAAGCATCTGACTTGGGTCGCTTGCCCCCGGCATGTATACGTCAGCTATGAACCCTGTATCCAAAGGTATATTGAACTGCTGGTTGTTATCCGCCTTCTTAGTGTTGTAGTACTCATCGTATATAATGTTTGAGTCGTTTATCACTAGTTTCATTTTACTTATAGCTGAATCACTTGGGGTAGAGCCACTAAGCACCTTGTATAGTATCATTTTAAAGGCTCCCTGCAGTGTGTAGAAAGGTGATGGGACAACTTGGTTGAGCCCGGTTGTATTGAGTACATATGAGCTCTGAAGTTTCTTAACTTTGACTAGTGGTATTGTCTGGGGATATATTGATGCGTACTCCACAAGTGCGAAAGTTGTACCGCTTGAACCAGTAGGTGAACCCGAAGTAACATTAGCTAATGGAGCAATTGTCAGTGTCAGGGTAATATTGTTGTAGGCGTATGATGGAAACTCTGTTCCATCCACGTTCTTACTGTTCTCAAAGTTAATATCAGTCATATCAATCCTGTAGGTTAACCCGTCAGGCGTCCATAAAAAGCCGAGTTTATTGATTTCGTTGAGCATATCCGTATCCATATCGAGTAGAACATCGTTGTCAGCTGTTACCGTAACATGTGTTATCAACGGGTTACTACCTGAAACAGTCCACGCTGGTGAAGTACCACCTGTTAGTGCTCCAAGTGTTACGACACCTATATACTTCTGTATTAGATTATTGCGTTTAAGCTGAATTGTTACTTGTGTACCATATGACCCGTCTAGAACCACTTCAGGGTAACTAAACTTTAATACTTTAGTTGGCATCTTAGACGCTCACCGCTAATGATAGTGTTGAGACGCCCTGCACCATTACCACGACACCGAAACCAAGTAGGGCTTCGCCTAATATCCCATCTATACCCGCCCCCAACACTACTAGTGCGAACCCTATGGCAGCTCTAACCAGACCACTTGTTGGTATATATTTACTTAGGAATACTCCAAGTGCTCCGCCTACCGCTACCGCTAACCCCTCTTTAACCCCTGTTTTCCATCTGAAACCATCCATTAAGGCCATACGCATATATATTCAGGGTTAAATATTTAAACTTTTCCGTTTAGAAAGTGAAGTAAACCACTCTCCCATTAGAGTCTCTAATTATCTCTTCACCTTTAGCTAAAAGGAAATAATGGCTTCTCAATCCACGTAGCTCATCTATAGTAACATCATAGTTACGCCTCAAATACTCTAAGGCGTTTAACTCATATATCCTGAATATAAGTGAATATGAGGCATTAGCTATCCACGGCTTACGTAAATCGGCGGGGGCACGTGTAATAGCCATATAACCACAACCCCAATTACGAGCACGCATCACTAATGCACGGATAGAACCATACTTCTCAAAAGGGAATTCACTTGCCTCATCAACCACCACAAAAGCCTCATTCCTGAAGGCCCACCTCAGAATAGAATTAATTTTTGATTCATCGAGCACATCAACCTCGAACACTGCAACCATATCAGGGTTAAACTCCCTCTTATATGTGCGGTAAGCCCCCGTTGGGTCAAGTATAACAACCTTAGTCTTCTCCATTAATTCTTTTACTAGTTGAACAGAGGCGAAAGTCTTACCACTACCACGCATCCCAAAGATAACGACACCATCCGTCGTGCTCAGCTTTAGCTTCATTCCCGGAACACATCTAGAATCCTCTTAATAAACAACTTTAAGTTCTCTCTCCTATCACTACTAATATACTTAAGGAATTGAACCGCTTGCTCAAAATACTCTTTCTCTTTACCACTCAACTCTAATTTAACTTCACGGCCATCAATAATAGCGTAAATAGTATCCTCATACTCCCTAAGTTTATCAATGAATAACTTGAATTGCTCATCATCACTAAGCAATATTGCCCGCCTCAGAATAGAGGCATACATCCTAATCATACTCTTATAATCCCCGAAAACATCATAATCAAAGTTTTTAATCCTATCAGCAACCATCTTTTTCTTATCACTTAGACTCATTTTCACCACCTTTCTTAGAGTATTTACGCCTCAGGCTAACATACAGGAATATGCGTGGTAAAATCAGCCCCGTTAGAGCTATAATAGCTGATACCTCCTCAACCGCTAACCCCAGCTTCTCAGCTACTCTTATAATTATAGGTGTAAGCATCTCATTCAAATTCTGAGACTCCATATCATCTAGGATTAGTTTCTCCCTATCCTCTTCATCCCAATCTTTGGATAAGAATAGGAAAACAGAGTTAAATACACCTGACACTGGTAAAACGGGTTGCCCAACCCCCGCCTTACCCCCTGTCTCCACTTCAGAGCTATCCTCTGACTCATTGATTTGGCTCGATATTTCTTGTTCTAACGACATATAGGAACACCACTAACCCTAAAACAACCGCTATAATGATACCAACCCACATTTTACTAGACCCACTAGGCTTATCCTCATTTATCTTATCCTCGTTTCTATTTTCTATTTTAGGCTCTTTTTTAACCTCTATCTCCACCTTATTCTTTTTGAACCGTTTAACCGCCCTATTATAGCCAACAATATAACCCTTATAGTAATCATCACTTACCCCCGCCTTAGTTGGTTTAACCTCTTCTCTTTCTTTATCTACCTCAGCTTTTTGCTCAGACATATAAATAAATAATTGGTATAAAGTATAAAAGCTTTATCCTCTAAGGAATAACATTAAAATGGTGCGCATTATCCTCGAATTCCTAATGTTTTCTCCCCTTTTAATTTTAAGTTTAAAATTTCTAAGACCCCTATTAGATACCCCCTCCACCTTTTTAAGGGATAAAGCAAATTGCTTAAAATTTTCATTATTCACGTACTCTAAGTAATCGGGTTGTGATACCCCTAACTTATTCTCATCCAAATTATTTGACTCCTTACCAATATATCTGATTCTATCAACATATATAAGCTTACGTTGAGCAACCCCATCCACACCATAATAAAGCTTCCTATCATCATGTAAAGCATAGGAGCCAATAACCTCATCCATAGTACGCCAATAAGCATAAGTAGGCAGAGGCAGACCACTAGATGGAGAACCACTCTTATAATCAACGAATAACTTATACCGTATAAACTGTAAATCCCTTGTGAACGGGATACACGGGATAACACCATTCACCTCTACACCTACAAGCACAAAGTTAAACGGCTTAATACATTTAGAAATAGGCTTACCACTATTAAACCTCTCAAACCTCTTAAGAATACTTGGTTTCGAAACCGTAAGCTGTGTAACCGCTACCTTATCCGCCCACTCATCATAATCACCACTTAGAATCGAGCTCCACACCTTTCGGCCGTCAACCCCTATAAGGTGGCCTAAACCATGAGTACTATACTTTCTTATCTCATTATTAGTATAAAGACAGTAACGCTTAGCTGATACACCATAGAACATAACATTATCGAGCGGTCTACCAGAGTCATCAACCTCAACCTTAAACATCTCCACCTTCTCATTATATGGGTTCAAGGGGCGGAAGAACTCCTGAATTTTATCTTTCACTTCTGGTGAAACAAAGATTGAGTCAGTATCACAATACGCAAAGTAACCATTATTATCGAGGGTTAAACGCTCAGCTAAAGCTAAAATAAGCCGTGCTGAACCAGTAATCAAAGAGGCCATAATCGGGTTAAAATACTCCCCCTGAAACTCTACTTTATCCGTTTTAAACCTGAAAGAGTTAAGAGAGTAAACCATTACATCTATAGATTCATCAAGGTGCTCCCGTGTCTCCTCAATGTATATACCGTAACTAGTGGCGTTCGCAATAATCTTTAATATGAGTTGAATCTCATCCTTATCCGCCCTATCAGATTTTTTAACCCGCATACGCTCCTCTATCAATTGACGTATAAAGTCATCCTCAGCTCTAATAACTATACCAGATATTGATACATCCCTAACCTTTTGGCGGCCAATTGGTATAAATGTGTAAGCCTCTAATATCTCTGGTACCCTACCACTAAGTATAATTGAGGCGATAACATCCTGAACCGTATACCAGAGTGGGGTATCACTTGAAACATAGTTAATACCTATATTCTTAGCCCCATCAGAGTCTACACGAGCTGGTAGAATATCCATGTTAGGCCTAATCTTAACAATAGAGTGCATCTCATCCCTACACCAGAACTCTCTACTCCTCAAGTCATCTATTCTAATAGAGGACAAGAAACCCCTTAAACGCCCCGTGCTCTCAACGTAACCAATCCTCTCCGCCTTAAGGAACCTATCCAGTTCAAGTAATGTGTAAACAGTAGGGTACATTGATGTGAAGTCAAGGTAGGTAACAGGCACACTTTTCCGCCTTATTTTAACCTCAGTTCGACCCCCATAATACGTACTCATAACGTACCCAAGAATAGTGCGGGGAAAATCCCCGTTCAACACCATAAACGGCTTAACCCCCATACTCTTAAGATAGGCCTTACCAATAGAGGCGGGGGAATACAGCTTATTAGGCTCCTCTCCGAGACCAAACATCTTATAGCGCTTAATAGCAGCATCATACAATTCAGCTGTAATCTTAACATCATTCAAGTTATACTCAATGTACTCCTCAGTTATGTGCCCATGCTCATCCACATGCTGCTTACGGCTAACCCCAAAACTCTTACAAGCTGAGTCAAGTGAATGGGCCCTATCAGTCAAAGCAAAAATAAAGGTCTTCAAATCCACGAAATAACCCCTATAATTACTCTTCCCCTTAAAAGGCTTAAGAAAAGAGATAAATGAACGCTTCTGGTCTACTGACTTAATCAGTATACGGGGGAGAAATGGGTTATTTGATAGTGTTAGAGAGAAAGCCCCATAAGTCTTACGGCTAACCCCAAAACCAATAGATAACCTCGACAAGTCAAAAGGTAGATTGAACCCTATAACTTCGCCTCTTAAGCGGTAAGCATACTTAAAAAACACTTTATCAACGAATTCACGTACACCTAGAACCCTTATATTATGCTTAGAACCATAATCCACCAGTAACTTAACTTTATCATCTGGTATATCCCCATAGAAAATAAACCACTGTTTAAAACCATAATCATCTATCAAGCATGAGCCGAATAGTAGGTTCTGGTACTCGTCAATAGTTGTTTCAGTATCCAGTACCACACGTATACGTGGATTATGACCCTCATTATCCCTCCTCTCATTCACAAAGTAGTTATCAGAGAAAGCCCTCAGGAAAATACTAGTCATAGATAGTGTAAAACTCCCCCTCATCAAGACCCTCGAAAATCTCTATTAACCTACCAGTATCAGTAAGGAAAACATGCTCTTTACCATCAACATCACGGAACCTTTTACCACTGAATTCCCTAAGCATAGAGTCATCCCCCGTATTAATAAATTGTTTAACCGCATTATTATATCGACCAATCATTGACGCTATATGTGAATCAGCTATCTCAACCCAAGTCTTACCACCATCCTCAAATATACTCATAACACGGGGTATCCTATCACTATCTTTAGCAACCCACTTACCCCCCCTCTTAACAAAGGCCCCCGTATTCTTAATAACAGTGCTAACCTGAATATTATGTTCTTTAGCAGAAGCCCTAAGAGATTTACCTTTCCTTACATCTCTTAAAACTTTAAGGGATTGCTCCCTATAATACTTCTGCCTCTCTGTTAGCTGACTCCACTTCTCCCTGTATATTTTAACCCTTCTCTTAAGAGGCTTCTCCCTAAAAGAGGGGTGCCCCCTAAGCTGTCTAAGTGTAGCCTCAGGGTGCAGCTCGTGAAGCCTGACAATACGCTTCCTATAAGCAGCGGAGCCCTTAAAGTTACGAAGCCAATCCTCAAAACTAGCATATTTCTTAGAGAACCTCAACTAAAAAAATCCCCCCAAAAAATCACTGTATTTCACCATCAAACTCCCTAATATTCCGCCTTAAAACCATAACCCACTCATCAATAAACTCATCAGTTGACCCAGATTCACCAAGCAGCATCATACGGCCGTAAAGCAGAAGAGTAAGAATAATGGTTAAATCAATCAAATCACTTGGCTCATCAATCTTAAACAATATCTCATCAACCAGCTCGAAAACAAACCTGTTAGGAACCCTCTCAACCAGCTTCATACAGCATCACTCAACACTGATATGAACATGCTTCCTATGTTTAACAGACATATGCCTTGGCAGATATGTAACACTATATTTCCTACCACACACGGGGCACTCTACTAGTTCATGTATCCTTATACCAGTCAATACATCCACCTCAACATAGCTTTTCTCTTAAGGTTCCTTATAGATGTTTTCCTAACATACACTCTCCGACACTTATAGCATTCAAGCACGTAAAATGTTCTGGTAGATGGCTCCCCAAACACAAAGATTTTAAGTAGACCACCACACTTAGAGCAATGCGGGTAGACATCCTCATTAATTCTAACCCAATTAATCTGATTAGGCACTTTTAACCACACTTCTCATATACTCCTCTTTAGACACCTTACTATTACACTTCTTGTAACCGCAATTATAAGCACACTGACACATCCACCTAGCAACATAAAACTCGTGCATCAAAGCGTCTCCATGACACCAACCACACCATTTAGGCTCAACCTTTTCTTTAAAATTGATTAACCCTAAATTAACCATAGCCTTCATAGCACCAGCAACCGCTAATTCCGCTATACCATAACTCTCCCCAAACTCTCTATCAGGCATATCACTCAACCACCTGTATTCTCCTGTCCTTCTCCTGCCACCTATCAATCACAATTGTTCGACCTAACCACTTATCCGTGTCATCGCCAAGAACTGATACGAAGGCTCCAAGCTTACTGTTTCCGCTCACATTTTCCCGTATCCATAAAACATCCACGTGCTGGTTACTACCATCCATATTTTCTTCACAGTTGGTATCACTCAACGCTACCCTTAGAGCGTCGATACCGCTAATCTTAGTCTGAATTAATTCAACACTAGTTATTTTACCGATTAACCCCACGTGAAATCTTGGTAGACTCTTTTTTATCTTAGT
>Ga0167615_1000530_pt1 | contig 11050 bp, 8 predicted proteins | sample BED_Mat_host_9_1_FD_111800 | JGI IMG/M metagenome (GOLD analysis project Ga0167615, IMG submission 111800) | Extremophilic microbial mat communities from Yellowstone National Park, USA - BED_Mat_host_9_15 (v2) (version 2) | ecosystem: Environmental > Aquatic > Thermal springs > Hot (42-90C) >... | reverse complement strand
GGAAGGCGCCACGGCCACGAGCTCGTCGCGCCAGAGCGCGACCTGTTCCACGCCCGCCTCGTCTTCCGGGGGCGTCGTCACAATGGCGAGATCGACCACGCGCGATGCGAGGCGCTCGAGCGTCACTTTGGACGATCCCGTCACCACCTGGAACCTCACGCGCGGATGCATGGACGCGTATCGAGCCACCATCGCAGGCAGGCGGTACAGCGTGGGGGAGAGCCCCGCTCCCATGCGCACCAGGCCCGCCTCCGGATTCGACATCTCGAGGAGCGACTCCGCCAACTCCTCCTGCTTGCGCAGCACTTCAAGCGCGTACGCGTGCACGCGCTCGCCGGCGGGCGTGAGCGAGAGACGTTTCCCGCTCCGGTCAAAGAGCGCCTGCCCGAAGTGGCGCTCCAGTTGCTGAATCTGGCGCGTCACCGTCGGCTGCGTCACGTGGAGCGCTCGGGCCGCCTCGGACACGCTTCCGAGCGAGACCACGGTGACCAACGCCCGCAGGGATTCGAACATGGCGATCACTCCATACACGATGAGCATGAAAATGATACATATCATTCATTTTACATATGGAAAGGTGCGTCGTACACTGGAGTTGTGTTGGAGGAGGGAACGCGCGATGTTTCATGCGGTTGTGGGCGCCCAGTATGGCGACGAAGGCAAGGGGAAAATGGTCGATTATCTGGCCGAGGAGGCGGACATCGTCGTCCGCTACCAGGGCGGCGGCAACGCGGGCCACACCATCGTGAATGCCTATGGAAAATTTGCGCTCCACCTGGTCCCCTCGGGGATCTTCCACCCGCACACGCTCTGCGTGCTCGGTGCGGGGGTCGTCGTGAATCCGCCCAAACTCGTGGAGGAGCTCACGTCGCTCGCGGAGGCCGGGATCGACACGAGGCGCATTGTCATCTCGGACCGGACGCACATGGTGCTGCCGTATCACATCTGGCAGGACCAGTGGGAAGAAGAGGCGAGATCGAAAAAAGTCGGAACGACGCTGCAGGGCATTGGCCCCGCCTATCAGGATAAAGTCGGGCGATTCGGCATCCAAATGGGTGAAATGCGCGACGTCGACCGCCTCAAGGAGCGCGTGCGCGCGGCGTTCGAGGCGAAGTGCCGGCGCCTGCCGGGCCTTGAGCGCTACGGCACGTGGGAGGACGTGTGGGAGCCCATCGCCGCGGCGCGCGACGTCCTTCTTCCGTACATCACGGACACGACGCCGCTTTTGTACGAGGCCGCCAAGGCGAACAAGCACGTGCTGTTCGAAGGGCAGCTCGGGATTATGCGCGATCTCGACTGGGGCGTGTACCCGTTCGTGACATCGTCCAACCCCATCGCGGGAGCCGTGTGCAGCGGTGCGGGCGTACCGCCCACCCAAATCGAGCGCATCACGGGCATCACCAAAGCGTACACCACGGCGGTCGGCGAGGGCCCGTTCCCGACGGAGTTGCACGACGAGTACGGCGCGTTTTTGCGCGATCGCGGCCACGAATACGGCGCCACCACGGGGCGGCCGCGTGGGTGTGGGTGGCTCGATCTCCCGGCGCTCCGGTACGGCGCCTGGATCAACGGCTACACGGAGCTTGCGCTCATGAAGCTCGACGTCCTTTCGGGCCTTGACGAGATCCGCGTCGCCGTCGCCTACGAGCTGGACGGCCATCGGCTCGACTGGCCGCCTGCCGCGTACGACATGGAGCGCGCGAAGCCCGTCTATCACGCCCTTCCAGGGTGGCAGGAGGACATTTCAGACTGCCGCACGTTTGACGACTTGCCGAGCGCGGCGCGGCAGTATGTCGCGTTTATCGAAGAACAGGTGGGGGTCAGCATCCGGTACGTCAGCGTAGGGCCGAGCCGAGAGCAGACGATTGTGAGGGGGTAAGTCCGCCGCGCAGGCAGACCTCCAACCATGTCTCACGGTCTCGATGGGAGGGTCGCCCCCGGCCGCAACGGCTTTGGGGCGACTTCTCACCATTTCGCACACCTATCGGTCCGGCATGGGACAGTCGCTTCGCGGACGCAAAAAATGAAGGTCCATCGCCAATCGTGTCAGTCGGACGAACTGGATCCGTTCGTGCGTCCGCACGGGAGACGCAGTCGAACCCACGTCCCGGAATTCATTGTTTGAATGTCAAACGTGAATGCGGGGCCGAAGTAAAGCTCCAGTCTTCTGACCAAATTTTTTAATCCCATTCCCGACCGTTCTGTGTGACTCCCCGAAACCATCGCGCGATTGGGGCGCCCGTCATCTTCGACCTCGATTTCGACGTATGACTCACCCGCTCGCCGGGCGCGAATGGCAATGCGCCCCTCAGAACGATCAGCAAACCCATGAATGATACTGTTTTCCACTAACGGTTGCAGGGTTAGTTTTGGAACCAGAACCTCTAGGACTTCTGGGTCAGCGTCGAGTTCCACGCGAATTCGTCCTTGGAAACGGATGTTTTGAATTTCCACGTATCGCTGAACATGTTCGAGTTCTTCGCGAAGGGTCAAGAATTCCCGGGGATCGCTGAGCGACAGCCGCAGAAAGCGTCCAAGCGCATACACCAACTGCTCAATATCGCGCTCCCCGCGAGCATACGCCATCCAGTATATGGAGTCCAGCGTGTTGTATAAAAAGTGCGGATTAATTTGCGCCTGGAGGGCAGCGAATTCGAGCTGACGTTTTTCCTCTTCTTGCAGTTTGGTCTGCTCCAACAAACGGTGCACTTCGTCGACGAGGCGGTCAAAGCCTTGGGCGAGAACCCGAAATTCGTACCACCCCAGTCGCGCATCGAGTCTGACCGAAAAGTCTCCGCGTTCGACGAGCGACATGGCCTCCGTCAGGCGGCGCATGGGACGCGTGATCATCCAAGAGAACAAAAAGGCCACGAAGAGGGACGCAACTGAGCCCCAACCAAACGCGGCGAACATCCACCCGCGCAGGTTATACGTGGCGCCACCCGCCAGCTTGTCAGGAGTGATCCACGATATAATCTTCCAACCATTCAAAGGAATCGAGGCAACCGCAACCACAAGGGAACCGGACGGTGTCGACACAATCCCGTCGGCGCCCACTCGAGTCACCACGGCCTTCAGTGGGGCAGACAGGGGAGCGGGCGGTGCAAGCCCTGTGAGCCAACGTCCGTCTTCGTCCAACACCGCCAGATCCGCATCTCGACCGGTGCTCACGCTTTCCATCACCGTTCGAACATACTCCGGCTTGATCCCGATGACGACAATCGCGTCCGAAGGAGTTGACTCAAGCCACTGTGACACAAAGAACCGCGGCCGGTGATCGTCAAACAACCAGTCGGCAGGAGGTTGTTCACTGATCCACACAGGAGTGGTGTTATAAAACGTATGTTGGACGAACCACTCATACGGCTGATCAATTGGACGATACGGTGCGAGTTGATGGCTCGCATCCACAAATTCCATGCCGTTATCCAGGAGCAGCATCACGGTGTCGATCAGTTCGTCGTGGTTGCGCTGAACCTGCGTCAGGAGCCGATTGACGTACGTATACATGGTGAAAGGCGTGTAGCCTTTCGGAGGAGATTGAAAATCGATCTCGCACTGGATCACCGGATCGGAGACCAAGGTGCGGAGCGCGGTTCTTTCAACGGACAGAAATTGTTCGTTGAAATAGTCAGCCGTCTGCACGACAAACGTCACCAGCGACCTACGGCCAACCTCCTCTGCAATCGCCCGGAGTTTGCGCATCACGAAACTACCCAGAATCACCAGACACGACATCATGAGCACCCAGGTCACGAGAAATATCCACGCTGTCAGAGAACGACCTAGGCGGTGAATGGTGTTCACCGTCATCCCCCTTCGGCGGTCCACTCGTCAATTCCATTCGACCTCTCGCGCAAGTCCGAGAAACCGATTCAAATAAACCCTAGGATGAAGGCCCGTGTGCCGTTCGAAGATCTCAGCGAAGTGGCGCACGTCCTCAAATCCCACGCTGTGGGCCGCGTCCATGATGCGCACTCCCTTGCGCAACAAGGCAGCGGCGGCTTCGACCTTCCGCATATGGACATACTCAAGGAATGTCATTTGCATCTTCTTCCTAAACAACGCCGCCAAATAGGTTGGGGACACGTGAATGGCCGCCGCAACGTCCTGAAGGCGTAAACGCTCGGAAACCCGAGTCTCGATGTAGCGGACAGCCTGAGCAATGACGTCCTGTCCTTCCGCTGATGAAAGGCTCACCCCCGTTTCCGCCTTCGCGATCCGCTCCACGGACCGACTCAGCACGTCGCGGATTTCGGTGGCACCCGCCGGTTTCAGCAGGTACTCCATCACACCAAGTCGAATGGCGCGTTGCGCGTATTCAAACTCTCCGTATCCACTCACGATGACGTTCACGGCCGGACGCCGCTCCGGAGCCACGTGCTCCAGCGCATCGAGCCCTCCCAGGTAGGGCATACACACGTCGAGAAAAGCCAGGTCGATGGTTTCTTGAGTCAAAAGTTCCACCACACGACGACCATCCGCCGCCTCGAACACCGTGGTGGCCAACCCTGAACTTTCACAGACGGCGCGCAGCCCTCTGCGCACGATGGGCTCGTCGTCGGCAATCAGGATGCGCATCGCCCATCCCTCCCCTAGGAGGCCGGGCGCTTCGCGCGCCCGGCACCTGAACGCGTTTACATTTCGATCTCTTCGTGTGAAGGCTTCGGCGTTGTCCACAGTTTTCCACTCTCGTAAGCCTGCAGATTCGACTTAGTCACTAAGACGGTCGGCGTCTCTAAAAACTTCGGAATCGACTGCCCCATGAAGTACTTGTGCATCTGTTCGACTACGGTCTCTCCCATTTGATACGGGAAGGTGCCGATGGTCGCGGTCACCAATCCGCTCTGGATATCTTGCAACGTGACAGGGTTTCCGTCTATACCGATAGTATAAATGTGCTTATGCATTTGGCTCGCGGCAATGGCCGCGCCAATGTCCATCTCATCGCTGGCTCCATAAACGAGCTGAATATTCGGATGCGCCTGAAGAGCTTGCATGGTGATGGACAGACCTTCACTACGCAGCCAATCAGCCTGCTGCTCCTCCACAATGTGTATATTCGGATAATTCTTAATGATCTCCTTGTACCCGCCCACGCGTTCCGTGTTGTAATAGCTCGGGATGCCGTCGAGAATCATGATGTTGCCATGTCCATGCAGGATTTGAACCGTGAATTGAGCCAACTTGTGTGCGGCCTCCCGCTGGTTATAGCCGATGTACTCCGTGACATTGCCGGCTCCAGTGGACGCCAACCCGTTGAAGATGAACACGGGGATGTGCGCCTTGTTTGCCTGCAGAATGGCCGTGCCAATCGCCTTGTCGTCCATGGGACAAACTGCGATGGCGGAGACATGTTCGGATACAAGGTTCTCCATCATGCTCACCTGGGTGTTAAAATCCGACTCGGCCGGTGGCGCCTCGACGATGACTTTATAGCCGTACTCTTGGGCGATCTTACGAGCACCTTGCACAATCTGGACATAAAACGGGCTCGTCATTCCGGGTGGCAGGATAGCAATGGTTTTCTGACCCGAATCGGCAGCCTGGGCATGCCCTGGTCCGAGGGCCAGTGCACTCAGGCAAGCCACTGCTGCCCCAAACCACTTGGCGATTTTCGAGCCCTTACGAGCGATCTTGTTGGGGCTTTCCAATTTCTTCATGATCTTTTCCTCCTTTGGTATATGGATTGGGGACTGCGAACTTCGCTCTAAGGTCCGCCCTACAATCGTTTTCCGACCACCGCTCGACGGAACCACCGCTGTATCGCGATGCGTTTGCGAACAATGTCTGTCAGCACTGCGAGTACGATGATGAGCCCCATGACCACGTCGCTCCAGTATGTGTTGACATTTAACAGCGTGAGCCCATCGCGCACACAAGACATGATTAACACGCCCACAAGGCTGCCGAACATACTCGCCGATCCGCCCGACAAGCTTGTTCCGCCGATCACGACACCCGCAATGGTGTCGAGTTCGTAGCCATCGCCGTTCGTGCTGATACCCGATTGCAAACGCGCGTCGAGCAAGATCCCCGCTAGCGCCGACAGCACGCCAGACAGCACGTACACACTGATCAGCACGCGATCCACGCGTACACCCGAGAGGCGCGTCGCAAACTCGTTTCCGCCGATCGATAGCGTGTACTTGCCAAACAACGTCCGCGTCAAAAGGATCCAAGAAACCACATAGACCCCAATGGTAATCCAAATGAGATCGGACACGCCCAAGAACGTATTGGTAGCCAAATTGTCGAATGACGTGGGAAGGGCGTCGATGGTTTCGCCTTGGGTCAACACATATGCGAGCCCGCGAACCATTTCCATGGTGCCGAGTGTGACGATAAACGGCGCCATACCTAGCTTGGCGACCGCCAGGCCGTTGAACAAGCCCACCACGGCGCCCACGCCAAGTCCCGCAAGGACGGCAACGAAGACCCCATGGCCCATGCCGCCGACCGCTTTATCCGTGCTCATGAGGAGAGCCGAGATCACGCCCGAAAGCCCGACGATGGAGCCAACGGAGAGGTCAATCCCACCAGTGCCTATAACGAACGTCTGTCCTGCGGCCATGATAGCCACGATGCTCGCCTGGATCACGATGTCTTGAATATTTCCCCACGTCCTGAACGCGGGAGATGCGAGACTCAACGCTCCCGCCAGCAGAATGAGCGCGAGAAGCGCTCCCGTTTGGTTCAAACGGGGATTCAACCACCGCGTTCGCGGAACTGACCTATGCGCCGCCTCGGATGGCTTCGCTTCTACGGACGAGAGCCCGCCATCGCCCATTGCGCAATCACCTCCTCCGACGCCTCATTTCTTGTCAAATGGGCGACCACTTCGCCCTCCCTCATCACGAGGATGCGATCCGCAAGCGTGAGAACCTCGGGCAATTCGGACGAGACCATCAGGATCGCAAGTCCCTTGCGTTTCAGATCGTGGAGAAGTTGGTAAATCTCAAACTTTGCCGCGACATCCACGCCCCGAGTCGGCTCGTCGATCATCAGGATCTCGCTTTCCGCGGCGAGCCATCGAGCAAGCATCACTTTCTGCTGGTTCCCGCCAGAAAGAGCCGCAACTCGTTCGGACGATCTCGACATCTTGATTCGCAGACGTTGTCCGTATAAGTTTGCGAGCTCTTCGGTGCGGCGCCCCCGATACCACACTGGACCGCTTATCCGAGGGTAAGACGCAAGGGCCACGTTGTGCGCAATGGCTTGCTCTAGCACCAATCCCTGCGCCTTTCGATCCTCCGGAAGAAAGCCCATGCCCAAGCGGATGGCGTCCGCCGGTCCTCGAATGATGGTCCGGCGACCACGGACCCACACTTCCCCAGCATCGACGGGATTGACGCCGAAAATGGCTCGCAATACCTCCGTTCGCCCGGAGCCCACCATGCCTGCCAGTGCGACGATCTCGCCGCGGTGGACATCAAACGTCACGTCGCGAAACAGCCCATGCTTTGTAAGCCCTTTCACCGAGAGCAGCGGTTCGCCCCTCTCCACGGCCTCGAACGCCATTTGATGCAGCTCGCGACCCACCATCAGTTGAATCCACTTGTCCCGGTCTGATTCTTTCACATCGAGCGTGTCGATGGTCCTGCCGTCTCGCATGATGGTGACGCGGTCACCAATACGTGGGATCTCGTTTAAGCGGTGCGAGATATAAATAATCGACATCCCGCCTTGCTTGAGCCTGCCAATGATTGCGAAGAGACGATCCACTTCGCGCTCGCTGAGCGAAGCCGTGGGTTCGTCCATCACGAGAACGTCCGGCCTGCGGCGGACCATTTTGGCGATCTCGACGAGTTGCTGAGCCGCAATCCCTAGCTGGCCAACCGGAGCGCGCGGATCCACATCGAGCCCAAGTTCTGCAAGAAGTTGCGCGGCCATCTCTTCCATGTGTCGCTTCTGGAGCCAACCGGCTCTGCGCAGTTCATCGCCGAGGAACACATTCTCCGCGACCGACTGCTGAGGACACAGCTGAAGTTCCTGATGGATGACCGCCACACCTGCGCGCAGCGCGTCTAAAGCTGACTGAGGCCGGTAAGGCTCTCCGCGTAACCACATCTGTCCTTCGTCGGGCCGGTACACCCCCCCGATGATGTTCATCAGCGTAGACTTCCCGGCACCATTCTCCCCCAGGAGCACATGGACCTCACCTTTGCGCAGGCTGAATCGGGCGCCATCGAGCGCCTTCACACCGGGAAACTGTTTCGACACGCCTTCCACTCTCAGGATATCGTCCACCCTCACTCCCCTCCTTGTACGTACATCTCGATTGTAGCGAGGGCGGACGTCAGATGGAGTGAGCAATCTTTCGATTTTTCATGGGTGATCTTGCACACCGTCCTTGGCCCAGCCCGAATCCCGTTAGACCTCCACCTCCAACACCACCGGACAGTGGTCGCTCCCGAGGACGTGATCGTCGATGCGGGCTTCGAGGATCCGATCCCGCAGGCGATGGCTGACCAAAAAATAGTCAATTCGCCATCCGATATTCCGCTCGCGCACACCCGGCATGTTGGACCACCACGTGTATTTGTCCGTCACGTCTGGGTGGAGCGCGCGAAAGGTGTCCACGAAGCCCGCGGCAAGCAACTCCGTCATCTTGGCCCGCTCCTCATCGGTGAATCCGGAGTTGCCGCGATTCGATTTCGCGTTTTTGATGTCAATCTCCTGATGCGCCACGTTGAAATCGCCGCACGCGATCACGGGTTTCTCGCGATCCAGCGCACAAAGATACGCGCGAAACCTGTCCTCCCACTCCAAGCGATATGGCAGGCGCGACAGGTCCCGCTTCGCGTTTGGCGTGTACACGGTCACCACATACAGGGACGGGAATTCGAGCGTGATGACCCGCCCCTCTGGATCGATCCCGTCGCCCAACCCGTAGCGGACGTCGAGCGGCGGGATGCGCGCGAATGCGGCCGTGCCCGAATAGCCTTTGCGCTCCGCATAGTTCCAGATTTGCTGATATTCCTCGCCAAGCGGAAGCTCAATCTGCCCTTGCTGGAGCTTCGTCTCCTGCACGCAAAACACGTCCGCCCCGACGGCCTCGAAATACGGCAGAAACGCACCCTTGTTCACACAGGCGCGAAGCCCATTGACATTCCACGACACAAGCCTCAACGTCGTCCTCCTCACCAGATCCTTACTCGTCGCTCGCAAGAAGTTCGAGCGCCAGCGCCAATGCCGGATCGCGCCCTGAAGATAGATCCTCGGGCGACATGTCGACCCACACATCGGGCCGGAGACCAACGTTTTCGAACGCACGTCCGTCGGGAAGCGATGCGCGAATGGCGCCGACGCCCATGCTGAAGCCGGCGCGCTGACAGATGACCGGTTGCCCCGTGGACCCGGCCGTCGTTTCCCCGATCACGACGGCGCGTTTCGTCACGAGGAGCGGCATCACGAAGTCTTCAGCCGCAGACGCGGTCGTGCGATCCACCAGAACGACCAATCGCCCTCGGAACACGGGTTCCTCCGGCTTCTCATGCGGCGGTCGCCACCAAGCGCCACGCCCCTCCGGCAAAATGGCGAACTGCCCTTCTCCTCCAGACCGTCTCCACAGTAAGCCGACATCTGCGGCGAACTCCGTCCACCAGGGCCAGGGCCTCTCCATCAAGGCCCGAAGGAGCTTTGTGGGCGTCGCTCCTCCCGTATTGCCTCGGACGTCTACCACGAGGGCGTCTGCGTTCGACACGCGCATCAACCAGCCGACCGCGGCCTCTTCATATGCAGGATTCGCAAAGCTAGGCATCCGAAGATATGCCAAGCGATCCGGCACGAGCCACCGCCCTTCCGGCATCTCCTTGCGCGAATCAGGGAGCATTCGAGGGATCGTGACGGTGCGCCTGCGCAGGCCGTCGCCCAATTCGAGGGCCCACGAATTCCCGTCCACCAAGGTCGGAATGACCCGTTGCCATTCCTCTTCGCGCAAGCGCTCGTCCTGGCTCCGCATATAAGGACTCGCCTCATCCATCCACTCTGCTGGCGTCCGCTCGTTCAACGTCACGACGGCCGCCCCTGGCCGCACTGCTTCGTGTGCGCTTTCGACAACATACCAACTTTCCCGAAGTCTGCGCAGGCGCAGACCCAAGCCCCCTCGGACCGTCAAGGCATCTCGGAACCACGTGTGCCGATTGCCAAGTTTCGCGACGATCCGCCGCATCAGCCGCTCAAAGTCCTGCCGCGTGGAAGCCCGGATGGCCTCCCCGATACACGCTGCATACTCGCCATCCCACGCATCGGGTGGGATGAGGGCGTCCTCCCAGTGAGCGAAATATCGCTCGACCATCGCGAACATCTTGCCGACCATCCACAGGCGGTCTTCGAGGCTCACCTCGCGCTCCATCCTCTGCGCCTCCCATTCCTCTACCCATCAAGTTCGGTCAGGCGCGTCGGAATCCCTCCCGCCTCAAGGCGCCGGCACAAAGGCGCGTGCAAAGAAACAGCCCGCGCCGCCAGTGCCATCGGGCACGGTGGGCGCGGGCTCCTGGTTCGCCAACGTCACATCTTCGACGCGATGTAGCAGGCGAGATCGACCACGCGGTTCGAGTAACCCCACTCGTTGTCGTACCACGCGATGACCTTCACCATGTCGTCGATAATCATGGTGGACAGGCCGTCGACCGTGGACGAATGCGCGTCGCCGTTGTAGTCCTTCGAGACGAGCGGAAGCTCGTTGTACGCGAGGATACCCTTGAGCGGGCCCTCCGCGGCGCGCTTCAGCGCGGCGTTCACCTCTTCGACCGTCACGGGCTTCTTCGTCTGCGCGACGAAGTCGACCAGCGAGACGTTTGGCGTCGGCACGCGCATCGCCATGCCATTCAGGCGGCCCTTCAAGTGAGGCAGCACCAAGCCGACGGCCTTCGCGGCGCCGGTCGTGGTCGGGATGATGCTGAGCGCGGCGGCGCGGGCGCGACGCAGATCGCTGTGCGGCAGGTCAAGGATGCGCTGGTCGTTCGTGTACGAGTGCACCGTCGTCATGAGGCCCTTCACGATGCCGAACTCGTCATCGATCACCTTGGCGACCGGCGCAAGGCAG
>Ga0167615_1000527_pt1 | contig 11068 bp, 10 predicted proteins | sample BED_Mat_host_9_1_FD_111800 | JGI IMG/M metagenome (GOLD analysis project Ga0167615, IMG submission 111800) | Extremophilic microbial mat communities from Yellowstone National Park, USA - BED_Mat_host_9_15 (v2) (version 2) | ecosystem: Environmental > Aquatic > Thermal springs > Hot (42-90C) >... | reverse complement strand
TCAATTTCGAAATGACCGTGAGACGCCGAGCTTCTTCCTGCCGCATCACAAGATACTCCTTGCTCATACATGACATTTTCACGGACGAATCTCACGGTGACAATATCACTGACGCTCAACAGAGGGTCGCTGGACGGCTTGCATTCTCCCCGTCGCCCTGCTATGATACATATCGTCGCTTGCGTCCGTAGCTCAGTGGATAGAGCGCTGGCCTCCGGAGCCATAGGTCGGGGGTTCGAATCCCTCCGGACGCGCCACACACGAAGGGCTGTCCCGAGCGGTGCAACCGCACCTCGGGGCAGCCCTTTCCGCATCTATGGCAGCGCGCGAGACGCGAGCGGGCGCGGCGCGAGCCGCCGCCCACCTCGCGCCGCTCGAAGCCCTGAGGAGCCCCACCGCGCCGACCTCACTTCATCGACATGGTCTTTGCGCGCGATCCCGTCAGAACGTCGAGGATGGCCCCCGCCTTGAAGTGGCATTCGTCCCACTCCCGTTCCGGCACGGAGTCGTACACGACGCCCGCCCCCACCTGGACGTACTGCACATCCCCGATGGCGACGACGCTCCGAATGAAGATGGCCGTGTTGGCATTGGCCCACGCGTCGACCATCCCGATGAATCCTCCGTACGGCCCGCGCCGATACGGCTCGAGCTCGTCGATGATCTCCATGGCTCGGATCTTGGGTGCCCCCGACAGGGTCCCATTAGGGAAGGTGGTCAGGAGCGCGTGGAACACGCTGACGTCGTCGCGGAGTTCGGCGGTGACCCGAGACACCAGGTGATAGAGGTGGGAGTACCGTTCCACCACCATCAGCTCAGGCACCGCCACGGTGCCTGGCTTCGCGACGCGGCCGAGATCGTTTCGGCACAGATCCACAAGCATCACGTGCTCCGCGTTCTCCTTGGCGTCCCGCTTCAGTTCCGCCACCAGGCGAGCGTCCTCTTCTTCGGACTTCCCGCGTCCGCGCGTCGTCCCGGCGATGGGCTTCATCTCGGCTCGGCCCCGGAGCGCCCGGAACTGCACCTCGGGGCTCGCGCCGTACAGAACCATGCCGGGATACTCCGCGACAAACATGTATGGGGACGGGTTCAGCCGCCGCAGGCGATCGTACGCGACAAGCGGGGGCAGGCCGCCGCGCACCTGCATGCGGGTCGACGGAACCACTTGAAAAATGTCGCCCGCCCGAATGTATTCGACAGCGATCTCGACATTCCGGCAGTAGAGCTCCTTCGAGACGTCGTAGGTGATGACGGGATCGCCCGCGTCCATCTCGGCCATCTCGGCGAGAAAAGCTGGCGCCGCCACTCCTTCGCGACAAACCGCGGCGATGCGGCGCTCCATCTGGGCGAGTTCCTCTGCAAGTCTCGCGTCGTCCCTGAGAACCGGCGCGTCATCCTGGCGAAACACCGTGACCGTGTTCCCGGACAGTTGGGCGACGGCTGCGTGCCAGAGCAGTCGGATCTCGGGAAGGTGCCGATCGTCCTCTGCCGTCATGGGCACGCGCTCGAGATATCGGATGGCATCGTACGCGACATACCCGAGGAAGCCGGCGCTGAACGGCTCTCCGTCGGGGCCACACAAGCACTCGCAGAGCGCCGACCGAATCTGGTCGAGGAGCGCCATCGGGTCCTGCGCCTGGACGTGCACGACGTCTCCGCCGACCACGCTTTCCCAGGGATACGGCGCGTGCGAGACCTCGACGCCCGTGGATCGCGCGATAGGAAACACGTGGGCGGCGAGCTTTTTGTGGGCGAACACGCTCACGACGTGATCGCGCACCTGCACCTCGACGAGTGGCCCCATGCCGATGAGGCTCATCTGATAGTCGCTCGGAATGTCTTCCCGCCCGGCCTCCAGCAGAAACACGCGCCCGGGGCCCACGTCATCGCGGAGCGCGAGGTAGAGATAAAACGGATCCACGCCCGCCTCCGCGGAAAATTTGGCTGTTTTCATCCTCAAATCCCCTCCGTCTTGCGATCACGCCACGTCCGCCAAGAAGTTGCGGATCATGGTCTTCCCGTGGTCCGTCAGGATGCTCTCCGGGTGAAACTGGACGCCCACGGCGCCCGTCGGCCGGTGCCGCATGGCCATGATGTAACCATCGGCCTCCGCGGTGACGTCGAACGCGTCTGGAAGCGAATCCCAATCCACAACCAGGGAGTGATATCTCGTGGCCCGAAAAGGAGAGGGGATGTCGCGAAACAAGGGGTCATTGCCGTTGTGGAGAATCATCGAGGTTTTGCCGTGAACCGGTTCACGCGCGCGGACGACCTTGCCTCCGTACGCGTACCCCAGGGACTGATGGCCCAGGCACACGCCCAACACAGGGACGCGCCCCGCGAAATATCGAATCGCATCCACCGAAACACCGGCTTCGCGCGGGGAGCACGGGCCAGGCGACACCAAAACGCCCGCGGGCCGCAGCGCCTTCAGCTCGTCCAAGGACACGTCGTTGCGCCGCACGACGACATCGGCGCCTAATTCCAAACAATATTGAACGAGGTTGTAAGTGAACGAATCGAAGTTGTCGATCATCAACAGCATGGCTATCCTCCGCTCCCCTCATCTCGACGGGCCTTTCGGCCCCCTCCGCTCGGCTGTTCTTCCCTCAGCGACCGCGATACGTTTACAATACGCCGGCCCCCGGCGCGCGTCAAGGCAGAGGAACCCGCCCCGTCGATTCGCGGACGACGAGCTCGGTCTGCAATTCGACGCTTCGAGGCCCCGACGCCACGCCCTCCACCTGATCCAACAGCAACTGAACCAGTTTGGCGCCCACATCCGCCTTCGGGATCCGCGCCGTGGTCAAGGCCGGCGTGGACATGCGCGCGAGTTCCACGTCGTCGATGCCAATCACGGAGACGTCGCGCGGTACACGGATGCCCCGTTCCGCAAGGGCTCGAATGGCGCCAAGCGCTAACAAATCGTTGGACGCCGCAATCGCCGTAAACCGAATTCCCTGATCCAGCATGGAGGCCGTGCGCTCGTACCCCGCCGACATCGTGTCGCGCAAGTACGGAACCAACTGGACCAGAGGCGTTCCGGCCACGAGGCCATGGTCGCGCATCGCGTCCAGGTAACCCGCATATCGCGGATTTTCCTCGTGATCGTCGTATTCCCCGAGGAAGGCGATGTCGCGATGCCCAAGCTCAATCAGGTACTCCACGTTCCGCCGCATGGCTTGGTACAGGTTGACCTGCACGTGGGACAGCCCGAAGTCCGAACTGCGGTCCTTGTAAATACAAACGGGGATCTTTCGCGACAACTCCTTCAGGTCCACGACGTTCATGACCTCGTACGGCGTGAGCACCATGAGGCCATCGTAGAAGCCCTCCAAAATCAGCTTCATGTAAGCCTCGCGATCGCGCGTGACGTTATACAACGAAAACGTGTAGCCGCGCTCCAAAGCGGCCCGCTCGATGCCGAGAAGCACCTCGTGATAGAAAGGATTGCTCAACGAGGAAATGATGCAGGTGAACTGCCCGCATCGCTTCATCTTCAAGCTCCGCGCCATGCGGTTGGGCACGTAGTTCAATTCCTTGATGGCTTGGAGCACGCGCTCTCGGACGTCCGCCGCTACGTATCCGTTTTCATTGAGGACCCGCGACACCGTCGTCGGCGAAACGCCTGCCCTTCGCGCCACATCCACTCGCGTGGCCATGCCATTCCCCCCGGGTCTTACGATCACGCCCGAAGACGTCCGCACACCTTGCGGCGCCGTGGGCGGGATCGCGCTATGCGTTGTTATACATCAGTTTCATTTTAGAAGATCTGTGTATGGATCAACAAGAGATCTTTCGGAAGACGACGCCGTGAACGCGAGCGTCCGCACAACCGTCCATCACGACAGCGCCACCGGTCTATCGACCCTCTAAGCGGATTTTGATAGATGGTGTGATACGCTGTCACTGTAAACCTCGGAACACAAGGAGGCAATCTAGGTTGAACCCACACGGGCGCACACGCCGATACGCCGTCAGGCCGTTCGCCCTGGCGACGGCCTTGACCGTCATTGGCATCTGCGTCGCGAAGGAATGGCAAGGGCTCGGGCGGCTCCATTTCCTTGGCTACGATTACGCGTTCTTCTACAACGCTTTTCTACACGTGCTGGCTGGACAGGCGGATTGGAATCATCTGTACAATCCGGCTTCCGAGCGAGCGTTCTTGACGGCGCACGGTTATCCCATGGATCCGCACAATCACTACGTCTATCCGCCCCAGTTCGCGTGGATATTCGCCTGGCTGGGCCTGTTCCCGTTCGGGCTGTCCCTCGCCTTGTGGCGCATGCTCTCGATGACCGCGGGGATGTTCGGCGTCTACTGGACCATGAAGACGCTGTGGCCGCGGATCAGGCGGGGACATTTCCTCCTCGCCGTCGCGGCCACGCTCACCTTGACGCCTTTTCAACTCGACATCGCCGTCGGCAACGTGAACACAATCCTGTTTGCCCTTCTGGCACTTGCGTTTTACGCCATCCATCGCCTCGATAAGCCCACGGTGGGTGCGCTTGCCTTGGCCGCCGCCGCGGCCATCAAGGTGACGCCCCTTGCATTGCTTGTCGCCTTCGCCATCCAAAGGAGATGGAACGTCGTGACACGCTCGCTTAGCATCCTCGCGCTGGGTTTGGCCGCGTCGTTTCTCTTCCTCGGGTGGGAGAGCACCGCGGCATACGCAGCTCACTTTCTTCAGTTCGGAAAACAGAGTATGGCGAATGGCCCAGCCCCGTACAACCAGTCCCTGCTCGGCGTTCTGGAGCTGCTGTGGAGCAAGGGGCGCGGCGGATCGACCCCCACGTGGCTGAGCCTGCTCTTCGACGCGTACGCCCTCGCGCTCGTGTTCGTCATCGGCGCTGCCATGCGGCGCAAGCCGTGGACGTCTGAGTCTATCCGGATAGGGCTCAGCGCGCTTCTACCCGTGGCGGTATCACCGCTCGTCGAGCAGCCGCACATGGTGCTCACGTTGCCGGCGCTCATGGCGTCGTTCCATCTCATCCGGCGCCATCCCGTCGCGTCCGCGCGCCGGACGTACGCTCTTTTGCTCGCAACGGCCTACGGCCTGCAGACGCTTCCCGCCACGTTCCTCGTCAACCATCTGACGCGGTGGGTCCCGTCGCTTTACTGGCTGCACATTCAGATGTTCGTTTCGTTCGCGTGCATCTTGGGCGCCCTTCTCATGATGGCGCGACGCCACGCGTCGCGCCCTGCAGCGCGGACGGCCACCGTAGCCTGAACACGCGCCCCATTCGCCCAGAAACCGTGCGCGCCAAGATCAAGGTCGGGGATGCTCTTCGCCACGCTGCAGACGAGCTGCCAGTTCGCGCAGGGCGAAGCGCTGGAACTTGCCGGTACTCGTCATAGGAAAGCCTTCGATCATGTGCAGCGCCTCCGGCCAGTGAGACTTGCTCACGCCGCGATCGCGCAGAAACGATTGGATTTCCGCGAGGGTAAGGACGTCTCCCGGCTGTTTGGGCACGATGAAGCACGCGGCCCGCTGACCAAGCCGTGGGTCCGGAACCCCCACCACCGCCGCCTGGCCGACGCGGGGATGGGTGTACAAGACCTCCTCAATGGCGCGCGGGTCGATTTTGTACCCGCCTCGGTTGATGAGATCGTCACGCCGCGATACGAACGTGCAGTACCCGGCTTCGTCCATGCGAACGATGTCCGCCGAGTGAAACCATCCGTCGCGATCGAACATGCGGCGCGTGTTCTCCGGCTGCCGATAGTAGCCGGGGATCATATTCGCGCCGCGCACCCAAAGCTCGCCTTCACACGGCGGCGTGAGCTTCTGTCCGTTCTCCTTCACCACCTGGTCCTCGATGCCATCCAATCGCTTGCCAAATGATACACTCGTGACGTCGATCCCGTCTCCGGGGCGAGTGATGTGGGTGACCCCGCCTTCGGTGTACCCGTAGCACGCAAAAATGCCCGCACCCAGCTTGTCGTGAATCGCTTTCAAAATCTCGGCAGGACAGACGGCTCCCGCATACACGACGGCTCGCAGCGACGGCACCGCGGACTTCGCAAAACCGTCGGCGCGGGCGAGATCGACCAGCATCGGCGTGGCCCCCAACAAGTACGTGGGCTGCTCACGGCGCATGACCACCATGGCGCGCTCCACATGCCACTCGGTCACGAACGCGACCGGCGCGCCGCGATACAGTGCGCCAAGACAGCCAATGCCAAGGCCTGTGAGGTGAGCGATGGGCGTAACGATGAGCCACTTGGCGGACGGTTCAAAGCGCGCTGTGTCGTTCAGTTGCCGAATCCAGTACAAGTTGTTCGCGTGCAGATGCAACTCCGCCTTTGGCCTCCCCGTCGTCCCGGAGGTGAACATGATGAAAAAGGGATCGACGGCGACAGGGCGCGTCGCGGCGAGTTCTTCTTCATCCGCTTCCCGCCGCAGAAGCGCCTCGTAGGACACCACCTCTGGCCGGTGGCTGGACGGTACGGCCACCAACGTCAAGCCGCAACCCGCTTGTTCCGCGGCGCGCCGCATGGTTTCCACAGGGTCCCGGTTGCGAAACGACTCCATCACAATCGCGACTTTGGGCTCGGTGAGCTGAAGCACGTAGGCGAGATCGTGTTCGGTGTAGGGCATGTGGCATAGCACCGACACCGCCCCCACCTTGGCCACACCCATGAGCGCGACGACGAATTCATGCCGGTTCGGCAACTGCAGGGCCACCCGATCCCCAGGAACCACGCCGAGCTCACGCAATCCCTGCGCCAACCGACTGGATGCGTCTTCAAGATCGCCGTAGGTCATCACTGTCCCATCTTCGTCGATCACGGCCGGCGCGCCAGGGGTTTCAGCGGCATGTCTCGCGAGAAAGTCGAGAAACGTCTCCTCGGTCCATCGGCGTTCGCGCAGGTACGCGTCGACGTGGGCGCGGGTCATCCAGACGTCCTCGCGCGCCAACAGCCGACGAACACTCGCCTCCCATCGGTCGTCCACGCCTCATCCCTCCTTATCACACCATCGTCAGCCCGCCCGACACGCTGAGCGTCTGTCCCGTGATAAACGCGGCATCCTCGGACGCCAAAAAGGCGACCGCGCCCGCAATGTCTTCCGGCTCGGCGAGACGGCGAAACGGAATCGCCCGCTCGAGCGCGCTCGCGAGCTTCTTGTTTTGAGCCGTAATTTCTTGAAACAAGGGCGTTCTCGCCGGCCCCGGACACACCACATTCACGTTAATGCCGTATTTGGCCATCTCGCGCGCAAGCGTCTTGGAAAACGCGATGACCGCGCCCTTCGCTGCGGAATACACCGCCTCCCCGGTCGATCCCACCCGCGCCGCGTCGGAGCCAATGTTGACGACCTTGCCGTACGATCGCGCCACCATGTGGGGCAGCACGGCGTGACAGGTGTACAGGACGCTCTTCAGATTGATGGCGAGAATCTTCTCCCACGTCTCCTCCTGGCTGTCGAGAAAGAATTCGATGCGGTCCCACCCCGCGTTGTTGACCAAGATATCGATCCGCCCAAATCGCTGCATCACCTGTTCCACCATCGCCACCACGTCGGCGCGGCGCGTCACGTCGACGCGCAGGGCGACGGATTCTCGCCCTTCGGACAAAAGGCGCGCCGCGGTCTCTCGCCCGCCCTCCAGGTCGAGATCGACCACCACCACGGTGGCTCCCTCCGCCGAAAGTCGCTCGCAGATGGCCCTCCCAATGCCCCGCGCGCCCCCCGTGACGATGGCGACCCTATCGCGAAGCCTCATCCCGATCCCTCCCACCCGACGCACCCTTAGCGATCCCGGCGCCGAAACTTTCGGAAGTCTGGCTTGCGCTTTTCTTTGAACGCCTGCAGCCCCTCCAGCGCCTCCTCGGAGCGATAGTACATGGCGAGCGAAGCCATCGAGAGGCGCGTGATGCCCTCGATGTGCGCCGAGTCCGCGTTGAACGAATACTTCAAAAACTTGAGGGCGGTAGGACTCTTATCGAGAATCTTCTGACACCAGCGTTCAACTTCGTCCATCAACTGCTCGTGAGGAACGACCTTGTTGACGAGCCCCATCGCGAGGGCCTCTTCAGCGGTGTATTGCTCGCACAGAAACCACAGTTCTCTCGCCTTCTTTTCTCCAATTACGCGCGCAAGGTAAGCGGTTCCATACCCCGCGTCAAAGCTCCCGACTTTCGGCCCCACCTGGCCGAACTTCGCTCGATCCGACGCGATGCTCAAGTCGCACAGGACGTGCAACACGTGTCCGCCGCCGATGGCGTAGCCGTTGACGGCCGCGATCACCGGCTTCGGAATTCCCCGGATGAGCGCGTGCAACGTTTCAATCTCGAGGCCGATGCCCTCTTCGAGATCGCCGCCCGTGCCCGTGTACCCCTCGCTGTCGCGGTCCTTCTGGTCGCCGCCCGTGCAAAAGGCGCGATCGCCCGCTCCGGTCAGCACCACCACGCCGATCGTCGGGTCGTCCCACGCGTCGCGAAAGGCATCGATCATCTCGCGAACGGTGAGCGATCGAAACGCGTTCAACACCTCAGGACGGTTAATCGTGACTTTGGCGATCCCGTCGCGCTTCTCGTAGAGAATGTCCGTGTACGGCATGTGACCGCCTCCTGCTCAATACGGTTTGTATTCCTTGCCGAGCCACTCGCGCGCGATGACCATCTTCTGGGTCTGCGTTGTCCCATCGCCGATCTCCAGGCCGATCACGTCCCGCAACCGCTGCTCGAGCGGCAGGTCCTTCGTGTAGCCGTAGTGGCCGTGAAGAAGGATGCACTCGTGAATGGCCTGCACCGCGATCTGCGGGCCGAGCCACTTGCACATCGACGCTTCTTTCGTGTGGGGAAGGCCGCGATCGCGCAACCACAGCGCCCTGTAACTGAACCAGCGGATCATCTCCACCCACGTGTGGTACTCGACGAGCGGAAAGGCCACCCCTTGAAATTGAGCAAGCGGGCGGCCGAACGCGCGCCGGCGCTTCACGTGATCCGCCGTCTCCTCCAGCGACTGCATGGCCGCCCCCAGACACTGCAGGCAGATGAGCACGCGGCTGAAATCGAAGCCTTTCATGAGCTGATAAAACGCGCGGTGTTCGTCGCCGATGCGGTAGTCCTCCGGCACCTCGACGTGATCCAGGAACACAGATCCCCGCCCAACGGCGACATGACCCATATCTTGGTATTTGTGCACCTCCACGCCGGGCGCATCTCTCGGCACCAAGAAGGCGCTCACCCCGCGCGCCCCCGCCTGAGGGTCGGTCTTGGCGAACACCACAAAGGCGTCCGCCACAGCGGCGAGAGAAATTCCCGACTTCTCGCCCGTGAGCACGTACGCGTTCTCCTTTCGCTCCGCCCGCGTGGCGATTTGCGCGACATCCGACCCTGCGCCCGGCTCGGTGACCGCGATGGCGATGAGCCGCTCGCCCGCGGCCATGGGCGCAAGCCACGATGCTTTCACGGCTTCCGTCGCATGGGACTCCATGACCTCGGCCAAAAGCGCGTTCAACATCACCGCATAGGCGGCGTTGAAATCGGCGCGCGCGATCTCTTCTGCCGCGATGCCGGTGGTCACGCAATCGGCGCCGCTCCCGCCATACGCCTCGGACACGCGCAACCCCGTGAGCCCGAGCCTGCCCATGGCCCGCCACAATTCCCTGGGAAACACGCCGGTCCGGTCCCAATAGGTGTATTGGGGAGCTAATTCACGGCGCGCAAAGTCCCTCACGACCTCGCGCCACTGCGTTTGTTCCTCCGTGAACGAGAAATCCACCGCTTCACCTCCTGACTTCGGACGTGTGCGTCACACCCTTGCGAATCGAGCGCGGCGAGTCATATCGATGAGCTTCGGGGAACCCTCGTTATGGATAGGTATGAGACCGAGGCGAGGAGCATGAGGGGCGAGGTGCGCAAGTGTCGCGTCCGTGTTGTCGAGACCGTGCCACCGCGAGGGATTCGAGATAGAGTTGCGTTCACCAGAAGGATCTTTTTTCACATTCCGCTTGACGGCCAAGTTTGAGGAAACCGTACGGCATGGAAAAGGCCGCTGGCACAGGCCTTTGCGTGGGTCAGCCCCTGTGCAGTCGCGTATGATGCTGTATGTAAAGAAAATAGAGCGTTTCTTTACTTTACGCTTTGCGAACTGTATGATGAGACCTGAAGGAAGGGAGGGTTCAATCGTGGTCACCACCATCGCCAAGATTTCCCCCAAGGGCCAGATTACGCTTCCCATAGAAATTCGCCGCGCTTTGAACTTGCGCGAGGGCGACCGAGTCGTATTTCAGATCTCGAACGATGGAAAAGTCTTTATCACCGGCCTTCCGTCGTACGAACCCGAAGATGTCATCGGAATCCTTCATGCCGAAGAAGTTCTCGGCGATTTTCAGGAAGCTCGTCGTCGAACGCGACTTCTTCGCGCACATCGATACCTCCAGGCTGAGCAAGCTGACGAGGATGGCCAAAGCGAATGACGCGAAAATGGGTTGGCACCAACATCATCGTTCGTGCAGTCACTGGCCAACCACCCGATATGGCCCAACGGCTCCTTCCTGTCCTGCACCAAGCCGCGCGCGGTCAGTTCGAGCTTGTCATCCCCTCCATCGTCGTCGCAGAAGCGGTCTATGTCCTAGAGGAGACGTTAGGTTTCTCTCGAAAGGACGTCGGGAAGGCGTTACGCGCCTTCTGTGGACTCAAAGGCGTGAAACTGGAGGAATTTGAAGTCATCCTGACGGCCTTGTCCGATTACGAAGGAACGAATGTCGACTTCGCAGACGCCTATCTCGGCGCCAAGGCGAAGCTTTACGGTGACGTTGTGTTGACATGGAACGCGAGGGATTTCAAAAAGATCGGGGCTCGACATGAAGCTCCATGACTGGATCTCATCACGAACATTTGTAACTTTCTAGTTACCCTTCATGCTCACAAATGATCAAAAAACCGCCGGGATCCCCCCTTGCATCAAGGGCATCCCGGCAGTTCGCAATCACGAGTGGGCCCAGGTGGACTCGAACCACCGACCTCACGATTATCAGTCGTGCGCTCTAGCCGACTGAGCTATGAGCCCATAAAAATGGTGGGCGGTGGCAGGATCGAACTGCCGACCCCTCGCGTG
>Ga0167615_1000514_pt1 | contig 11201 bp, 14 predicted proteins | sample BED_Mat_host_9_1_FD_111800 | JGI IMG/M metagenome (GOLD analysis project Ga0167615, IMG submission 111800) | Extremophilic microbial mat communities from Yellowstone National Park, USA - BED_Mat_host_9_15 (v2) (version 2) | ecosystem: Environmental > Aquatic > Thermal springs > Hot (42-90C) >... | reverse complement strand
TCATGCCTCCGCATTTGAGGAATACCCATTCACCGTGCCTGCCTATAAGCCCACAACCGAAGTTTAGTAGGGCGTGGTATGCGTGGGCTTCTGGTTGCCCTGCCCTGCCTAGGCATTCGGCTATTGGCTCAAATTCACTACCCCACTTTACGGCTAGGTTGGCTATCACGAGCCTAATAGGCAGTATTGCTGATTAGAATGGTGGAAGCCCAAGTTCATCTGGCTTAAGAGCCTTAACCCTACCCTTAATACTCACGACAAGTACAATACTGTAGTAGCCTGTATCAGGGTCGTAGTAGTCGCCACCAGGCTCAATACTAACCCTAACGAGCCTACCACCCATGCTCTTTAACCTCTCCTCGATGAGGCTCCTACTAGCCTCAATCCTAGCCAATGCCTCATGCCTATGCATTAGTACAACTGGCTTAAGCATTAGTAGTTGAATGATTGCCTGGGTAATTAGTACTAATTAGTAGGGTTGGGGTTAAGCCCGTATGATTGGGAGTATAGCCTTCCAGCTTGGGAATGCGACTGGTTCATCACAAATCGTGAATAGTGCGGTAGCCTACTTTACACCAGTCTTCGATGCAATAATGGCCTTCCTTGGCATAGCCTTCTGGGCGAGCCTAATATTCCTAGTGTACTATGGTATAGAAGCCTACATCCACCCAACACCCTTCGGCAGGTCAGCTAGGCTGGCATCAATGTATGATCATGCTAAGGGCATTATCTGGAGTATTATCACAATCTACCTAGTACTAGCCGTCATAGCCTTTGCAGTGAACCAGGCTAGTTCTGCGGCGGGGGTTAAGACTACTGTTACTACTGGGCAGTTGTTCTACTACGTGTTCGTTGAGCCTGTGGTTAAGGGCTTCAGTGTATTATTCAGTAGTGTATAAGCCCCTCAGGACTCCTGGATTGTTTTAAAAATCAACCATTCTTCCTAGCCAGTATTGCAAGCCACGGGTTATCCCTAATGAAACTTGGCGCATCCCCAGTGGTTTGAGCCTCCTGCATGGGGCTTGGGGCTTGGACTTGAATAACCTCGGCTGATTGAGGCTTCTGAACTTGGATTAGCTGAGGCTGGCATTCGACAATGCTTGGCTTTATTGTCCTCAGGTTTAGTTTAGTATTTGGCTTTAGGGCTAGGCTGGCTTCACCGTGTTTGAGGGCTAGGTAGATGGCTAGTGCATCCTCAATTATAACCGATATCGGAGCCTTCTCGTTAAGCGCCTCAATGTGGAGTGCCCTCCAAGCCTCCTCACTAAGCCCCTTCAGGACAAGCCTCCTACCCACATTACAAGGCTAAAACACTGGCTAATAAGGGTGTACTGTATAACCAGTGGGCACTATTCATACTGTACCTACCGTATGACCAGTGTACCCACTTTTCCTCAAGGAAAGCCTTATTAAGCCAATCCAGGATAGGCTACTTAGCCCAAACTCTCTAAACCTCTCCTCTGGGCCGAGCCCAAACCCCCTCGCCGAGGGGCGCTGAGTGGTGATGTTTTTTCTCAAAATAATGGCTCTGGCAAAGTAAAGTATATTGGATTGTTGGGAGTGTCTTTGGAGAGTACACCGTACCTGTCTAGGATAACCTTCCCAACCCTCACAATCTTTACAACATTACCCTCAGTAACCTCCCTTGTGAACAATCTGACGACGATACCAGAGTCGTGGAGTGCCTTCTTTGCGCTTGTGGGGTAGGTGTCCTCGTTGTAGAATTCCCCCTTTATCTCAGGGGACTCGTGGTTTATGAGGATGACCTTTAACCCACCCATTGCCCAAGCCTCAATGAGCCTGTGGGCTATGATTTGGATAAGCATGCTGACCCTAAAAGTGTCTGGAAGCCCACCAGTTGCCTTGCTATAGTCAGCCATGTAGTTCATCCTAACACCACCAAGGCTATCAATGATTAATGTTGATGGGTTCTTAACACTAAAACCATTAACCCAGTTCAAAAGCCCCATCGGGTCGTAGTACTCGTGAAGCTCACTAACATGGGGCTTAATCTTATCCAGGATTGGCTTGAGGTTAAGCTCAGTGGCGATATAGGCAACATGCCTGCCAGCCTTCAAGTCATTATCAGCAATATTCACGGCTAGGCTTGTCTTCCCAACCATGGCTGGGCCGTATATCATGTATATTGCATCGTGCCCAAACACCTGCCTCCAGTCCATATGCCAATTGAGGCTACCAGGCTAATTAGCAGAACGGTGCCTCATGGCAAGCAGTTTAACTTTAGACTTTGGTACAAACCATTCACGGTCGAGTCTCGATAGGAATAGGGTAATGAACGGTGTCGCCATAACCATAGCCTCAGGGTCAAAACCCCTGAAACCATGCATAAGGTAGAATAGCGCCTCCTCCCTAACAAACCTGAACAATGGCCAATAGTCCCTCGGCTTCACATCCCTAACCTCAACACCAGCAAGAACCTTGAGGGCAATCATGCCTAGGTACACCTTATTCCTACCCTCAATGCGTTTGAAGCCGAAGCAGTCCCCATCCTCAGTACAGCATGCGCACTCAACCCTCCTGTCACCCCTTTGTGTGATTAGGATTGGGAGGTCTAGTAGTAGGTTACTATATAGTATAATACCCAGGCGCTCTGTGGCGTCGATAACCTTCTCATCCATGATGCCCAATGCCGTCATAATGGCATCCATCATCGCACTCTTCACCACGCCAATCAGTGTTGGTTTATACCTAGCAAGCCTGCCGTATGGTACCACCTCAACGTAGCCTAGTTCAATCCCATACTTCAACCCATAGTACACCTCACCCTCACCCATCCCAGACGCCCCTAGGCACGAGTGGATTTTCACCACTGGGACTGGGTCGCCATTGTAGTTCCTAGCCATGCACTTGACGACTGAGGGGACGTATTTACTGAACATCTTGGGCATACTTATGAATGGTTACTATGCTAATTAGCCAAATGTCTGGTGAATGCCCACTCGTAGTGGTGGTGGCCTGGTGAACTAATTGTCAATGCCATCCTCAATATTGATGAGGGCTTCTACTAGGCATGGCAAAAGCCTTATAAGCAGTCACACTACTATAGTATTGAGGGGTGGGGTCAGCCCAAGGAGCGGTCATCAACCATCAGGCTGACCTCGATTCATCACCCACCCCTCACTAATACTCACGCACGCCTATTTGTTTCTAACTAAACTGTTAAGAGACTCGGGTATTGGGACACCCCAAGCGTCAAAGGCACTCCTAACACTCAACACCCTACAATCCCTCGACCCATACTTCACCTCAAGCTCCCTACGCTTTGCCTTACCCATGTGAAGAACATGCCTACAATAATCAAGGTGCAATCTAGGCAAATGCCCCCAAACCCACCTAGCCGTGACAGGGTAGGCTTCGATAAGCGTGTTGAACATTAGCCAGGCTACCAGCCTAATCTCGTGGAAAGCACCCAAGCCAGTCCTGAGGGGCACGAAGTTCAGGAAGAACTCCCTCCCATTCATAAGCACCCAAATCCTACTAGCCATAGCATTCGGTAGAATGTACCTAGCATCCTCAGGAAGCGCCACACCCCTAACGGCACTGTAGGCATCACTGAGCCTGTCTAGGAGTGAGGTTAGTGAATTGGCGATTGATGGTGGTAGGATGAACCGTGGTGGGTTCTTAGCGTAGTCCACGTACCTTTGGCTCTCCTGCCAGTAACTGGCAATCCTATGCCTAACGAGTTCATGCGTCAAAGCCCTACTACCCTCGATAAGCCATGATGCCCCAATGAACTCGAAGACATTATGATGCCCATCACGCAGTAATTGAGTGAGCCTCTTTTCAATGAGGCTTGGCTCACTCCTAACCCTCTTTAAGGCATCTTCAAGGCTGTAACCCCTGTATAGTACATCGCTCATGGCTGTGATGAACTCTTCACTCCCCCAGGTGTAGAGTAGGGTTACGCTTGGTTTGATTATGAGTGGCATGGTTTAGGGGTTTGGGGTTTGGTTTGATTAGGACTCATCGGGTTTGAATGGTGACTTGGGGAACTTGACAATGAATGGCTCCTCTCCCTCGAAGTCAATAACCGCAATGTAGCCGAGTTCCCTGCTTAGTAGAGCCTCGATGGTAATGTATGCCCTAAGCCTATCGTTTGAAACATCATCAACACCCAGTATCCTACCTGCCAGTGCGGTAACGTGGGGTAGGAGTTCTTTAGGCACCCTGGTTATGAGGTATGCTAGGTGCGTGTACTCACTCCAACCCTCCTCAACAGTAATATACTCTGGCAGTAATTGACTCAAGAGTTTTGCAATACCAAGCTTACCCTGTGGCAGGTCATGAATACCACTGCCTGGCAGTAGGATTATTGAACCAATCCCACATGGGTTTAGGCTCCTGATAATTGCATAGTGCCCTGAGGCGTCATTGAGTATTCTTGTAATGTAGGCATTAGTGTGGAGGCACTTAACCCTTTCCAATGCCTCCCTATTCCTCGAAAGCCTAAGAGTCTCAAGGACTGCTTCATCAATCTCTGGGGCACCGCAATTGGGCTTAACCCCACTTACAAGAGCCCTAGTAATACACTCACCAAGCTCCTTAAAGAAGCCGTCATAACTCTTTGAAACAACCTCAAAGGCACTCAAATCAAGACTACTGTTGCAGGCTGAGGCTATGGCAATACCGTGCCCATCATCCTCAATCCTAATGACACTGTAAGGCGCCCTACTAAGCCTCAAAAGGAGCTCAGTGTATTCTAAGCCAGGCTTCAGGTTTAGTGGGTTTAGGCTCCTTAGGCAAGCCCTACCCTGGGGCATGAGTGGCATTCAACCAAGCCCCTAATTAGACGGCTCAAGCGGAAAACAATCATGACCCAGAGCCTAAGCCTAGACGCCGAAACCCTTGACAAAATTGTCCTCAAGCTTGAGGACAAATGCGGGCCTACATACATTGCCTTCGAGTGGGCTGTGAAGAAGACTCTAGAGTACCTCAGGGCAAAGGGTTCAGCCAAGATTGTCACCATGGCAGGGGACTTGAAGGATGATTATATGTGGATTGTCAGGTACTTGTATTGGATGTACAGTGAGGCTAGCATCCCTAGGCTAGTCAGGTGTGTTGTTGAGGAGCTTGCAAAGGCTGGTTTGGTTAGGGTTAGTGGGGATTTGGTAGTGTTGGGTGTGTAGTGTATGGATTGGCCGAAGAGTGGTTTAAGTATTCGGGATGCGGTGGGTTTCATTGGGGAGGCGATGTATGAGGGTTTTGCGCCAGTGTTCGCTGACTCAATGTATTGTTTTAGGCGCTTTCAGGAATACTTCCCACTGCATTTCATCGCCACCAGTAAGCCGATTATACCAATTGGCCTAGCTGAGGCAAAACGCCTTGGTGGCGTTGGCTTCCTATTCCTAACCAGGAAGGGCTCTGATTGCCCAGCCTACTTCCTTCAACGTGAAGTGGCTACCCTAGACTTTATCCCAGACTTCATAAGCACATTCACCCAGTGGTTCAGCAGATTTGACAAGCCGTCTGTAGATGCCGTGCCAGTGTATGTCACTGACTTGGCTGGGGTTGTTAGGATTGTTAGGGGGGAGTTTCTTGGTGAGGTGGCAATTATCATTGCCGATAATTTGGATTGCCTCTGGGCAGAGCAGTCCAGGGGGAGCATTCAATCCGCCATCCTCATAGACCACCCCGCCTTCCTACTAGCAGTAAGTAGCCTTAAGGTTGATGAGGAGCTTCAGAAGGCAGGTAAGCCTGCCCTAATCCTACTTGATAGTGATAGTGAGGAGTGCGTTTACCACATGCTTACACCTAAGGATGACCTCAACCCTCGTGATAAAGTCCTCGATGCCCTTGGAAAGCTCCTCATTGATGCGAGAGTCATCCACACGCCACTTGAACTTATAATTAAAACAATGAGAAGGCTTGATTAGGATTAATGGTGGCACTGTGGTTCTGGCATAATAGCCTTATTAAACCACTTGACTAGGCTCAATCGTGGATTCGCCTAGGGTTTTTGGCATAAGGGAGGCTGTCGATTACATTGAGGGTAAGGTACACGAGGGCTACGTACCAATCCTAACAAACTCAATGTACTGCCTTAGGCGCCTCCAGGAATACTTCCCAATCAGTATTATCACAACCAGCAACCCAATCCTACCCATCGCCCTCGTTGAGGCTAGGTGGCTTGGCGGTAATGTAAGCTGGATACTCCTATTTAGGAGGGGCCTCAACTGCATGACATTCACAAGGCTCTACGGTGGCATTGAGGATGGTTTAAGGGAATTGGGCTTCTTCACAAGGACGCTGAATAGGGGTCTTGATAATAGTATGGTGCCTAGTAACGTGCCAGTCCAGGTTACAGACCCCCCAGAAGCCCTCAAGCTTGCCTTAAGTGAGGTTAATGACTCAAGCATCCTAGTTGTTGATGACGTGGACTGCCTCTGGGATATCCACGACCAAGGCTTCCTACGCAGTGTTGTTATTGTAGAGTACCCAGCATTCATCATTGCTGTTGGTAGTGTTGGTGTTAGTGAATTGTTTCATTTAAACAGGGAGCCGATGTTTCTGATTGTTGATAGGGATTCTGGGAGTAGGGAGTGTACTGCTGGTGGGTTCACGAGGAGGCCTGGTGGGCTTAGTTTTAGTGAATTTTACCAACACTTATTAACGATGACGCTTGTTGATTGGGATATTATCAACTCTCCCCTTGAGGCTGTGATTAAGAGTGATGGGGCTCCCTACAGGGAGGTAGGCTAGTCTAATTAGGCTCCCCAGAGTTGAATGATTGATTAATATGAGGAGGTGGGAGGCTTTAGTATTTGGAATAGTCCTATCAATAGCCGTGGTTGCAGGAGTCTTAAACAGTGCACTATACGGCTACGGCTGGTGGGCACAAATCAGCGTGAACGCACCAAGCAACGTTGAAGTCGAGGTCTATGATAACTACGGCCAGTACGCATACATTACAGGCAGTGGAAACACCGCACTAGGCCCAATATACAGTTGGGGTACAACAGTCTATGCTCAAATCGTGAATGGGCCATCAGGCTGTACTGTATCCCCAGGTAGCCAGTTGGTTACTGAATGGAGCCCCTACGCCACCTTCACAGTAACCTGCCCAAGCACCACAACTACCACCACTGCCCCACCACCAACCAGCACTGGCTCACCACCAACAGTTACAATAACCCAGACCTCGACATCAACCGTAACATCAACCACAACAACCACAGTCACTAGTACGACAACCCTACCACCCGTGACCAGTACAACCACTACAACAACCACAGTGACCCAAACCTACACTGTAACAAGCCCAGTCACGTACACGACCACCACGACCCTAACCTCGACTACAACGGTAGTAACCACCACGACAGTGGTGAACTCAACAACATCAACCGTGACCACCACGGTGACTAGCCCGGTCATTGTTAAGAATGTTAATAATGGGTGGGTAACCATCCTACTAGCCATCATTACAAACCTTGCCAACGGTTTCCACTGGTTGGCAAGCTTCTTCACCTTCAAGCCAATAACCCAGGGCGTGCAGGGCGAATTCTACGTGCCCATCGTGGAATGGGGTTGGAATTATAATTTCGGAACCAGAGTCATTGTACTACCCAACGCCCACGGTACAGCCTACAATGGGACTACAACAGTCACCGCCACAATAGTGAATGGGACTACGACAACGGTGACCACGGTGACGCTAACTGGGAATAATACGATTTACTGGACTGTGATTGTGCACGGCACGCCAATCGAGTGGACGCTACACGATTCATATAATTACTACGTGAATGGGAATGGTAACGCCACTGGAGTATTCTACATTAGTGGTGTAACAGACACCCTAAGCCTAACCGCACCCCAGCCGTGTACAGTCTACCCGAGTAGTACAGTCACCGTGATTGCAGGCACTGGCACCAACTCTACATTCATCATCGAATGCCCGCCATCAGCCGTAAGCAGTACGACAAGCACTGGTACTGGTACTGGCACAAGCCCACCACCAACCACAACCACAGTGAACCAGGGTTGGGAGCTACTCGTAAGCGTGAACGACCCGTGGACTAGCGTCGAGTACAGTATTAGTGATGAGTTTGGGAATGAGATTATTGGGAGTGGGCCGTTGAGGTACTACCCATTCCACACCTACCCATACAGTGTAAGCCAAGTAACACTAACAGCAGGCATAATCAGTGAGCCCAGTGGTTGGAACTGCGCCATTGCGCCATCAACAACGGTCGTGAGCCAGCCTAGTAACCCACTGGAGCCAGCGAGTGTGACCTTCACGGTGTCCTGCGTTACCCCAACACCAACAACAACACCCACTCCAACTCCAACACCTACACCTACGCCTACGCCGACAAGTACCCCACCACCCACTACAACACCAACGAGTACTCCAACCACGACGCCAACAAGCACGCCAACGAGTACCCCACCACCTTCAACCACATCAAGCCCGCCGCCAACAAGCCCAACATCAACATTCACATCAGGCACCCCAGTAACAATACCAACGACGACTGGTGCGGCTGAGGGGTGTGCTAGTGGCACTGTGGCAATTGGGCAGGCTGGGGTCTTTGAGTGCTACGTTGCTTGGAATGGCTACACGCCAGTGAGCATAACAGCAACGACGGGTACAATTGCGAATATAGCCTCTGAGACAGCAACATTCTACTACATGCAGGGTACGGGAGGCCCATACCCAGACGTGATAGCTGGGCAGTGGAGCCTAGTAGGGCACTGCCCAATGGGCTGGGTACCCGCATTAAGCATGAGTGGTGGTAGCTTCAACCAGCCTTTAAGCAACTACGGGACAGTGGCATCCTACACGTGGTGGGTTACCGTGTCAGCATACTGCGCACAAAGAGGAGGCCTCGGTGCCCAATTCGCATTCTTCAGCGCATGGAGCCCACCTGAATTACCTATTGATTGGCTACTGGCTAGAGGAGGCACAAACACGTTAGCCCCACTGGAGCCGTTGTACATCAAGGCTTGGAATGAGTACGTTAGCATGTGGCTCAGTGAGAATGGGTTCGCCCTTGACCTGCTACTGCTCATGGTGCTAATCCTGCCAATCCTAGTGAGGCCAGCCACGAGGAGGCTCAGGTTAGTCTAACCCAATCCCCTTAAAACAATCCCATTTCTTCAAACCCATCTTTTATTGATGCGCTAGTCTTTTTAAACACTGGCTAGTGCTATACACGGTGTCCAGCATGGATTACTACACGGTCAGCCTCCTAATAGGCGTGGCGAGTATCATAGCCTCACTGGCTACTGTAGCCTACCGACTTGGGAGCAGGCTAACTGGGGTTGAGAAGGATATTGAAGCCTTGAGGAGGGATGTTAATGCCGGTTTCAATAGGCTCGCCAATGTTATTAATAGTGTTGGCGAGTACATTGTTGTGTACCTTGGGTCGAGGGGTGTCTTGAAGCCTGAGGACGTGTACATCCTAAGGACAGTAATCAAGGGGCTAGCCTCAACTGCAGTTAACCCGTTTACTGAGGCTGAGAGGAGGAGGCTCCTTGAGCTTGTTGATAAGGATGATTTGACCATTGAGGAGGCTGAGGAGCTTCATAAGTTGGCCAGGAAGTTTTACGAGGAGTATATTGACAAGACTCCTGATGCCTTCAAGGTGCTACTGTATGCGGCCGCAATGCTTGGGATAACATACAGGAAGTATGCATTAGGGAAGCAAACAAGCCAACCACCAACCTAACCCAAACCCTAAGGCTTCAACGGTAGCCAAATACCCTTAGGCCCACAGTAGTAGTCCCAGTTCTCACCAATGGGCTCAGTGACATTAATGCGGTAGACAATGTAACCGTAGGTCCACGCCCAAGGCACGTAGCATGGTGCTGGCTTGCCAAAAATCGCCTCACTGACAACCCAAGCCACATACTGTGCACCCCAGAACGTCATGTTTAAGATGTAGTTGTCTGGGGTGCCTGGTTTAACCCTGATGACTTGGATGAGGCATAGGCCTGGTGGGTTGAGTACAAGTTGCATTAGGCTTGGTATTGAACTGTTCACAATAGCCATAATGTAGGTGCCATTGTTCAATAGTTGATATGTCCCAGTGCTCACGGTTAGCCCCCAGGGTGGTAGATTACCTATAGTGTTTGAGCCGTATAACCCAACAATGTACCCATTCCCAGGGTAGTTAATGTTCACTAGGTATGTTGATGAGGCGCCAAGTGCACCATAGGAATTGCCCTGGTAGTTCAACACTGCCAGTGAGGGTGAAACGTATGTAGCATACTCCCCAACGCCAGTCTTGGGGAACGTCATAACGTAGTTGCTTGGTGTCATCATCTTCTGGGCAATGTTCTGCGGGATAAACCATGCGCCTAGCCAAACTACACTGGCGTTGGGGAGTAACCACATTGTGCCTATGCAGTAGCCTAGTGGTAGGGTTAGGTTTGCTATGCCCATCATGCCTAGGCTGAAGTCGTCCTTAATGTAGGCTAGGATGCTCCCTGGGTCACTCATGTTGAGTGGTGGCAATTGGCTGGCGTTCTCAATGATTGTTGTCGTGAGTGTTGTAGTGTAGCCAATGTAGCTTGTGCTTGTAACAGTGGTAATGTTCCTCACTGTGGTTGTTGTGGGTACTACGATTATCCTCGTGATAGTATTATTCACGACCGATGTTGTTGTAACGGGCTCAATGACAGTCGTAGTCATTGTAACGGTCTCAACCCTACCATTAACGGTTGTAGTTGTCGTGTAGGTGACAGTCCTGGTGGTATTAAGCACCTCGGTCACCGTGGTACTGTTGATTACTGTCGTAGTCACTGTCTTAAGGTGGGTTGCGCCTGGTATTGGAATGTAGAAGCCTATGATGTAGCCTAGGGCTAGCCCAATCATGACTCCCATTAACACCCATGCGGCAAGCTCCCGATCAAAATACATAGTTTTGAAGGCAGTCTTCAGGTTAATAAGGCTTATTTTGAGAATGGTATGCCCTAGGTGGTTTTCCCAAAGAGTTTAATTATTGCCCAGTGCATTGGCACCATGTCCCTTGGTGCTTTGAATCCGCAGTTTTCGCAAACCATTACCCTACCCTCCACTTGAGTGAGCTCATGCCCACACTTTGGGCATATTGTACTGTACAGCCTCTCGAACCTGTATGGCACACCGTACCACTGCGCCAAGGCCTCCAACTGGTGCACGAGCCTCCTCAGGTTACTCATAAGCAACTTAATTACACCTGGCGGTAGCTTTT
>Ga0167615_1000513_pt1 | contig 11212 bp, 11 predicted proteins | sample BED_Mat_host_9_1_FD_111800 | JGI IMG/M metagenome (GOLD analysis project Ga0167615, IMG submission 111800) | Extremophilic microbial mat communities from Yellowstone National Park, USA - BED_Mat_host_9_15 (v2) (version 2) | ecosystem: Environmental > Aquatic > Thermal springs > Hot (42-90C) >... | reverse complement strand
CTTTAATATTGAGTAAGCGTCGCTTATTGCCTTGTCAACGTAATGTGAAGCTAAAACGTTGATTTTCTCTAACTCATCCCTCAACTTCTTGTACACTTCCTTTTTCTTAGGCAGGGTTATTTTAATCTTAGTGGCTTTCTTACCTTTCACTTCCTTCCTCTCTATCTTAGTCCTCTCTCATAACCAGTCTAGAGCTTTGTGTAGAAGGATCCTATAATTCTCCAGTAATATCTTGCTCTCCTTCTTCTTATCGTTCTTCAGAGAGTAAGTTAGGTAGACGTATTCCTCCTCTGGCTGGAATGATTTAAGCCTTAAGCTCTTCGACACATTTCTTCACCTCCTCATATTTATGGCTCATACCATACAACTTTCCGCTAAATGATACCAGTATAGAGGTTAAGTCTTCGATTAGTTCATGCTCTGGTGTTTTGTCCTCCTTATTTAATACCACGAGCTCGCAGTTGTGTGCTTTGCATACTTCTTCAATTATTTCAAAGCCAAACCTTACTAGTCTGTCCGGGTAGGCTATGACAACTTTCGATACTTCGTTATTCAGAATCATTCTCAATAGCTTGAGGAATCCTTTTCTCTTCATGTTTAACCCAGAACCAACGTCTGTTATCACTTGGTCGTATTCTTTAACGTTCTCCTCCAAGTATTTTACTTGGTTTATTAAGTCGTCTTTCTGTTTGTTTGATGATACTCTGGCATAAAGTATCACTTTTCTCTTCCTAACAATTCCCATGAGTCTTTCGACGTCCTCTTCTTTAAACCTCCATTTCCCGCTTTGTAATATTACTGGTTTTATGTAACCCTTTTTAACATAGCTCTGCAGTGTGCGGTATGATATTCCTAAGCGTTGGCACACTTCCTTAGGTTTAAGCATTATAATTAAACTCACATACAAAGTATATAAACTTCACGGTTTATCGAAAACTGTTGGCAACGGCATACCGATAGATGATATAATAGGCATTATTTTGTTGGTTGTTTTAAAAAATAAAATACGAAAATAATACCAAAACTTTATTAATCAAAAGACAGAAGAGATTGATGGGAAAAAGGATAAGAGAGCATGAGTATTAGAGATTTAATCTCCTCCTCTCTTTCCGAATTCGATTCATATTATGCATTAAAAAATTTAAAGAACTCTCAACTAATACTGGAATATATTAAAGGAGAGCCAATAGGGTTTGCAGAGTTAAAGCGATGGGGCAAAATAGGAATAATTTTCTATCTAGGAGTTCTGCCAAAATTTAGAGGAAGAGGGATAGGAAAGAAACTAGTATTAAGGGCTGAGAACGTTTTCAGAGAGAAAGGCCTAGAGTTTTCCTTAGCTTCAACTAGAAGCTGGAATAAACCCGCGATGAAAATGTTTGAATCATTAGGTTACAAGTTTTTTAATATTGATAACGTGAGCGACAAGATCGTATATATACTAAATGCCTATGACGACAATACAGTAGTATGTAAAGAATTGGTAAAGGGTGTGGAGTGTGAAAAACTAGTTCATTCAGGCTGAATTTCTTTGTATATCAACTCTAATTCTATTCCTTCTTTTTTCCTCTCTATCCTGGAGACCTCATATGTTATAAGTCCTATTAGTGGTGGTAGGATCACGGTGAAGATGTCGAAAGGAACGTTACCCTGGAGTAAGACGTTCCCGAAAGTAGGGTAAGTTAATACATAGAATATTGTTGATATTATTACTGTTGAAAGTCCTAGAATTGAGAGTGGTGCCGTGATTAACAATCTCCTATCAAGATTGGCCAATTTTAATGAGGCTATTGATACTACTAAATAGTTCCAAGTTATAAACCAAAGACCGTCTATGGCAAAACTCACTGACAACCCCAGATACACTTCGATAAAATTAAACAGCATAGAAGATAATAACGTTAATAGCAATGCGTTAACTGGGATACCATTCCTAACCTCGCTCAAAAATGCCGGTAACACTCTATCAAATGACATTGAAAATAATAGTCTTGAGGATGCACTGACGTTTATCATAGCGTATAACAGATACCACGTTAAACCACTAGCAATTACTAGAAATAATAACGGAGACTTAAGAAATGGTAGAGCTAAAAAGCTGAGCGTGGAGCCAGTGTAGATGGGTAGATTCCAGCCTTGTAGTGTGTACGTTATATACTCATCTTTTCCTATACCGTATTCAATTGCCAGAACGAAGAGAAGTGTGAAAAGTGTAGCGATCGCATAAGAAAGAATATACCCTATGAAAAAGATATTTCTCTTCCTTTTCACTTCTCCGGCGAAAAATGAGGGGGCATTAGAAAATGCGAAAAGTGAGAGGGCAAAGACCGATGCTAACGCGAACGTCTGCCCATTAAGTTGTGGGACTGTTATATCGGTTATACTTTTCCCCTTCATCATGAATAAGCCAATTGACGAAATTATTCCACCTATTAACTGGAGGATTGTGAGGTAGCTCACGCTCTTAGCGTAAACCTTGCCCTTGAAGGAGAGTAAAAATGAAACTATTATGAAGACTGTAGTTAACGCGAAAAGATAAACGTTTGAATTCATGATTACGTTAGCTAAACTTATGATGGAGTTATTGTTTAAGTAATAACCTATGAGTTGTAATGCGGGGATAATTACCATAATAACTTCTAGCATTGCAAGTACTGGGAAACCCATTGAGAATGCAGTTATTAATGACATCCCCACCATTATCCCTATTCTTGGTCCTAAAGCCCTAGAAACGTAGATGTAATCCCCAGCTGATCTAGGTATGTTAGTCGAGAGTATATAGTAATTTATGGTCAATGGTAACATTAGTAGGGAGGAGATAATCACAGCTAATATCCAATTAGAGTTAGGAAGGAATGCAGATATAAAAAGCGGGTAAGCAATCCCTGCGGCAGGCCCTAAGAACGAGAAGTTAAGTGCAAATACGTCGAAGGTACCGAACTCTTTTACTAGACCCGTTGATTCTCTAACGAATTTCATATTGCGGTTTTTGACTACTCTCTTAAAAACTTTCTTACGTCTTTAAACTTATATTTTCCGTTGGTTCTTCATGTTGGGTAATCAGAATATATAGTAATAATTACCCCCTTTGTGGAGGAGAAAATCTTACAAAGTTTTCATGGTTAAAAATGTCTATTTGCTTTATTATTTACAGTTCTAATACCGCAATAATATATTCGAAAAATGAAGTAAGGATTTCTTAGGCAGTAGTAAAGTCTAATTTTACACTCTTTAAGCCAAATCTCGGGATTTGAGTTAATGGCTAAAAAACATGTGAAAAATGCTGATAGGACTAGGTTTGAGCTTATTAAGTAGAGGTTCGAAACTGCGATAGCACGTGAATAGTTAAATCCTTATATTTAAACTGAGAGATGAAATTTGATGAAGGCACAAATCACGCTTACGTTGGATGATGAACTGTTAAGACAAATAGAAATCATTGCTATGAGCCAAGGAATAAGCATTGACGACGCATTTGAGGAGTCGATTAGGAATTTATTACTTCAGGATTTTATAGAGAGTATAAAGGATTAAATGTTTAAAGACACTCTTTTTTATTCCTTTTAAGTAAGTTTTTTCATGGTAAATTACTTACCAGCACTTTATGCGTTAAATCAAACTGGTGATGCATATAGTATACTTCAGCAAGTGGTCCCCGAGCTCAAGCCTTTATACAGTTTCTTAATAGCTTATAGATCGGCTTGTCTAGGGAATTTGGCCCATGCAACATATTTTTTACAGAGCGTTAGGGATTCCCCCTTCATAAACCCCTATTCCCTTTACGTTCACAAAATGAGTGACCCCAAGTGTTTAACGAACTTAAATAAACTTATTGAGACAACGTTCTATCAGAACGACCCTTGGAAGCACGCTCTCTTGTCAATTATCACTATGGCATCAGAATTAAATTCGATAACCGATTATGTAGTAGATTTCGGAAATGAATATGCTATTAGCGAAATAAATGAAGCGATTAGGCTTGCCCCTCATATAAAAGTTTTTGATTTTTACAAAGCCTTTGCTATAAGGGATTTAGATAGGGAGCATAAGAAACTAATTGAGGAATATTATAAGACTGTTGAGCACCAACTCACGACTTACTACCAACCATTCTTCGATTTAGCAGACTACTATATCCTTTTAGTCAACAATTCCTATGGTGAGGAAAAGGCTAAGATTACAAATTTTATAACATACGATATAATTCCCTTCTTAGAAGATATTGTAAAGAAGCTAAGTGAACATGTACTGCTAATGCAATACACGGCCTTTGACCTTTACTTTGCCTCGAGAGAATTTACAGAATTCGTTAGAAAAATAGAGAAGGATAAGAAATTTAACATAGAGCAGAAGGAAAAGATAGTTAAAAGTGCGGAAAAGACCTTGAATTTTGCTGAACAAGAGTTTAAGAGATATGGATTAAATAATCTAGCACAAGCGGTTGAAATTCAAAAGGCGTTTATAGCTAATGAAAACCTGGACAGATTTGTGAACGCCGTCTTACTAGTTCCACCATCTACTGATTTTTCTTTTAGGGATAAGGTTTACTACCTAATTGTTGGTAAGGCTGATAGACGCTATAAGGAAGAACTGTGCAAGCGTTACAGTATTATTGATGAGAGGGTCTCAGAAGAGTGTAAAAAGAGAAGTTTGATATGATTTTATAAATTATTGGCAAAGTAGTTATATGTGGATAAACTAAGTATAGGGTTGATATTTGCTCTAGTAATTGTAATAGGCTTAGCTTTTTCAAGCCTCTACTTTATCGTGTACCCTCCAAAACCAGTTTATATTACGAGGACGGTATATAATACTACTACCGTTACGCAAATACACACTTACATAACTACAGTTTATTCCACACAGTACGTCATTGGAAATATAACTTATAACATTTACGGCGTCAAGTTAAAAATAATTAGCTTTAACGCAACTCAAGCTAAAATCCAATTAGTGGACTTACCTTCAAACGTTAAAATATACTACATATTTTTATTTAATGGGAATTATGTAATTGCTAATGTTTCAACAACCCTTTCCCCCTTAACCCTCTCCGGTTACACTAATTATTTGGAAATTAAGGGCAGTTTTGGTACAATCCAGATCTATTACATGAACTTTTCTTTAATCATATCCTAAAAGTTTTTCAGGTTTTTAAAGAGGAGTGCGCTACTTCTAGGTTTTAAGTTTATATCATATAGCCCGAACTTCATTTCATAACCGAAATTCCACTCAAAGTTATCGATCAGAGACCAATACATGTATGCTTCAACGTTAACCCTTGACTCCTTGATGGCATTTATGTGAGAGAGGATGAAGTAAGGCCTTATGTAGTCCCTAGAATCAGCTATACCGTTTTCCGTAATGTATATTTTCTTACCCTCATACCTTCTACTGACCTTAATTAAAACCTCCTTTAAACCGTTGGGGTAAACTTCCCAACCGTAATCCGAAGTGGGATTACCTTCAAGGGAGAAGGAATTAGGGTTACAAAACATCCCATAGCCCCTTTTCACCTTCTTGTTTTCAAACACTATCCTAGAATAATAATTAACACCTATCCAGTCAAACTTGAGTTTATAAAGTAAATCCCAGATTATTACTTTTTCCATTTCGTCATCATTGACATATGGAAAGTTATAAACAACCCCGATTTTCTCCCCCTTGAATTCTTCATAGACTAAGTTATTTGCTGTCACTAGGTTTAAGAGAGCTTTCTCATAAGCCTTCCTACTGGTTATCCCGGGGGGAAATATTCCCGATAAATATGCGAAGTTTAAATAAACGTTTGGCTCGTTAAAAGTACACCACAAGTCAACATATTCTCCAAGTGCGTCCCTTACAGTTTTAGAGAATTTCAAGAACTCTTTAACGGTATTTTCACTATACCAGCCTAAGGCACCTTCAGTTAACATGGAATCTCTAGCGATAATCGGGTCGTGAACCCATAAAGGCAAGTCAAAATGGTTGAGGCATATTATGACTTCAATCCCCCTGTCCTTTAAGTCTTTTAAAATCTCCTTATACAAACTCAAAGCGTTCTGGTCGATCTCGTCCCTCCTTTTAAATATCCTACCCCAACTCACCCCCATCCTCCAGATCTCTGCCCCTGTCTTTTCCGCGATCTCATGAACTAACTTATATTTTGATAAGTAGAAGTTCTTGTCTGGTAGTTCTCCGTTAACTTTCCCTATGCTGATGTTTATTTCATCCGTTAACCATCTATACCAATCAGAATTCGTATTTAATTCCTCAAATTGAAAGGGTGAGATAGAAAAGCCTAGCTTCATAATTTTAGCTTATATATTCTAAAATATATTTAATTGTATGAAATTCGACGTAATTATAATAGGTGCTGGCGGTGGAGGGTACCCAGGAGCTTTTCGTTTAGCGAGATCTGGTTATAAGGTAGCTCTGATAGACCCTAAAGGGGAATTGGGAGGGAATTGCCTTTTTTCCGGATGCATACCTTCTAAAACAATAAGAGAAATAGCACAGATGGTATGGAGAGTAAAGAGAATACTAAAAACCGATATAAAGACGGACTTTTCCCTTATACAAGATTATAAAGATAAAGTCCAAGAGACTAGATTCTTACAACACAGAGAGGAGTTAAAAGAAAACCCTAATGTGACCTTTTTCAAGGCAAAGGCAAAGATAAAGGATAACCAGAGGGTTATACTTGATGGTAACGAAATTGAGGGTAAATATATGGTAATTGCAACCGGAAGCGAACCGATAAGGCCTAACTTTCCGGGTTCACAATACTGTATAACCAGTGATGATTTATTTGGGTATAAGACTCCTTTAAGGAAGTTACCGGAGAAAATTATTATCGTGGGCGGTGGGTATATCGCTTTAGAAACCGCTTCAATACTTTTAACCCTCGGCTATGATGTCACAGTATTGGTTAGGGGGGATAAAGTGTTAAAGGGGTTTGAACCAGAAATAGTTTCTACGCTCCTTCCCTTATTAAACCTTAAAATAATGTATAACTCCCCACTACTTGAGGTTAAAAAAGTTAAGGAAGATGAATATGAAGTAATTTATGCTTCCAAAGACGGTAGCAAGAAGAGCTTAAATGCCGGGCTCGTAATGCTTGCAACGGGTAGGAAACCGGTATTGCCAGAGGGGGTTGAAAACATAGGTCTTTCAATCGACGTGAAGGGGCATATAGTAGTTGATGAGGCTATGAGAACAAACATTCCCAACGTTTATGCTACTGGGGACGTTAACGGTAAAGCTCCGTTCTTCCATGCTGCAGTTAGGATGTCTATGGCCGCTGCATACAATGTAATGGCCGGTAGTTCACCCACAGATTTTGTCGACTTTAAGTCCATCCCGGTTACAATTTTCACTATCCCCCCAGCCGCATATGTTGGTTTCATGCCCAGTGATCTGAAGAGGCTTGGGATTCCCTATGTCGAGGCATCGTATGACATGAAGAGAGACGCAATGGCACAGATGTATGATGAAATGGAAGGTGTCGTAAAATTGTATTTCGAGAGAGGGAGTCTTAGGGTTCTGGGAGGCTGGGTAGTGGGTGTACATGCTGGATATATAATAAATGAAATTGGGCAAGCTGTAGCTAACGGTCTGACTGCTAGAGATTTAGCTAACTTCGCCGACCAACACCCTGCAACTAACGAACTGATTGCATATACTGCAAGAAAAGTGGTTTAAGCCAATTCTTTTCCTTTCATTTCCGGTACGAGTAGAAGTGTTATTATACTCGAGCTTAATGCAACTACAGCATAAATTCCTACCGTAGCACCTAAGCCTATTATTGAAACTATCGAGGGAAATAATGAGATCACAGTAGCTGATGCAATCCTATCTATTGCAACGTTTATGGCTTGTGAAGTAGCTCTAACCTTGGTTATTACTAGTTCCGGCGCGACCATCCCAGAACCTATTATTGATGCGGGGCCTAATGCGGAAAAGAGATAGTTTAACATATAAAACGTCATCCCGAGTTCTGCAGCTTTCCCGACCAATGTTGTAGTTTTAGGTAATCCGAAAATTGATGGCTGAGTGAGTAACAAAGAATACATGGCTAACCAAACTGCAACCCCGATATAACCAACTACTATCAGCGGTTTCCTTCCTAACTTGTCTATCAAGGATATGCATATTAACTGTCCGGGGATCCCTGCAAAAAACTGTGCCACGTAAGTGAAAGTTATAGGTGTTAGTCCTAAGTTTTCGGCAATCGTGATTGGACCGTAAATTGCAAAGGTCGAAGAATAAATATCGTAAAGTAGCCATAAAATTGATGCTATTATTATGAAGGGTGCCGATGTCTTAAGTCTTTGCTTAAAACTTACTCTATCTAAGTTTACCACAAGGCTTATTCCCTCTCCTTTTATGCTGTCTATTTCCTCTTTTATTGGCTTTACCTTCGAGAGAAACAATATGGTTTCCGTTAACTTTCTCCTAGCAATTATAACACTCGCGGCCGGGATTGCACCAAGCCCTAGTACTATTCTCCACACAAGCTGGACTGGTAAGAAAAGTGAAGAGACTTGGTCTACGAACGCCGCAACTACCGCGCCTAACCCCCACATTACTGCAAAAGTTATCACCATTGCCCTTCCCCTATTCTCTTTTTCAGAATTTTCAGCTACTATCACTGGGGAAAGCACGTAATCAGCTCCTATTCCTATACCGGTTATTAACCTTGATATGAAGAGTTCTTCATAATTATAGGAGAAAGCCTGAAGTAGAGCACCTATTGTCATTAAGGTGACGTCTATGCCATAAAGCCTTTTCCTTCCCTCAAAGTCTGAAACTATACCGAAAATTAAGGCAGATATTGCGGCCCCGAAATATGAACTTGCAACAAGTAGACCTTCAGTAATCTTATTGAGTTGTATAACGTTAGCTATTAAGTAAATTACTAAGGATAAGGAGTATAGGTTGTAGCCGTCAGTGAAAACTCCCATCCCAGAGATTAACACGCTACGCCATGTGAGTTTCATGATATGAATTAGTAAATACTCAGAGTTAAAAATTTGTGAGTACTGTTATTAGGTTAAAATTTAAATTGAGAAATATGTTGATCAAAAAGCCCGTTAGGATGCTTTCGGGAGTGACGATCGTCTCCATTATGACCCACCCTCACAGATGCCCTCACGGTAAATGTATCTTCTGTCCGGGCGGTGTTGAGTACAATACTCCTCAAAGTTATTACGGCAATGAGCCTACTTTGATGAGGGCTATAGAGAACAACTACGATCCCTTTTATCAAGTCCATTCTAGGTTAAAACAATACGAGGCTAACGGCCATATACCAAGTAAAGTGGAATTAATTATAATGGGGGGAACTTTTCTCGCAACCCCTATAGATTACCAAGAGTGGTTTGTGACACAAGCATTAGAAGCTATGAACGTATACCCGAGTACTAAGAAAAGAGGCTTTGTATACCTTGAAGACGCCCAACTGAGGAATGAGACCGCTAACGTAAGATGTGTGGGGATGACAGTTGAGACTAAACCGGATTGGGGTAAGGAAGAGCAAGCTGATCAAATGCTAAGGTTAGGAGTTACTAAAGTAGAGTTAGGAGTGCAGACGGTTTATGATGATCTTCTAAAGAAGAGCAATAGGGGGCATACGGTTAAAGACAGTATAGAGTCAACTAGAATTTTGAAGGACGCTGGTTTCAAAGTAGTTTACCACATCATGTTAGGCTTACCGGGTTCTGACCCAGACAAGGACTTAGAGGGGTTTAAGAGGCTTTTCTCAGACCCAGACTTCATGCCTGATATGTTGAAAATTTATCCCACCCTAGTTGTAGAGACTGCACCGCTTGCTGAATTATGGAAGAGGGGCTTATATAGGCCTTATGATACTGAGACCTTAATTGAATTAATATCAGAAATGTATAGGTATATCCCACCATGGGTAAGGGTGATGAGGGTTCAAAGAGACATACCGGCAAATATAATACTTGACGGTAATAAGAAGGGTAACTTAAGGGAACTAGTTGAAAAGAGGGCTAAAGAGAAGGGTATTGAAATTAAGGAAATTAGGAGTAGAGAAGTCGGGATTAGATGGCTACATACGGGTAAACTTCCAGAGGGAGAACCTAAGTTAAAGAAGATTGAATACGAAGCGAGTAGAGGGGTTGAGTTTTTCCTCTCTTATGAATACGATGACGGGACTCTAATAGGTTATTTAAGGCTTAGATACCCTTCAGAACTTGCTCATAGAAAAGAGATTAACTCAAAGACCACAATCGTTAGGGAATTGCACATATATGGCCCAGAAACCCCGGTAGGTTTGTGGGATGACTTCTCCTTTCAACATAAGGGTTACGGTTCGAGGCTTTTAGAAGAGGCTGAGAGGATTTCCGTTGAGGAATTTGATGCCAAAAGGATTTTAGTCCTTTCTGGTATTGGTGCTAGGGAATATTATAGAAAGAAAGGGTATTATAATTTATACCCCTATGTGGCTAAAGATCTGAGATGAAGGAGAAACTTTTTGCATTGGCTATTAAGATTATCATAGCTAAGAAGACCTCACCAGAAAGGGCTTTTGACTTAGCGTTTAAAAAGCTGAAGTGTAAGGGAGACAGAAAGGAATTATTTCAAGAGTTCTTAAAAGTAGTTAAAGGTTTTTATTACGCGTCTTTCGTCTACCCAGAGAGGAGTGTGGAAGAACTTGTGAAGATTGCTGAAAGAGAGGATTTACCCTTTAAACCACCACTGTGGGCTGAGGAGAGGTTAAAGGCAGTTACTGGACTCGAGGACTTAACACCATTAACATTAAAACAACAGTGGATAAGGGTGAATACTCTAAAAGCCGATATTGAGGAGGTTGTGAGCAAGTTAGAGAGGAAAGGAGTAGAGTTAGTTAATGACTCATTTCCTTTTCTCTTCCGCGTTGTCAAGAGTTCAGTTAGGATTTCAGATTTAGAGGAGTTTAAGAAAGGGGAAATAGTAATCCAAGATAAGGCCAGTATTTACCCCGTAATATTCTTAAACCCTAAACCGAATGAGAGGGTTTTAGAAGTTGGTAGTGCACCGGGAATGAAGACTTCGTTAATTCAGCAGTTGACGAACAACTCCTCTTATGTCATAGCCTTAGACATCTCATGGAAGAGGTTAAAATTACAGAGAGAATTAATGAAAAGGCTAGGGGTAGAAAACGTTGACTTGTTAAACGCTGATGGGGCTAATTTACCGGTTAAGAATGTGGATAAAGTCTTGATCG
>Ga0167615_1000512_pt1 | contig 11254 bp, 13 predicted proteins | sample BED_Mat_host_9_1_FD_111800 | JGI IMG/M metagenome (GOLD analysis project Ga0167615, IMG submission 111800) | Extremophilic microbial mat communities from Yellowstone National Park, USA - BED_Mat_host_9_15 (v2) (version 2) | ecosystem: Environmental > Aquatic > Thermal springs > Hot (42-90C) >... | reverse complement strand
GCTCGGGATCTTCAACACCTGGCCGGGATAGATCATGTTGGGGTTCTTGATGCCGTTCGCCCGGACGATGGCCGACACGGTGGTGTCGTACTTGACGGCGATGTTTCCGAGCGTGTCACCGGGCTGGACGATGTACTTCACCACTGTCATCCCTCCTCGAAACGTGGTTCGTTCCACCGTATGCGGATGTGCCGGGACTTGCCGCGGATGCACGCCTAGATTCCCTGGTTGCAATGCGGACTCGTGTCCGATATGCTTGCTTTAGCATATTAGCGAGATAAAGAGCGCCGCATCGGCGCGGAAAAGGCGTGGAGGCTGGAGACGCATGAATGACACGAGGAGCGCGTGGGGCGCTCGCGCCTGGCAGGCGGTGCGCGGGTTCGCGGACCGGCCCCCGGGGATGCAGGACGGATATCCGGACTTCGCCAAACGGCGCAGGGCCGTCGAAACCCGCCTGCTGTCGTTCGTGGAGGACGCGGGCTACGAGCCCGTGACGAGCGGGCTGTTTGAATACGTGGACACACTTCTGCGGGCGAGATCGCCCGAGGCGAGCCGCGACTGGATTCGCCTCTTTGACGGGGGCGGGCACGCCGTGGCCCTTCGCCCAGAGATGACGCCATCCATCGCCCGCATGGCGGCGCCGCGCGTGGCGGCCGGGCGGACGCCGATTCGCTGGTGCTACTGCGAGCGCGTGTATCGCCGCACGGACGATCCGGCGTCGCTCTCGTGGGCGAGCGGCAAAGCGGCGGAGTCGACGCAGGTGGGCATCGAGCGCATTGGCGAAGAGGCGAGCGTCGACGTGGATATGGACGTGCTGCGCCTCTTGCACGAGGCGAGCGCGGCGGCGGGCGTGAAGCACCACCGCATCGTGGTCAGCCACGCGCGCCTGGTGCCGCGCCTGCTGGACGCCATGGGCGTATCCGCAGCGCTCGCGCGCACGTTCCTCGGCTGTCTCACGAGTGGAAATTACGTCCAGTTCCGCGAGCTCTGGCAGGCGCACGCGCCACGGGACGTGGATCTCCTCGCGAATCTGCTCGCGTGGTCGCCCGCCCATCGGGACGCGGCGAAGCGAAGCCGCGAAGCGTCGCGAGCGGAGCTCGAGGCGATGCTGCAGGCCTCGGGCGACGCCCGGGCCGCCCAGGACGTGCGCGACGCGTGGCAGTACCTCTGTCGCCTCGCGGACGCGCTCCACGACGCGGGCCTCGCGTCGGACGTCATCACCTTCGATCTCGCCCTCCATCGCGAACTCGACTACTACACGGGCCTCGTGTTCGAGATGTTCGCGCCGGGCGTCGGCGCGCCCATCGCGCAGGGCGGGCGGTACGACGAACTGCTCGCCCAATTCGGAGCGGACGCGCCGGCCGTCGGCTTCGCGTTCGAGGTGGAGCGCGTGATGGCCGTGCTCGACGCGCAGGAGGAGGGGGAAGGCGGATGTTGACCGTGGCGATGGCCAAGGGGCGCACGCTCGACGACGTGGTGCCGCTCTGGGAGGCGGCCGGCATTGCCTATCCGCGCGACTGGGACGAGAGCCGCGCGCTCGTGTTCGAGATCCCGTGGCAGGGCTGGACGCTGCGCTATCTGCTCGCCAAGCCCGCCGACGTGCCCACCTACGTCGCGTACGGCGTGGCCGATCTCGGCGTCGTCGGCAACGACATCCTGCTCGAGCAAGAGCGGGAGATGTACGAGCTCTTGGATCTCGGCGTCGCGCGCTGCAAGCTGTGCGTCGCGGGGCGCGAGGAGGAGCGCCGCCACGCGCCTCGCCGCGTGGCGACGAAGTATCCGAAGCTTGCGGATCACTACTTTCGCAGCCAGGGACACCAGGTGGAAATTGTGCCGCTCGCGGGCTCCATCGAGCTCGCCAGCGTCATTGGCCTGACGGATCGCATCTTCGATCTCGTCCAGACCGGCGAGACGCTTCGGGCCAACGGGCTCGTGGTGTTCGATGAAGTGCTCGACATCTCCGCGAGGCTTGTGGCCAACCGATCGAGCTACCGGATGAAACATCGAGAAATCTCGGCTTGCCTGGAACGGCTGGAGGCGGCCGTCGCGAGGAGGAACGCGTATGCGCCTTAACCGGGTGGACGTGATCGAGCAAGCTTCGTTCAAGTGGCAGCGGGAGACCGGCCGCGACGCGGACGTGTGGGAGCGAGTCGCGCGCATCGTCGAGGAGGTGCGCGCGGGCGGGGATGAGGCGCTCCGGCGGCTCACGAGAACTTTCGACGGCGTGGACGCGCCCTTGCGCGCGCCGCAGGAGGCGATGGAGGCCGCGTTTCGCGCGCTTCGCGCCGAGGTGCGGGACGCGCTCGCGCGCGCGGCGGAGCGCATCCGGCGCTTTCACGAGGCGCAGCTGCCGCAAGACGTCGTGCTCCGCGGCGAGGACGGCGAGACGCTCGAGATGCTGTGGCGCCCGCTTCGCCGCGTCGGCGTGTACGCGCCCGGCGGACGGGCGGCGTACCCGTCGACCGTGCTGATGGACGTCATTCCCGCGCAGGTGGCCGGTGTGCGCTCCATCGCGCTCGCGTCGCCGCCGGGCCCGGATGGGCTGCCTCACGCCGCCGTCCTGGCCGCGGCCCATCTTCTCGGCGTGGACGAGGTGTACGCCGTCGGCGGGGCGCAGGCGGTGGCGGCGCTCGCGTACGGCACGGAGACCATCGCGAGCGTGGACAAGATCGTTGGGCCGGGCAACGTGTACGTGGCGACGGCGAAGCGCATGGTGATGGGAGACGTCGGGATCGACAGCATCGCCGGGCCGACCGAGGTGGTGGTGGTGGCGGACGAGACGGCGAATCCGGCGTACGTCGCGGCCGATTTGCTCGCGCAGGCCGAACACGACGTGGAGGCCGGGGCCGTGTGCCTGAGCCCGTCCTGCCGGTTGCTCGAGCGGGTGCACGCCGAGATCGTGCGGCAGCTGGCGGCGCTGCCTCGGCGAGACATCGCGCGCGAGGCGCTCCTTCGCCACGGGGCGCTGGTCCTGGTGCGAAGTCTCGAGGACGCCGTCGATCTCGTCAACGACATGGCGCCGGAGCACGTGGAACTGATGACGGAAGACCCCCGCCGCTGGCTGGCCAAGATCCGGACGGCCGGGGCGGTGTTTCTCGGTCCGTACACGCCGGAACCGGTGGGTGACTACTTCGCCGGGACCAACCACGTCCTGCCCACGCACGGCAGCGCGCGGTTCTCGAGCGGGCTTGGTACCCTCGATTTCATGCGGCGGATGACGGCCGCCACCTACACAGCGGAAACCCTCGCCCGCCACGCGCCGCACATCGAGGCGCTGGCGGAGGCCGAATCGTTGACCGCCCACCGGGACGCGGTGCGCATCCGCAGGGAGGAATTGCGATGAACTCGAGCATGGAACGCCCCACTTTTTCCGCGGCCATCGATCGCGAGACCGGCGAGACCTCGGTTCGCCTTTCGCTGAACCTCCACGGCCAGGGCCGCGCATTGATGGACTTTCCTGTCCCCTTTTTGCGCCACATGCTGCATCTGTTCACCGTGCACGGGTCTTTCGACCTCACCGTCTCGGCGACTGGCGACGTGGACGTGGATGACCATCACCTTGTCGAGGACATCGGGCTGTGCCTGGGCCGCGCCATCCGCGAGGCGCTCGGCAACAAAGAGGGCATCCGCCGCTACGGGGAGCGCCACGTGCCCATGGACGAGGCGCTCGCCCGGGCGGTGATCGACCTGTCCGGCCGGCCGGCCTTCGTCCTGCACGCCCGGTTCACAGACGCGCGCATCGGCACGTTTCCGACCGAACTGGTGCACGAGTTTTTCAAGTCGGTGGCCAACGAGGCCCGGATGGCGCTGCACCTCGCCATCCTGTACGGCGAAAACAACCACCACATGGCGGAGGCCTTGTTCAAGGCATTCGGCCAGGCGCTGCGCGAGGCGGTCGAGGTGACGGGAGGCGGCGTGCGAAGCAGCAAGGGGGTGCTGGAATGATCATCGTGCTCGATCCCGGCATTGGCAACCTCCACAGCGTGCTCGGCGGGCTCCGCCGCGTGGGCACCGACGGCCGCGTGGTGGCGTCGCGCGGCGAATGGGAGGCGGCGCTTCGGGAACAAGGTCCCGTGCAGGGCGTCATCCTGCCCGGCGTGGGGGCGTTCGGCGACGCCATGAGCCAGATGCGCGCCCGCGGCCTGTGCGACGTGGTGCGCGACGCCGTCGCGCGGTTCATCCCGCTTCTCGGGATCTGTCTCGGCATGCAGCTTCTGTTCACCAGTTCGGAGGAGCACGGCGTGTTTCGGGGCTTGGATCTCGTTCCAGGCCACGTCGTCCGCTTTCCGGACGGGGCCAAGGTGCCGCACATGGGATGGAACAGCCTCGAGCTCAGCGCGCCCCATCACCCGCTGTTGCGCGACGTGCGCGAGGGGGATTACGTGTACTTCGTCCACTCCTACTACGCCGTCGCCGAGCGATGGGAGGACGTGATCGCGCGCACCTCGTATGCGGGCGTGGACGTGCCCGCGGTGGTGGCGCGCGGCCGCGTGATGGGCGCGCAGTTTCACCCCGAAAAGAGCGGCGCGGTGGGCGAGCGCATTCTGGCGAACTTCGTGCGCATCGCGTCGTATCCGGCGCTGCTTGAGGGGGTGAGCCCATGAGCGGACTTCCGTTCACCGTCTATCCGGCCATCGACATCCTCGGGGGCGAAGTGGTCCGCCTCCGCCAGGGCGACTATCGGCAGGTCACGCGCTACGAGGGCCAGCCGGCAGGCGTCGCCGGGCGCCTGTGCGAAGCCGGCGCCCGCTTTCTGCACGTCGTCGATCTCGACGCGGCCCGCTCCGGCCAGAGCGAGAACGAGCGGGCGGTGCGCGCCATCGTCCAGACGGCGGCCTCCTACGGCGCGGCGGTGCAGGTGGGCGGCGGTATTCGCACGCGGGATGCCATCGCCCGATGGCTGGAGGCGGGCGTGGCGCGCGTCGTCATCGGCACCGCGGTGCGAAAGGTCGAGCTTGTGGCGGAGTGGGCGCAGGAGTTTGGCGGCCACCGGCTCGTCGCAGGGCTCGACGGCCGCAAGGGCCGCCTCGCGGTGTCCGGCTGGCTGGAAGAGACCGAGTGGTCCGTCTTCGATCTCGCCCGCGAGCTCGCCAAAGCCGGCCTCGTCCAGGCGCTCGTGACGGACGTGGAGCGGGACGGAACCGGCCAAGGGCCGAATCTGGAGCTGGCGCTTGCCGTGCAGCAGTCGGGGCTTTTTGCCATCGCCTCGGGGGGCATCGGTTCCATCGAAGACGTCGTGGCGGCGCGCCGGGCTGGCCTGGCCGGCGCCGTGATCGGCAAGGCGCTGCACGACGGCCGCATCCAACTCGGCGAATTGTTTCAACGCCTTGCGCAGGAAGAGGAGGGAGGCGCGTGCTGACCAAGCGCATTATTCCCTGTTTCGACGTGCTCGATGGCCGCGTGGTCAAGCACGTGAGCTTCTTGGAGAACCGAAGGGACGCCGGGGATCCGGTGGCGCTCGCGGAGGCGTACTGCCGCGAAGGCGCGGACGAGCTCGTGCTCCTCGACATCTCCGCGTCGAGCGAGGGGCGCCTGGCCATGCTGCGGGTGGTGGAGCAGGTGGCCGCGCGCGTCAATGTGCCGCTCACCGTGGGCGGCGGCGTCTCCACCGTCGAGGACGTGAGGCGACTGCTCCTCTCCGGCGCGGACAAGGTGTCGATGAACACCGGGGCATATCGGAATCATCGGCTCATCGAGGAATCCGCGTGGCGGTTTGGCGAGCAGTGCGTGGTCGTGGCCATCGATGCGCGCTGGAGCGAGTCCCTCGGCCGCTACGAGGTCATGCTGCAGGGCGGCAAGGTGGGCACCGGCACCGACGCGGTGGAGTGGGCCAAGCGCGCGGCGCAGCTTGGCGCGGGCGAGATCCTGCTGACGAGCTTTCGGCAGGATGGCACGAAGTCGGGCTACGATCTCGACCTCACCCGCCGCGTGGCGGACGCCGTCCGCGTGCCGATCATCGCGAGCGGCGGGGCCGGAACGATGGAACATTTCGCCGAGGTCCTGACGCAGGGCGGTGCGGACGCGGCGCTCGCCGCGAGCGTGTTTCACTTTGGCGAGATCGCCATTCCGGCGCTGAAGCAGTATCTGCGCGAAAGGGGGGTGCCGGTCAGGTGGCCGCTGTGAAGGGAGACGTGGAGCTCGCGCGCGTCCGCTACGACGCCGCCACGGGTCTTGTGCCGGTGGTGGCCCAGGACGCCGAGACGGGCGACGTGCTGATGCTCGCCTACGCGGATCGCGAGGCGCTGAAGCGGACGCTTGCGACGGGCTACGCCTGGTATTACAGCCGATCCCGCCGGGCGTACTGGCGCAAGGGCGAGACGTCCGGCAACGTGCAGCGCGTGGTGGAGGTGCGTCTGGACTGCGACGGAGACGCCGTGCTGTACCGCGTCGTGCCGGAGGGCCCGGCCTGTCACACGGGCGAGCAGGTGTGTTTCTATCGCCGCCTGGTGCCGGATGGGGCGTTGTCGAAGGCGGCGGCGGGAGCGCCGGACCTTGAGGGCACGGCCGTTCGCGGCGGGGATGGCGATGCGCCGGAGGCGAGCGGTGCGGTTGCGGCGAGCAGCGGACCGGGCGATACGCCTTTTGCGGCGTGGGATGAATCGGCGCTCGCGAGATTGTGGGGCGTGATTGACAGCCGCCACCGCGAGCGGCCGGACGGGAGCTACACCACGTACCTGTTCACGCACGGCGCGGAGCGGATGGGCAAGAAGATCGGCGAAGAGGCGGTGGAGGTGGCGCTGGCGGGGGTCAAGGCCGAGCGCGATGCGGCGGCGAAGGCTGAGGTGGCCTCCGAGTCTGCGGACCTGTTGTACCACCTTCTTGTCCTCTGGCGCCACGTGGGCATTCGGCCGAGCGACGTGTGGCAGGTCCTTGAGCGGCGCGCGTAGGAACAACCAGGCGTATGGGCACGGGCGCAACGTACACACCCTATCTCCATCACAAACGGAAAGATGGAGGGAAGGGTGTGCTGCAACTTCTCCTGGACATGGGCATGGGAGCGCTCGTCGATCTCATGCAGTGGGTCATCCAGTGGATTGGCGCGCTTCCCTAAACTGGCGGGCGCAGCCTACCGCCTTCATGCATTGGATACAGCATGGAGGTGGAAAAGATGGTGGTCATTTTGCATCCGCTCGTCACGGGCAGTGCGGAGATCGTCGTGAACGCGGGGAGCAGCTCGGATCCCGACGTCGTGATCGCCGACTACCTCGGCATGACGGTCGGCGATGTGATGAAAAGGCTCGAGCGGCACGGCTATCGACTGACGTTTGTCACGGATCATTACCTGGTGCTCGAGCGGCGGGTATCGCCGCTGCCACGCGCGCGCAAGAGGCCCACGTTGTTCCGCTAGGCGTGAGAAACGGAAGACTTGGGGCCTTGAGTTGAGCCGGTTCTTCGGCGTAGAGTAGCTACGGAGGGGGCCGGCTCGTTGCGTAAATGGGGATTGTTTGCACTGCTCATCGTCGCCAATCTGATCTGGTCCGCGAGCTTTACAGCCACGGGACTTGCCGCCGAGAGCTTTTCACCGCCGCTCATCGTGATGGCGCGCATGGTCGTCGGCGGGATGGTGCTGTTGCCCTTTGTCGCGCGCGACGTGCGCCTCGGGATGTGGACGTGGAAGAAAATTCTTCGCATCTCGCTGCTCGGGCTGCTTGGCTTCACGCTCCCCGTGACGATGGAGACGGAGGGGATTCGCGCGTCGTCGCCAGCGCTCGGCGCGGTGTCCATCGCGCTGGAGCCCCTTCTGACCCTGGTGGTCTCCGCCATCGCGTTTCGGACGCCGCTCGGTTGGCGGCGGTGGTTCGCCATGATCTTGGCGGCGACAGGGGCGTGGATCGTGGCGGGGTGCCCGCGGCCGGGATTTGCCGGTTACCTTCTCGGCGATCTCCTCATGCTTGGCGCCGTCGCGTGCTACGCCATCTACAACGCGATTTCGGGCAGGCTCACGGCCGACGTCTCCGCGGCCAGTGCGACATCCATCATGCTCTTGGCGGCAGGCATCGGCTGCCTGCCGGTCTACGCCTGGACGGGGCACCTCTGGCCGCGCCACGTGGCGCAGGCGAGCCTGTGGAGCCTCGTGTTTCTCGCGTTTTTCGCGACAGCCGCGGCTTATTTGATATGGATCTTCGTCCTGCAGGATCACGACGTGGCGAGCGCGGCCATCACGCTGTACCTTCAGCCCGTGTTTGGCGTCCTGATTTCGATTGTCGTCACTGGGGAACGGCCGTCCGCCCTGTTTTACGTCGGCGGCGCGATGATCCTCTTGGCGGTCTTCCTCGGACAGCACCGGAAGCCTGCGAAGTCCGTGGCGCTGTCGGAGATGGAGCGGGCGTCGATGTGAGGGCGAGCGCCATGGCGTGAAACGATTTGCAATGGCCATCGACGAGGTTTTCGAGCAGGCGTCATACCAAGATGGATGTCGTCTGTTTGGCCGCAGGGCCAATGTCTTGGTACACCAAGACACGCGGACTGGGGAGCGAGCGCAAAACCGCTCGCTCCGCGCGCTTTCTTCAGAACCCCGACAGCACGATTTTGCCGATGGTCCGGCCAGACTCGAGCTTCGCGTGCGCCTTCCGCAGGTTCTCCGCGTTGATGGGCGACAAATGTTCCGTCATGGTACTTCGAATTTGGCCTTCGTCGACGAGATCGGCCACTCGATTCAGGATGTCGCGCTGCCTGGCCATGTCCGGCGTCTGGTACCGCGGCCGCGTGAACATCAGTTCCCACGCGAACGTCACGCTTTTGCCAAACAAGCGTTCCAGATTGAGCAGGGTGCTCGTCTCCACGATGGAGCAAATCTTGCCCTGCGGCGCGATGACGTCCGCCATCTGCTCCCAGTGCTTGTCGGTGGAGTTCAGACACAGGATGGCGTCCACGTCGCGGAAGCCGATGGCCTCGAGCTGCGGCCGGAAGGGGCGGGAGTGATCCACGATGTGATCCGCACCGTGCTGCAACGCCCATTCTCGCGTCTCGGGCCTCGACGCCGTGCCGATGACCGTGAAGCCCGCGCGCTTGGCCAACTGGGTCGCGATGGAGCCCACGCCTCCTGCCGCGCCGATGATGAGGAGCGACGTGCCGCGGTTCGCGCCCGGTTCGAGCGCGAATCCGAGCCGATCTTCGAGCGCCTCCCACGCCGTCAGGCTCGTGAGCGGCAGTGCGGCGGCTTCGGCGAAGGAGAGCGTCTTCGGCTTGCGGCCCACGATCCGCTCGTCCACCAGGTGGTACTCCGCATTCGTGCCTTGCCGCACGTTGCTGCCGGCGTAAAACACCTCGTCGCCCGGCTTGTACCACTGGCACTCCGGCCCGGTTTCCACGACAATGCCGGCGGCGTCAAAGCCGAGGATTTTGGGCGTGGACTCCACTTTGTCCTTCGGCGCGCGGATCTTCGTATCGACGGGATTGACGGACACGGCCTGGATCTGCACCAACAGATCGCGCCCTTGCGGCCGGGGGCGCTCCACCTCGAGGTCCAACAGGCTCTCCGGATCCGAGATGGGCAGGTAGCGATACAGGCCCACCGCTTTCATCGTTGCCACAGGCACCGCCTCCTCGTGAATCCAGGTTGGAACGAGACTCACAATGAGTTATACACTTCCCTTTCGTCTGCTGCAAAATCCCGCAAAGAGGTCCGGGAATTCGGTATACTCGAACTACGAAATCTGGTGAAGCGCGGCGAGCGCTCGCCGCTTCGGGGGAGGAGATCTCGTGAACGGCTCGGAAGGTGGAGGATTTCGCCGGTCGCTCGGTCTGCGCCAGGTGCTCGCCATCGCCGTGGCCGCCATTTCACCCACCACGTCTGTGTTTCTCGTGTACAACACGGCCCTGTTTCAGGCGGGGACGGGCGTGTTCTGGGCCTTTCTCATCGGCGCCTGCATCGCGCTTTCCATGGCCTTTTGCTACGCTGAGCTCGGCTCTGCCTATCCCGGCGCGGGCGGCGCGTACCGCATCGTCGAGCGAGTGCTCGGCGAGCCGTTTGGTTTCATCGCCGTTTTTCTGTTCCTCGTGCTCGGCGTCGTGATCACCGCCAGCATCCTCGTCTCCGCCGCCTCCTATCTGCATTCGCTCGTCCCGGCGCTGCCGGTCAACTGGACGGCGGTCGCCATGATGGCCATCGTCACCTGGCTGTCGCTCGAGCGCATCGGCGCGACGAGCGCCGTGGCAACGGCGATGCTCGCGCTGGAGCTCGCCGTCATCCTCGCGTTCACGGGGCTTGCGTTCGCGCATGCAGAGCATCCGCTCGCCTACCTCGGGCGCCTGTCGTTTCCCATCCAGGTCGATCACGCCCCGCAGACCGTGACCTGGCAAGCGCTCCTCTCCGCGGTGGTGCCCGCGCTCTTTGCGTTCAACGGCTACGACTGGCCCCTCTATTTCGCCGAAGAGACCGTGGAGACAAGGCGCGTGCTGCCCCGCGCCGTGCTATTGGCGGCCATCATCAGCGTGGTGGTCGAGGTCCTCGCCGTGATGGCGGCGACGCTCGCCGTGCCGCACGCCTTCTTCACCGCCATTCCGGCGTCTTACTTGCCGCTCGTGGCCATCGCGCAGTCTGCCGCCGGTCCGGTCGGCGCGACCGTACTCTTGGTGGGCGTCATCATCGCCATGTTCGACACCGGGCTCACGGGCAACCTGGCCTACGCGCGCATCTATCTCGACGCCGCGCGGGACGCGCGTTGGCCAGGGCCCGTCAACCGATTCTTCGCCAGCATGAATCGCCGCGGCGTGCCCAAGTGGGGATTCGTACTGCTCGGCGTGGGCAACGCCCTGTTGTGCTACTTCACGTCGCTCAACGACCTCATTACCTTCACCGGCGTAATCATCGTGACCATCTATCTCCTGGTGGCCGTGTCGGCCGTCGTGCACCGGCTGCGCCGGACCTCGCCCCAGGAGCCGTTTCGCATGCCGCTCTGGCCGCTGCCGCCGCTCATTGCGCTTTGTGGCGTCGCGTTGTCGCTCGTCGAACAGGCCCCGGGCGATCTCGTCCGCACGGCGGTCCTCGTCGCCATCGCGCTCGTGTACGCGCTCGCCTACCTCGAGCGGCGCCGGGACTTGCGATCCGGCCGCGAATCGTCCATGATGGAAGACAACAACTGAATCGCACGCACAGCGCGCAATCCTTCGGGGCAGGGTGAGGCCGCAGGGCCAATTCCCGATCGGTGGTGATCCGAGCGCATGACTCGGTCAGTCCACGAGCCGCAAGGCACGAACTGGTGAGATTCCAGTACCGACGGTATAGTCCGGATGAAAGAAGGATGGCGGCGCG
>Ga0167615_1000510_pt1 | contig 11262 bp, 12 predicted proteins | sample BED_Mat_host_9_1_FD_111800 | JGI IMG/M metagenome (GOLD analysis project Ga0167615, IMG submission 111800) | Extremophilic microbial mat communities from Yellowstone National Park, USA - BED_Mat_host_9_15 (v2) (version 2) | ecosystem: Environmental > Aquatic > Thermal springs > Hot (42-90C) >... | reverse complement strand
GCTTTGCCTCCGGCTTCCTTCAGATTCCACCTCGCGGTGGACACCCTTGCCTTTGGCTAGCGGTTGGTAACAGCCAACCCCCGCAGCGGACTTTCACCGCCTAGCTACCGCCCATGCCGGGCATACTAGCGACAAGGGCGGCTTGAGGAGCCGCCCTTTGTGTTCGTCACCAGCCCCAGGAGAGCTGGACCGCGATGGTCGTGCCATTGCCCATCGGGATGTCGATGGACCAGTGGTGGTGACCCGTGGGCCAGATCCACTGAGTCCACCCCGCGCCGTCTCCCGGAATCGAAAACGACCATGTGGTCTGGCTTGGCCACCCGTTTCCGGTGCCCACGCCCCAGCCCTGTCCCGTCGGGAAGGGAAAATCCGACGTCCCGGGCCACGCGCTCGATGGACCACTTGAATTCGTCCATCCGCTCGATCCCGGCCACGCCGTCGTTGTGCTGTCCGAATACGTGGTCGTCGTGAACGATTCCCCATCTATTCCAATCGAAGACGGCGCGATGACCACATTCCCAAAACGGTCCACCATGGCCACGGGCTGCACTTGATTCGAGGACGCAGCCAGGGGCTCTCCGTTCACCGTTGCGTCGGTGAACTGAACCGCGCCGGCATTGGCAAGAGGATACAATCCGCCCCGCATCGTCGAGGGATCCTCGCTGATCCACTCCGCAGAGGTGCCGATGTTCTCCGCATACCCGTTCGAGAGCGTCACGGTGATGGTCTTGGATAAAGTTTGGCCCGACGGCGTAACGGCTCGCAGCGTCAGACCCCACGTGGATGCGCTCTGCTGCTGAATTGCCGCCCAGACCTTCGAGCCCACAGGGATGGTCATCACGGTGTTCGCGGCGTTGGGCAGCTTTTCCCAGAAGACCTGGACCTGCGTCTGTCCGTTTTCCACCTGTTCCAGCGTCCCAATCTGCAACAGATCCTGGGTTTGCACGCCACCCAGACCTATCCACTGCGCCGCCATCGCGCCCTCGCGGCCGGTGATGCTGGGCACCGTCCACGCGCCCGTGATACTCGTGTAGCCTTGCGATCCGACCGGCGTATCGATGTATCCGCCCCAGTTCTCGGAGGTCTGTGTTCCCGACGGCAGGCTCGCTTCGCTGGTCAAATACACGCCGCTCGCCTTTTCAGATGCGCCGCCGACCGCATGAACATACGTCCAAGCCGCGCCGACGCCCCCCATCAGCACGAGGGCCGCCATCCAGCGCCCGCGGCGCGACCGCCGAAAAGTGCGCTTCGTTGCCCCCATGGTCTTTCACATCCCCTTCGCACGACGTTTCTCCTACGTCTCGGTGCTTCGCAACTTCAGTCTAAGCCATATACCTTGAAAATTGCTAGAACTGCGAGCCCGAGCTCCGGGACCTGTGCACTTGCGCGCCGGAATTGAACGTTAGAATACGTGGAAGAAGGATTCCAATTGTTTTTGTTGAAAACGTTTGATGATACCAGGCCAGATACCAGACCAGAGGAGGAAGCCCCATGAAATATCGTCAGTTGTCCAACGGCATTCGCGTCTCCGAGATCACGTTTGGATGCTGGGAACTCGGCGGAGGACAATGGGAAAAGAAAGACGACGAGGTCAATATTCGGGCGCTGCAGTGCGCTTATGAACTCGGGATTCAGTCGTTCGACACGGCCGAGGGTTACGGACAGGGCCATTCCGAAGAAATCGTGGGGACAGCGCTCGAAGGTGTTCGAAAAGATTGCGTGATCGCCACAAAGGTTTCACCCGGCCATCTGCGGAGAGATGATATCCTTCGCTCCGTGGAACAGAGCCTGAAACGCCTGAGAACGGATTATATCGACATCTATTACGTCCATTGGCCGAATCGCGATATCCCCCTTTCGGAGACGATGACCACCTTTGCTGACTTGCGAGATCAGGGGGTCATTCGCAGCGTCGCCGTCTCGAATTTCTCCCGGGAACTCCTTGAGGAGGCCATGAACTACACGCGCGTCGACTGTATCCAACCCGAGTACAGTCTTTTGGAACGGCGTATCGAAACCGATGTGCTTCCCTACTGCCGCGAGCACGGGATCGGCGTGCTCACGTACTCGTCCGTGGCAAAGGGAATCCTGACTGGAGCTTACCACTTTGGCGGTTTGCAACTGTCTCCCAACGACTTTCGCCAGGGTCGGCGCCTGTTCAAGCCTGAACATCTGGAAGCCGAGGCACCCCTCGTGCAGCGCGTGAAAACCATCGCCGATCGGTACGGTGTGACGAGCGCAGAGGTGGCCATCGCGTGGATTCTCCACCAACCAGGGATCACAAGCGCCATTGTTGGAACCCAAAACATCGCGCACCTGGAAGACAACGTACGCGCGGTGGACCTCCGTTTGGACGAGGATGAGCTCCGGGAACTGGATGAGGTGAGCCGCAGCGTTCTGGCGCAAATTGACGGGCCGTCCTCGTCATCCAAATAGGTGGCGGACCACCCACAGCCAACCGTACATGCTCGCCAGGACGCTCAACAGCGTGGGCCACGTGAAGACAAGTCCGGCGCGCATAAAAGAGGAGACCGTAATACGCACGCCGCGAGACTCCAACACGTGCAACCATAACAAGGTGGCGAGCGAACCGATGGGCGTCATTTTGGGGCCGAGATCGCACCCGACCACGTTGGCCAGCGCGAGAGCCACCTGGTCGGAGACGGGCAATCCCGTGTGCTGAATCGCCAGGAGCCCGAGCATCACGCTCGGAAGGTTGTTCGTCACGCACGACAAACACGCGGAGACGACGCCCATGGCCATCACGGCCCAAAACAGGCCCGCGTGCGATGTCGTTTGCACCAGGCGAGTAAACCAGTCCGTCAGATGCGCGCGCTCCAGCCCGTAGACCACGAGATACATGCCGACGGAGAATACGACAATCGACCACGGCGCTTCGCGAAGGACGCGCCGTGGGTCGGCCGTTCGGGTGCGCCAGCCGGCCAGAAGGAACGCGATGGCGATCACGCCCTCCACGGCAGACACCGGAACGTGCGCGATCTCGCTCGCGACGTAGCCTAACGTCATGACGCCGAGCATCCACCATGAAAATTTGAACATGGTCCGATCGCGAATGGCACTCGCGGGGTCCGGCAACGCCGCAACGTCGTAGGACGACGGAATGTCGCGGCGAAAGTAAAGATAGGTGACACAAAGACTCGCCCCAAAGGAGACGAGATCCGGCACGAGCATGCGCAGCGCGTACCGCAGAAAGCCCAGATGGTAGTAGTCTGCGGAAATGATGTTAACCAGGTTGCTGATGATGAGCGGAATGGATGTGGAATCTGCAATGAATCCGCCGGCGAGCAGAAACGGGACCATCTCCCGGGCCGAGAACTGCAACTTTTTCATTTTCTCGAGCACGATGGGCGTGAGAATGAGGGCAGCTCCATCGTTCGAAAAGAACGCGGAAACCATGAAGCCGAGGGCCAAGATCAAGACGAACGCAAGCCGACCGCGCCCTCTGGCTCGGTGAGCGATCGTCAACGCTGCCCACTCAAAGAACCCCGACGCGTCGAGGACGCTCGATACGATGAGAATTCCCACAAACGTGAGGGTCGCGTCCCAGACGATGTTCCAGACGGTCCACACGTCCTGCATCCGCACCACTCCGGCCGCGAGAGCCAAGAGCGCGCCGAAAAGCGCGCTCCAGCCCACCGGCAAACCCCAAGGGCGCCACACCACAAGCACCAAAGTGGCGAGAAAAATGGCCAGCGCGATCAGAGCCACGTCTATCCTTCATCTCCTCATTGAGCACCCTCGGGGCTTGGCGCATGGCCGTACGCGGGGACGGGACCGCGGCTCGGCGCCGCCCACCGACAAGCGTTCACAATCACCCGCTGGATGTTCGAATCGTGATACGTGGGATACGTCTCATGTCCAGGTCTAAAATAGAAAATTTTACCTAACCCTCTCCGGAATGTGACACCGGAGCGAAAGACGTCACCCCCTGAAAACCACGATAAGAAGACGATCTCGTCCGGAACCGGGATGTCGAAATGTTCTCCGTAGGTCTCCTCTTTGGGGAGCTCGAAGTAGGGCGGCAGTCCCTCCGCAATGGGGTGCGTCGGATCAATCACAAATAGCCGTTCCTTCTCGTCTTCTTCCCGCCACCGCAGGTCGCACGATGTGCCCATGAGGCGCCGAAATACCTTCGAGAAGTGCCCGGAATGAAGGACCACGAGCCCCATGCCCGCGTGAACGCGGCGCACGACGCGATCCACGACGTCGTCCTGAACCTCGTGATGCGCGACATGCCCCCACCACACAAGCACGTCGGTTTGGTTCAGCACGGCCTCGGTCAGCCCGTGCTCCGGTTCATCCAGCGTGGCGGTGCGCACCTGCATTCCCGCGTCGGACAGTGGTTTCGCAATCGCCGCGTGAATGCCGTTTGGATACACGTCGCGCACGGCTTCATCGCGTTGTTCGTGGCGGAACTCGTTCCAAAGAGTCACTCGGATGGTGTTCAACGAAAGCCCTCCCTTGAACGATACCCTCCCCATGATACCCAAACCCCGTCTCGGGACCAAGACACGAAGTCCCAGAAGCCACGCCATGGGGCCTGAACATGCGAAGGGCAGCCGGGTGAAACCGGCTGCCCATGGGTGGTTCTGTGGGGTGCGACGTCACTCGCTCGGCTTGGCCAGCGATGCGATGAGAAATACAATCCCAAACACGAGGCAGACGACGCCCCACCATAAGTCGATGTTGGCATGGAGACTCGCCGTATGCGGATCCGCCACAGCGCCGTACAACCCGAGCACGACGCCGTACACGATAAACAGCACACCGATCATGAACCGAAGGTCCAAAAAGCGATTCATTTCTTCATCATCTCCCCGGGATGGATCACCAGAACGCGATATTCAGGCCCACCAGGATCACAAACACAATGGCTGCCAAATAACCCGGGCGTTTGTACCAGGGATAGCCGCTGTAGTCAGGTCGTTTGCTGAGGCCGTACACAAGACCCTCCAGCTCTTCGGGACGCTTGCCCTTCGTGACGAGGCTGACCAGGACTGTGACGACGACCGTGATGACCCACGCCCACCAGGCGCGCCAGAAGTTCCCCGCATCCGGGCTCGAGAACATATGCGCGGGCAGGAAGAAGTACATGGCGAAGGCACCGACGATACCGGCGAGCAGGCCCCAGAATCCGCCCCAAGGCGTCGCCTTCTTCCAGAACATCCCCAACAAGAACGTGGCGAACAGCGGAGCGTTGAAGAACGAGAACAACGTCTGCATGTAGTCCATCACGCTCGGGAAACCGGCCGCGAAGTAGGCCGTACCGATGCTGATGATGACGCCTACCACGACCGCCCAGCGTCCCATATTGACGTAGTGCTTGTCCGAGGCATCCTTCTTGATGTACGCCTGGTAGATGTCATACGTCCACACGGTCGTGAACGCCGTGACATTGCCCGCCATACCGCTCATGAAGCTCGCGAGCATGGCCGTGAGCCCAAGCCCGAGCATGCCAGGCGGATAATACTTCGCAATGAGCAACGGAAGCGCCAGATTGTAGCTCATGTTCGGCGAATGGCCGATCTTCGGAAAGATGGCGAGCGCGATGAGCCCCGGGATGATGACCAGGATCGGCACAATCATCTTGAAGAATGCCGCGTAGATCGGCGTCAATTGGGCGGCGCGCAGGTCCTTAGCTGCCAACGTGCGCTGCACGACGAGAAAGTCCGTCGTCCAATATCCGAAAGAGAGTACAAATCCCAGCCCGAGCACCACGCCAAGCCAGCCAATCCCCATCGGGTTGTGCGACGGAGAGCCGAGGTTCGCCCAGAGATGTCCGAAGCCCGCGGGCAGCCGAGACATCATGCCTTGCCAGCCGCCCAGACTGTGCAAGCCGATGAGCGGAATGGGAAGCAAGCCAGCCCAAATCAAGAAGAACTGGACGACCTCGTTGAAAATGGACGAGGTCAGACCGCCAAGCGCCACATAGATCAACACCACCAGCGCAGACACGAGAATGCTGGTATCAAACGACCAACCAATCAGGATCTGAAAGATCAGAGCCATGGAGTACAAACTGATGCCCGACGTCAAGACGGTCATCACGGCAAACGCGATAGCATTGAGCGCGCGGGTCGCTTCATTGTACCGCAGTTTCAAGAACTCCGGCACCGAGCGCACCTTTGACACGTAGTAAAACGGCATCATGTACAGGCCGAGAAACAGCATGGCCGGGATCGCGCCGATCCAGTAAAAGTGAGTCGTGAGCATGCCGTATTCGGCGCCGCTCGCGGTCATGCCCAAAATTTCGAGCGCGCCAAGGTTGGCGGACAGAAAGGCCAGGCCCGTGATCCAGGCCGGAATGGATCGGCCAGACAAAAAGAAATCCTCTCCAGTGCGAACGCGGTTGCGAAGGACGAATCCGACGCCGAGGACGAAGGCGAAGTAGACCAGGATGATGATGTAGTCCACGGCGTTCGCGTGAAATAGCGCGTGCACCCGATGCACCTCCTACAAAATCAAGGTTTGGACCGATAGCGATTTCAAGTCGCTTACATGCACTCGTGACCACATCCCGCCGGAGGACGCGCACACGGTCAGTATGCGCCCGGACGTAGCGGCTCATGTGCTGGGCCTGCATCGCCACCTGCGTGAAGACGTGTACAGCGCTGCCGCTATCGCGTGACCGCCTCCGAATATAGCAATTTGGACAAAGAAAGACAAGCGAAGATCGCGAGTTGAGCACGTTTGAAAAGGCGTGAACGCAAGGCGGATCCCCTTTTTGAACGGATCGCTCAAATCAAGATGGTTGATAGCTCAAATGAAAAGAGGACCGGCCTGCGCGCCGATCCTCGTCCTCGCCCGCCCTCCATCAGGGCAGCTGATAACCCGCCGCGAGGTAGATCTCGTACCATTCCTGCCTCGTCAGTTGAATGTCCGCCGCTTGACAAGACGCGCGCAGACGGTCCACGTTCATGGTTCCGATGATGGGTTGCATCTTTGCCGGATGGCGCAGCAGCCAAGCGATGGCGATGGTGACGTTCGACACGCCATACCGCGAGGCGATCTCATCCAGCTTCTGATTCAACTCGGGAAACTTCGGATTGTCCAAGAACACCCCTTCGAAGAAACCGTACAGGAACGGAGACCACGGCTGAATCGTGATGTCATGGATCCGGCAATAGTCGAGAACACTCTCGTCGCGATCGACCGCCCATTCGTTCCCCATGTTCAGGTTCATGCCCTGCGCGATCATCGTGGCGTTCGTGATGCTCAGTTGCAATTGATTGGCCACAATCGGCTGGTGGACATACTTTTTCAGCAGCTCAATTTGCATCGGTTTATGATTAGACACGCCGAAATATCGAACCTTGCCGGTCGTCTGCAGAATTTCAAACGCCTCGGCCACTTCTTCGGGTTCAACAAGTGCATCCGGTCGGTGCAAGAGGAGCACGTCGAGGTAATCGGTGCGAAGCCGGTGCAGGCTCCCGTCGACGGCCTCTAAAATGTGTTCTTTTGAAAAGTCGTACATCCCTTTGCGAATGCCACACTTCGACTGCAGGATGATCCGCTCGCGCACGTCGTCGTTCATGTGAATGGCCTCGGCGAACTTCGCCTCGCACTCCCCGCCACCGTAGATGTCCGCGTGATCGAAAAAATTCGCGCCAAGTTCAAGCGCCGTCTGGATGTACCGCTCGGCTTCCGCCTGACTGAGGCGATCCATGCGCATACAGCCAATGCCGACGACGGGCACCTCTAGGTGCGTGCAACCGAGTTTCATCGTTCGCATACCCAACGTCCTCCTCTGAAAAAGTCTCGCCATGCGTCCTCGAGTTCATAGGCCGCGGCGGGCCTCGGCGAGGACACCGCCGTTGCCGCGTTATCGCCCTGCGCCGCCCGAATAACTGAGCCTGCGAATGGCTTCCCCAGCCTGCCTCAGTTCGGGGACCGGGTCTTCAAAGTTGCACTCGATGGAGATGGGGCCTTGGTAGCCGATCTCCCGAAGCGCCGCAAACCATTCCCGGACGGGAAGCGATCCGCTGCCCGGCCACTTGCGCTCTTCGTCCGCAACGTGCACGTAACCGATGCGCCCGCGCGCTCGATGGAGTTCACTGACGGGCTCGCCATTTTGCACGAGGTGATAAAAATCGATGAGCAAATCGACGCGAGGGTGACCAAGCTCTTGCACAAACGACACCGCTTCTTCCACCGTGTTGATGAGATTCGTCTCCGCGCGGTTGAAAAACTCGAAGTGAACCCACATCCCGTACCGAGCGGCGAGATCGCCCGCCATCCGCACCACCTGGGCCAGTTGCGCGCGCGCCTCTTCCTGCGGAAACCCGTCAGGCACGCGCCTGTTTTTCCCCGCCCCGAAGCCCACATGTTGGCCGCCGAGATCGGCCATTCGGGCAAACGCAACATCCAGATAGCGCGCGATCTCGTCCATATCCACCGCCGGGCCGACGATGGGCATGTCCGGCGGAAACAGGCGATTGAACGCGAGCAGCGGAACCTGATTTCGCAGAAGCTCGTCGCGAATCGCCTGCCATTCCGCGTCCGACTTGCTTGGGTTTGTCACCTTCACGTTCAGTTCCGCGTAGTCAAACCCGGCGTCGCGGACAAAGCGCAACTCGCGAGGCCCCACACAGCACCCTAACAGCACGCCACTCCCCCCTCGTAAGCGCTTGCCGGCCGCGCACGTTCCCTCGGCGTGCGCCAGTTTCACTTTGGTCCCTCCGCAGGGTACAATGAATTTAGGCCATCACGCCCGGCGGACGAAAGGAGATTTGCGATGAGCGACATTCAATACGTGATCAGCGTGATTGTATACGAGGACGGCCATTGCGACGTCATGTGGGATTCCTCCGTGCCGATGGAGCACTGCTATGAAGCGCTGAAGGAAGTCACAGATGACATGGCCGCGGCACTGGGTCCCAAGCCCCCGGCTCCACAGAACCCAGGCGCCAAGATTTTGCGGCTGAAATGACGTGACGGCGCTCTGCGCTCTCACGTCGCCTCTCTCGAGGTGTAGAGGCCTTCGATCTCCTTGGCCTCGTCAAAATCCTCAGACGTCAAACCGCCCGCGTGCCACGTCGTGAAGCGCAGGGTCACGTACTTGTAGTCGATAGAAATAAACGGGTGATGGTTTCGGCGTTCCGCGATTTCCGCCACGCGATTCACGAACGCCACGGCTTCTGGGAACGATGCAAACCCGAACCGTTTGCGGATGAATTGCTCCTCGCGCTGCCATCCAGGCAATTCCGCGAGCCTCCGCTCGATCTCGTCCTCCGACAATTTCATCCTCTCACCCTCGTTTCAGACCGCGTTGCTCCATCCACAGGAACGCCTTCAACAGTCCAATCACACTCACGGCATCCGTGATCTCGCCGCGCAGGCACATCTCAACCGTGTCTTCCAAAGGAATCCACTCGATGGTCATCGTCTCGGTAGGCTCGCGCTCCGCTTCCCCGAAGGACAAATCTTGCGCGAGAAACAAATGCGTCTCCTGCGTCGAGATGCCCGCGCTCAGGTGCGCCATTCCGAGCGGTGTCCACGAACGCGCGGCGATGCCGGTCTCCTCCCGAAGTTCCCGGGCAGCGGCTATCTCTGGCCCTTCCTCGCGAAACTGGCCGCTCGGAATCTGCCACAGGAACCTGTCGACCGGAAACACGAACTCGCGGAGCAGCGCCACGCGTTGTCGGTCATCCACCGCCACGACGCCCGCATTGTGCCCCGCGTCGACGACACCATAGAGGCCCGGTTGCCCGTCTGGGCGAAGGACGTCGTACTCCGTCACCCGGATCCACGGATTTTGATACGCGACTCGCTCGGAGAGAACCGTCCACAGGTGTCGGCGCAACGACATCCCTCCTACAACCACGACATCACAAGGATTCAAAAATCACAGAAAAGATTATACCACAACGACAGCGCGGACGGCCAAATCGCGTTGCGGCGCGGGGCTGGAGGTGTGAACATGCCGGGAACGAAAGACGCGGCCGCGAAGACCTCGCGAACCGCGTCAGCATGACGATTTCAACTGGAGGCGCCGGCCGGATTCGAACCGGCGATGAAGGTTTTGCAGACCTCTGCCTTACCACTTGGCTACGGCGCCTTGAGGCCGCGCAACCCGGACGGAGACTCGCCCCGCCCGGGTTTTGCAGCGAATGCCCTGGAGCGGAAGACGGGATTCGAACCCGCGGCCCTCGCCTTGGCAAGGCGATGCTCTACCCCTGAGCTACTTCCGCATGGGTGGTGGCTCGGGACGGAATCGAACCGCCGACACGAGGATTTTCAGTCCTCTGCTCTACCGACTGAGCTACCGAGCCGCCGTATACCATATGGTGGAGCCGATGGGACTCGAACCCACAACCCCTACGCTGCCAGCGTAGTGCTCTCCCCTTGAGCTACGGCCCCGCAACGCACGAGATAGATTATACAGCGTGTTCGGCCATTGCGCAAGTATGCATTTGCGTTCTTTCGGCTTGTGGTCGGATCCGTCATCCGGTTCGAAGCAAAAATTCCATAATATGTATGGTCGCGTTCGCATTGGACATGCTAATTTCGACAACTCAAGTCACGCAAAGGAGTGAGCCCCATGAAACGATGGTTCCTCACCGCAGCCGCGGCAGCCTGCCTTCTATCGACCGGGTGGTGGCAAGCGCCCGCACGCGTCCTTGCCGCGCCAGCCGTCGAATCGGCGGAACCGAACGCCCCCGTCAACGGGCCTTCCCACCAGTTCGAGATCCATTCCAGCGTGCAGGTCTCGCGCGAGACGCTCCGCGAGGCCTATCAGGCGAGCCACGACGCGTACACCAAGAAGCTGCAAAAGTATGCAAAATGCACCGAGGCGCAGGCGCGCAAGTCAGTCATGGCGGAACACCCGGGCTGCAAAATCGAGGACATCCAGCTCCGCAACATCCGCACAAACTTGGTATACATGGCGATTGCGCGCGACGACGAGGACAAATATCTCGTCATCGTGGACGCGGGCAACGGCAATATCCTGCTCGATCGACGCATTCCCACCCACCACGAGCGCGTTTTCGCAGGCGCACCGGTTCCGAGCCGGAACGAATAAAAGGGCGCCCGCTTCGCGCCCCAGACACGCGCGGGGGCGCCGATGGATCGGCGCCCCGATTGCCGAGCTGCACTCTCCTCCGTTAGAGCGCGCGTACCTTCACATCGTGCACCTGTATCTGGCCTACGCCGCGAGGAAGCTCTATTGCTTCAAGGCGCTTCGCGCCCAGGTACTTCGTGATGTAGTCGCACGCCACATTCGGATCGATGCGGTCCCCG
>Ga0167615_1000507_pt1 | contig 11318 bp, 9 predicted proteins | sample BED_Mat_host_9_1_FD_111800 | JGI IMG/M metagenome (GOLD analysis project Ga0167615, IMG submission 111800) | Extremophilic microbial mat communities from Yellowstone National Park, USA - BED_Mat_host_9_15 (v2) (version 2) | ecosystem: Environmental > Aquatic > Thermal springs > Hot (42-90C) >... | reverse complement strand
GTCGGGATTCGTCTTCCCCATCACGATGGCGAATTTGCAGCGCGGATCGCCCGCGCCGGACGACCACCACTTGTGCGCGTTGATCACGTATTCGTCTCCGTCCCGGACGATGCTCGCCGAAATGTTGGTGGCGTCGGAGGATGCCACCTCCGGCTCCGTCATGGAAAAGCACGAGCGAATTTCACCGGCGAGCAGCGGTTTCAGCCACTTTTCCTTCTGCTCCGGCGTGCCGTAGCGGACCAGGACCTCCATGTTGCCTGTGTCCGGGGCGTTGCAGTTGAACACCTCGGGCGCGATGGGCGACCGGCCCATCACCTCGGCGAGTGGCGCGTACTCGAGATTCGTGAGTCCCGCGCCGTACTCGCTGTCCGGGAGAAACAGGTTCCAAAGCCCCGCCGCCTTGGCCTTCGCCTTCATCTCCTCCATGATGGGGGGAATCATCCAGCGGCTCGGCTGGGACGCCAGCTGCTCGTAGTAGATCCGCTCGCCCGGATAGACGACTTCCTCCATGAACTCCTCAAGCTTTCGCTTCAGCGCGACCACTTTGTCGGAGTATGAGAAATCCACGCTTATCTCTCCTTCACGCCGAGGCGCAACCCTCACATCGCGGTCGTGCCGCCGTCCACCGCCAATACCTGCCCTGTCACATAGTCGGAGGCCGCCGACGCGAAGAACAGGGCCGCTCCTTTGAGGTCGTGTTCGCCGCCAAAGCGTCCGAGCGGCGTGCGCAGCTGTATCAGGTTGCCGCCTCGCTCGAGCACCACGCGCGTCATCTTCGTCGGGAAGAATCCCGGGGCAATGGCGTTCACGTAGATGCGGTACCGCGCCCATTTCACGGCGAGATCGCGCGTCAAGGCGATGAGACCGCCCTTGGACGCCGCGTACCCCGCCGCGTCCAACACCTCCGGCGGCGAGCCGCGCATGCCGGCGACCGACGCGATGTTGACGATCTTGCCGCCGCCCTGATCTTTCATGTGTCGCGCCACGCGCTGCGACATCAAAAACGCGCCAGTGAGATTCGTCTGCAGGACCTTCATCCAGGCGTCGTACGGCATGTCAAGGGCGGGCGCGCCCCAGGACGTGCCGGAATTGTTCACGAGCACGTCGATCCGCCCATATCGAGCGATAACCTCGTCCACCAGCGCGTCGATGGAGGACGGATCCGTGACGTCAAGCGGCAGCGCGACCGCCTCCGCGCCGGCGGCGGAGAGTTCTTTCGCCACGTCCTCGCAGTTCTCCACGCGGCGCGAGCAGACCACCACCTTCGCTCCCGCCTCGGCATACGCCTCCGCAATTTGCTGACCCAGGCCGCGGCCTCCGCCGGTGACAATGGCCACCTTCCCGTCGAGTCGGAACAGGTCGAACACGCTCACTCGCGAGCCCTCCTTTTCGGATCTTGCGGCCCATGGCGCCAGACCGCCGCCATGGGCCCGATTATCAGCGATGGCGGCAGCCGTCGATGTACAACACCTGTCCCGACACGTACGCGGAGTCGTCGCTCGCGAAGAACGCAATCACGTTGGCCACGTCTTCCGGTTTGCCCGTGCGGCGAAGCGCAATCTGCTGCGAAGCAGCCTGTTTGAACGCCTCGTAGTCCACGCCGATGCGCTCCGCCGTGGCGCGTGTCATGTCCGTCTCGATGAAGCCCGGCGCCACCGCATTGACGCGGATGCCGAAAGGCCCGAGCTCGATGGCGAGCGTGCGCGTGAACCCTTGAATGCCCGCCTTCGCCGCCGCGTAGTTCGCCTGGCCGCGGTTGCCGAGCGCCGACGTGCTCGACAGATTGATGATCTTGCCGGACTTTTGCTGCACCATGTACTTCTGGGCCGCTCGGCTGCAGAGGAACGCGCCCTTCAAGTGCACGTTCATCACCGTGTCCCAATCGTCTTCGCTCATCTTGAAGAGCAGGTTGTCGCGAATGACACCCGCGTTGTTGACCAGGATGTCGAGGCGGCCCCACTTCTGCACGACAGACTCGATGGCCCGCTCCACATCGTCGGCCTTCGTCACGTCGCACCCGACGCCGATGGCCTCACCGCCCGCCTGGCGAATGGCTTCGACCGTGTCCTTCGTCAGCTCCTCCTTGATGTCAAACACGGCGACCTTTGCGCCGTCCGCAGCCAACCGCTTCGCTGTCGCCGCGCCAATGCCGCGCGCCGCGCCCGTCACAATCGCAACTTGTCCTTCCAGCTTCCCCATGCCAGATACTCCTCCCCGATGTGCCTTTCGGTTTCTTGCGGAAGCGGCCTCGCCGGTAAGCGCTCACAAGGCGCACCCGCCTCGGCCTGTCCACGTTCAAATTGCCTCAACGTTCAGCAAGTTGACACATTCTCATCCTATCACAGCTGCGCGGCGGACCGCCAGAAATTTTTCATAGATGAAATAGGATTTCGAGCCATCACACGCCTGCCTTCGTCCGCTCGTACTCCTTGTGCAGCTGCGCCGCGATGATGTTCTTCTGGATTTCTGACGTGCCCTCGTAGATTCTCGTGATGCGCGCGTCGCGGTAGAACCGCTCGATGGGGTACTCCGCGATGAAACCGAGGCCGCCGTGGATTTGCACGGCCTTGTCGGCCACGCGGTTGTAGACCTCTGACCCATACAGCTTCAGCATGGCCGCTTCCTTGATGACGTTCATCTTCTGGTCCGTCATCCACGCCACCCGGTAGACGAAAGTTCGCAGCAGTTCAATTTCGAGGGCCATCTCCGCCAGGTAGTGCTGGATGATCTGTTGTTCAAAGATGGGTTTGCCAAACTGAACGCGCTCGTGGGCGAACGCGAGCGACTTGTCGAGCAGGTACTCGCACGATCCCAGGCACCTCGCTGCAAGGCCAGCGCGCCCATTGGCCAGGATCTTCAGCGCGTTGACGTAGCCCTCGCCCTCGCGCCCCAGCACGTTTTCCTCGGGAACCTCCATGTCTTCGAAGAAAATTTGCGCCGTGTGCGATCCGTGCAACCCCATCTTCTTTTCAATGTGTCCCACGCGAAATCCCGGGAAGTCGCGTTCCACGATGAACGAGGTGATGCCCTTCGCGCCCTTGGACGGATCCGTGACCGCCATCACGGTGAACACGTGCGCATACGGCGCGTTCGTGATGTAGATCTTCTGACCGTTGAGAATGTACCGGTCGCCCTTTTTCACCGCCGTCGTCTTGATGGCCGCCGCGTTCGATCCGGCCTGGGGCTCTGTCAGTGCAAACGCCCCAATCCACTCCCCCGTGGCCATCTTCGGCAGGTATTTCTCTTTCTGCTCCTTCGTGCCGAACTCGACGATCCCGACCGAGCCGATGCCATTGTGCGCGCCGATGATGGTCGTGTAGCCATTGATGGTTTTGCCGAGCTCCTCGTAGATGACGCACTTGCCGAGCATGTTGAGGCCGATGCCGCCGTACTCCTCCGGAATGCTGAGGCCAAACAGGCCGAGCTCCTTTGACTTCTCGAGGACGCTGTCTGGCACGCGGTCCTCTTCTTCAATCTGCATGGCGAGCGGCTCCACCTCGTGCTCCACGAAGTCGCGAATGGTTCGCCGCATCTCTTCGAGCTCCGAAGGCAGCGTAAAGTCCACGCGACTCACCTCCATGATTTACGAATATGAAATCCGAGTTCAAATGAGAACTACACGGATCATGATAGCGGTTTCTCTCGAGAGGCGCAATGGGGAAGGCCTGGGGAAGAAAGGGGCCCTGCGCGGCGCGGGGCGCGGCTCCTTTCGGACCGCGCCCCGCCGGATCAAAGGGCGTTCCCGGTTGCATTTCCGGTCGCGTTCCCGGTCGCGTTCCCGGTCGCGTTCCCGGTCGCGTTCCCCGACGTGTTTCCGGTGGTGCCACCACCCACGCCGGCCGACGTCGGCCAGTCGGATAGATGCAGACCTGGCGGCAACGTCGGCACCAACGGCTGATACTGATAGACCGCCTTCTCCGATATCAACATGTCGAAGGAGCGAATCATGTTGGCCCCGTCCTTGCCGAACATGGAAATCAGCGATGGCCCAGACAGCGAAATGTCGTAGGAGACCGAGAGATCGGCAATGCGCGGCGCGCCCGACGAGCGATCGATGTCGATGACGACCTGTCCTGGCACGTGGCTGAACAGCTGAGCGACGCTTTGCAGCGAGGCCTTTGATCCGCCCATCTCACCTAACGCATTCACAAGGCGAGCCATCGCCGCCGGATTGAGTTGCGCATGAAACACATCGAGTCCGCCATTCTGGCCCATCCATGTCACGTTCGTAAACATCCCTTGCCACTGAGCCAGAGATTGCTCGAGCGACCCGTCAGCTTGGGTGATGTTCGTCCAACCCGAACCGTTTGTCTGCAAGTAAAGGACGCCATCGTCGTCGACCTCTTGCGCTGTGCTTGTCTTCGCTCCCATGTGCTCTGTTGTCTGGGCCACAACGTACACATGCGAACCCGTGCGCATTTGCTGCGCAGACAGCGTCATTTGAAAGCTGTTCTTGTTCAACGCTTGATTCAGCTGGTCGAGTTCCGATTGAATGCCCGGTTGGTTCTGAAGTGCAGGAACAAGCTCCAGCTTGACGGCCTCACTTTCGGTTTCCGTCAACTGGGCGAACGGAGCTTGCCTTGAATTTTGAAGGGCCTCCAGGAATTCTTGCCGCTGTGTGGAGGATAACACCCAGGAGCCCGGAATGGGGCTCACGGCCTTGGCCAATTGCCGCAGACCATTCACGAACGCCGCCGCCTGTGACACGGTCATGGGTCCCGCCCCTGACATCAGCCCTTGTGTACGTGCCCACGCTGCGGGGGACACGGCGCCCAAATCCATGTGGTACAGCTTTGCTGCCATCTCGGCAGCCTGAGCAGCCGTCAGTGGATCACCCGCGCCAAACCGCTTGGCAGTATCCGCCTTCACCAGGCCGAGCTCAATCGCCTTGTGCACATATCCCCACAGAGTGGAGCGCGCAGGCACATCCACATAGGGAGACCGGCCGGACGGATCCGGCTTCACCGATGCTTGTTGCAACAACAACTGTAGAAAAGCGCCCTTGGTTTCCACAGCATCCGCGCTCACCGCCATTGGAACACAAGCGGAGAGCGCCACAGCAACAGCCAGCGCAGAACCCACCTGTCTTTTCTTTTCCATCTCGAGAACCCCCTTCGCAAATGGAAATCGTGACAACTCATTCTAGCGTGAAAACCCAGTGATCTGGAAGAACGAATTTCAAGTATCTTCTGTTCAATCGCGTCTGACTCACAGCCTGAAACATAGGCGGCGATCCCGCCTTCCAACCAGGCGAGATCGCCGCTTCAAGAGGATAGGGGACCGGCCAGCTTCAAGGAACAAGCTCGCCTCAGCTTGCGACCTCCCGCGTCACGCGCTGGATGATGGCATCCGGCAAGCGGTAGACGACGCCGGAGGGATCGGCGTGGACGAGATCCACCATCTTGCCGAGCTGGCGCTTGTCAAGCTGGTAATCGGCGAACGTCGCGGGCAGGCCGACCTGTTCGCGCAGGTCGCGGATGCGCTGGATCAGCGCCTCGAGCGCGGCGTCGGGATCGGCAGGCGCATCGAAGCCAACGGCCGCCATGAATTCCCGGACGCGCGGGCGGTAGAAGGCCGACATGGCGGCCATGACATTCGGCAACAACACGGCGTTCGCGAGGCCGTGCGGGATGCCGAACTTTGCGCCGAACGCGTGGGCCATGTTGTGCACGGGAATCGCGTTCAACGCGAGGCTGAAGCTGATGATGGCCATGGTGCTCGCCATCAGCATGTTGGCGCGCGCCGTGAGGTCTTGCCCGTTCGCCACGGCCTTGGGCAGGTTTTCGAAGATCATGCGCGCGGACTGGATGGCGTACGCGTCGGTGAATGGGTTGGCCTGCGGCGAAAAGAAGCCCTCGATGGCGTGCGTCAGCGCGTCAAAGCCGGTGAACGCGGTGATGCTGGGCGGCAGGCCGACGGTGAGCTCCGGATCGAGAATGGCGATATCCGCGTTGATGAACGGATTGATGAGATTCACCTTCACGCCGAGATCGTCGTGGAACACCACGGCGATGGGCGAGGCCTCGGCCCCGGTGCCGGCGGTGGTGGGCAGCGCCACGTGCGGGATGAAGATGGGCTGCGCGTCGGGCCACATCTCGAGCACATTGCCGATGAGCGACGGGCGGATGTCCGTCAGCCCGCGGCTGACCATCCACTTGATGCCTTTGACGGTGTCGAGCACGCTGCCCCCGCCCAGCGCGATGAGGCTGTCGGCCGCGCACTCGCGGTAGGCGCGCGCCGCCTCGTTGATGATGTGCGCCTTCGCGTCCTGTTCGACGCGATCGAACACGCCGGCGATGGTGACGGGCGTGGGGACGAGATCGAACAACTCGAGGATTTTATCGAGCAGCCCGGCGCGGACGAGGCCGGGATCGGTGACCAGGAAGGCCCGCTTGCCGCCGAGCCCGCGGATGGTCTCGGGTAGAAGGACGCGCGAGCCGACGCCGTTCGTGATGGTGGTGCGCGCCATGAATTGGAATCCAGATCGAACGTAGGGCATGGGAGGACCTCCTCGCAGTCGTCGATGCGTCACGCCCTGTCGGGCAGGACGATGGAGTACCAATGGCGGTTTTCGACCTCGTGCACGAGCGACGCGTGGACGTGCTTGAGCTGCGTGTATTCGTCGAGCGCGTAGCGGCCGATTTCGCGCCCGAAACCGCTCATCTTGTAGCCGCCGAACGGCGCGTCGCTGCGGAACATGTGCCAATCGTTGACCCAGATGGTTCCCGCGCGAATCTCGCGCGCCACGCGGTAGGCTTGGTTGAGATCGCGCGACCAGACACCCCCCGCCAAGCCGTAGACGGTGTCGTTGGCGAGGCGGATGGCCTCGTCGACGTCCTTCGCCTTCATCACGGCGAGAACGGGGCCGAAAATCTCCTCCTGCGCAATTTTCATGCGGTTGTCTACATCGGCGAAGATGGTCGGCTCCACGAAATAGCCGCCCTCGAGCCCGGGCACGTTGGCGCGCGATCCGCCGCAGACCAAGCGGGCCCCTTCCTGCTTCCCGGACTCAATGTAGCCGAGGATGGTTTTGAGCTGCGTCTCCGAGATGATGGGGCCCATGCCGACCTTCTCGTCGAGCGGGTTGCCGAGCCGAATGCGCGAAGCGGTCTCTGCCAGGCGCTGGACGACGTCTTCGTAGATGGCCTCGTGGACGATCACGCGCGTGCCGCACTCGCACACCTGACCGCTGTGCAAAAAGACGCCGAACAGGATGCCCGGGATGGCCAGGTCGAGATCGGCGTCCGGCAACACGATGGCCGGGGATTTGCCGCCGAGCTCGAGCGTCACGCGCTTGACCCCTTGAGCGGCGAGCTGCATGATGCGCTTGCCCACCTCGGTCGAGCCCGTGAAGGCAATTTTGTCGACCTCGGGATGGGTGACGAGCGCCTCGCCCACAGACGAACCTGGCCCTGTTACCACGTTGAACACGCCCTTTGGCAGACCGGCTTTGACGGCGAGTTCCGCCAGCTTGAGCGTCGACAAAGGCGTGTTGGAGGCCGGCTTAATGACGATGGAATTGCCCATCGCGAGCGCGGGCGCCAGCTTCCACATCGCGAGGATGAGGGGATAGTTCCACGCCGTGATCCCCGCGCACACGCCCACCGGCTCGCGCCACACCTGGTTGTGGCTCGGCTGCGGGAAGGGCCGCATGGGCAGCGTCTTCGCGTACTCGTACTCCTGCGCAAACTTCGCCGTCTGCTGGAGCAGATCCACGATGAGCAACAGATCGGCGTTCGATACCCGCCGGACCGTCGCCCCGGAGGTCAGGATCTCCAGGAACGCAATCTCCTGCGCGTGCGCGACGATCTCGTCCGCAAAGCGCATCAGGACCTTCGCCCGCTCGTCGGGTTTGGCTCGCGACCACTCGCCAGACTCGAACGCGCGCCGCGCGCTGCGCACGGCGCGGTCGACGTCGCGCGCGTCCGACTTCGCCACCCGCGCGCAGGGCTGGCCATTCGCCGGGTTGATGACCTCAAACATCTCGCCACTTTCGGCAGGCGTGTACTCGCCGTCGATGAACATCCCATACTCAGGGAGTTTCACAGTGGTCATGACCATGGTTTGCCCTCCTCTGCCCGGTGCGACACCGCCTGCTGCGCGACGATGTGCTCCTCCATCAGCGCGCGAAGCGCTTCCACCTGCTGCTTGAGCGATTCGATCTCGCCGCGAATCCGCGCGAGTTCCGCGCGATCCGCCTGGGCCTGCTTCTGCCGCTCCATCCGCCACTGCATGAACCACTTGAACAGAATCTGGTTGGAATAATCCTGGGCAATCATGTCGCGCAGGGCGTCTTCGAGCGTCTCGCGCTTGCCCTTGGGGCCGTGATCGCGGCCATAGAGCAGGTGCTTCTCGAGGATTTTTGGAATGTCGGGATTGTTTGGCCCGCCGGATTGCCGGTAAAACGCCTCGATGCGCTTTTGCATCGTGAGCTGCTCCTGCGCCTCGCGCGACAGGCCGGTCGGCTCCTCCCCGCCACCGCGGATAGGCATCGGCTCCTTGGACTGAAATTGCACCGCCATACACATCCCCTCCGCTGCCGGTTAGATTCGCTTCTTCGATCGGATGGTGCTCCACAGCGCTGACAGCCCGAGCGCCACGCTCGCCGCCACGCCACCCCAGCCGAGATCGACGATGCCGCCGCGCACCACAGGCCGCGTGTCGGCAAAGGCGAGCAAGATGGCGCCGCCGAGGAAGAACGTCCCGGACATCGTGGCGAGCAGGAGCTTGTTCACCACGCGGTGCAGCGTGCGCACGGCCTGGTGGGACAATTGCGCGTCCAAGTTGACTCGAAAGTCGTTCCACTCGAAGTGCTCGAGGATCTTGTTCAGGCGCCGCGGCAGAGTCGCGGTCAGCTTGGCGAATTCCGCCGCAAAGCTCGCGTTCGTGTGGTAGTTGAACCGGCGCATCATCCAGCGCCTGAGAATTTGCACGTCGGCGATCTCGACGAGTTGGTGATAGGAGATTTCCGGGCAGAGCCAGCGCGCGGTGCCTTCGGCCGCCGAGAATCCCTTCGTCCAGAGCGCCAGCCCGTTTGGGATGCGGCAGTAGTTGCGGGCCGCGATGACGATGGTGCTGAGCAGGAGGTTGCCCCAGTTGTAGTAGCTCGCCTGCGTGCTGTTGGTGTAATGGATGAGAAGCGAGCGCAGTTGATCGCGCAGGCGGACGAGATCCGTGTATCGCGTGGGTTCGTAGATGTCGAGCAGCGCTTCGATGGCGTCCTCCTGCTGGTTCACGCGCACGTGCATGAGCATCCGGAAGATGGCCTCCGTGTGCGCGGCGTCCATGCGGCCGACGAGCCCCCAGTCCAAGATGGCAATCCGCTTGGTCCGGCGGTCCACCATGAGGTTGGACGCGTGCGGATCGGCATGATAGTTGCCCTCGACAAACGCTTTCACGTAGTAATGGGCGAGATCGGTCATGCGTTCGAGGCGCTCCTCAAAGGTGAAAAAGTCGACCGGGAAATCCTTCAGGTTCCACCCGTCGATGAATTCCATCACGAGCACGCGCTCGGTCACGTGGTAGACCTCGGGGATGTACAGGGTCTCGAACTCCGCGACCATCCCCCGCTGCTCTTCCATAATCTCGGCCTCGCGGCGGAGGTCGAGTTCGTTCATGGTGCTGCTGTAGTAGTCCTCAATGATGCCGTTGAGATCCAGCGACACTTCGAGCTGCGGCGGCAGCAACTTCTGCAGGCGCCGCACGAGCTTGCGCACGTTGTTGATGTCGACCTGGAACAGCTTGTCGACGAGGGGCCGCACAATCTTGACCGCCGCCATGCGGCCGTCGGCGAGCTGCGCCCGATACACCTGCGCCAACGACGCCGAGCCGAGCGGATTCGGGTCGATCCAGCGAAACACCTCGGCCCAGTTGGGAATCTCGTCCTCGAGCACGGCCATCATGTAGTGAAAGGGCAGCGGGGGCACGCTGTCGAGGAGGAGCGCGAGTTCCGCCGTCACCGCTTCGGGCAAAAGCTCCTGCCGCGTCATGATGACCTGGCCCAGTTTGATAAACGTGGGACCCAGCTCTTCAAAGGCCGCCCGCAGGCGTTGCCCCAAGAGGCGCTGGCGGGCTTCCTCATCCCGGCTCCTGTCGCGAAGCGCGTGCAGCACGCCGTGTTTTACAAGCGCTTTCAACACCTCGCGCTGACGCTTGCTCGGCGTGATCTTGCGGCGCTCTCGCTCGATATATCTCCGCGCACGGGCCAGCTCGTTTCGTTCTTCCGTGTTCAACGCAACCGCCATCTGACGCACCCCCTCACAATTCGCCCTGCCTCCCGCACAAGCCCGGGCGGCCTGCGCGTGGACGGCTCACACGACGCTCATTTTTTCTTGGAGTATACAATCCCGAATCGTCTGCCTATATCCCGAGAACCGGGGGAATTCGGGAGGCACCCCCCAGAACGAGGGGGGCGGTGCAAGGCAAACGTCAGGACCGGGGGCCCGACACGAAGCGCGTGTGCACGATGAAGCGGAGAGGAGCAAATCCGAAGTAGTCGAAGGGCCAACACGTTTGCAGGGTCAGCGTTTCGCGCGGTGTCGGCCCCGTCACCGAGGTGTCTGTCGGAGGGACGATCTGCGTCCATGTCACCCGGTACGTGAACGTTCCGTAGGGCGTCTGAAACTCGACGCGATCGCCCACGTGAATCCGGCTCAGGACGCGGAAGACGGTGTCGCGATGCCCGGCCACGTAGACGTTCGAGCCCTGCCCGGGGAGCGCGGTGGACGGATCGTGCCCGGCACCGAGGGCGAGATCGGCCCACGTGTCGCCTTGCACCACAGGGACTTGCACGCGCTGGGCTGGGAACACGAGTTCCCCGATTTTCTCCCCGCTTCGCGGCGGAGGCACCCAAAGCGGGGCATCTGCTTTATGCGGGCGAGGACGCACCAGGGGTTGGTACAGCGGCAGCGGACGCTTGTTAATCCAAACCGTCTCCCACAGGTACGCCCATCCAGCATCTCCTGCGATGACGGCCCCCCATAAAGCGATAAGAAGCGGAACGGCCCGCGCCGCGAGCGCGAGCCGCCGTTTGACGTTCGCCTTCATCCGTCCTCGCCTCACTGTTCACGCCAAGAAACGTCGCGTCCAACGCCACACCGGGACGGCGGAACCTCCGCCGAGCATGAGAAGCGCGAGACCCAGGGCGATCCAGAGCGGCAGCCGCGTGGACGTCTGAGGCAAGAGCCCCGTGGTCGTCCCCTGCGGTAGCCGCGCAGAGACGATGATGTGACCGGGGTTGCCCGTGTTGCCCGTGTTGCCCGTGTTGCCCGTGTTGCCCGTGTTGCCCGTGTTGCCCGTGTTGCCCGTGTTGCCCGTGT
>Ga0167615_1000506_pt1 | contig 11319 bp, 6 predicted proteins | sample BED_Mat_host_9_1_FD_111800 | JGI IMG/M metagenome (GOLD analysis project Ga0167615, IMG submission 111800) | Extremophilic microbial mat communities from Yellowstone National Park, USA - BED_Mat_host_9_15 (v2) (version 2) | ecosystem: Environmental > Aquatic > Thermal springs > Hot (42-90C) >... | reverse complement strand
GGTAGTCTCGGTCGTTGTTCTCACGTATAACTCGTTAAAGGTTCTGCCTGAGTGCCTCGCGTCTCTCGAAAGGTGTACGTCTGCTTCTGATCTCGAAGTGATTGTGGCTGACAACGGTTCGAACGATGGCACGGTCGATTGGCTATGTGCATATGAAGCGATAGTGAAAAGCAAGCCGTTTGCGCGTTTTGTATTCCTGCCGCTTGGAGAGAACCGTGGATTCGCCTATGGAAACAACCGGGCCATGGAGCAATCGAGCGGCGAATATATCCTGCTTTTGAATCCGGACACGATTGTTGGCGAGCGGGCTATTGAAATTTGCGTGGCTCGCCTTCGCGAAAACCCCGATATTGGCGCAGTAGGCTGCAGGCTAGAACTGCCCAATGGGAAACTCGACCTGGCTTGCAGACGCTCACTGCCGACGTTGTGGAACAGCTTCTGCAGGTTTAGCCGTTTGTCGTTTGTGTTTCCGAGATCAAGGATGTTCGCTGCTTACAACCTAACGTATCTTGATGAATATGGCAGCTACGATGTAGAGTGCCTGTGCGGCGCTTTCATGATGGTGCCACGGCGTGTCTATGAAGCGGTTGGGGGATTGGACGAAGACTTCTTCATGTACGGAGAGGATGTTGACTGGTGCTGTCGCATCCTGAGGCGTGGGTTCCGCATCTGGTATGAAGGTAGCGTTGAAACACTGCATATAAAAAATGGTAGTGGAGGAAGAAGAACACCAAGATCGAAAAGGGCCTTTTACAAGGCTATGTGGTTGTATTTAACCAAGTGGGGCTTCACTTGAGTGGTCTGATGATAACGCCGTATGGCACCTAAGATGTTAATGATCTGCAGGAGAATATAACGACGCGGGGGGCATAGCTAACGTGACAGTCCCTAAGCCTTTGGTCTTGTCGCCCCAGTGGAAGGGTCTGATGGAGCTCCGGGAATTAATTGAATACCGCTATTTATGGTTTGAACTTACCCTGTCCGAATTGCGTACCCGCTACAAAGGGTCTGTGCTCGGATTCCTATGGGCGTTCGCGAATCCTCTCTTAACATTGATCGTGTATTCCATTGTGTTCTCCAATGTTATGCGGATCCGGATGCCTCATTATTCCGCGTTCCTGTTTATTGGCATTCTGTCCTGGAACATGTTTGCGTCGGCTGTACAGGCATCTGCAGGTGTCGTCGTCCGCCAGGCGGGTTTAGTGAAGAAGATTTACTTCCCGCGCCAAGTGCTTCCGTTGGCTGTTGTGGGCGGCAGTGTGATGAACTTCTTGTTCTCGTGCGTCATACTTCTTCCTTTTCTTGTGGCTGAGGGATACTATCCAACCATAAGTTGGTTATGGCTAATTCCACTTACCTTCTGTGAGGCCGTCATGGCTGCGGGATTCGCCCTTTTGGTTTCAGCAGTTAACGTCTACCTTCGTGATTTGGAACACGTCTTATCAATTGTTTTGATGCTATGGTTTTACATTACACCTATAGTGTATACCCCCTCAATGATACCTGACCGCTTGTCTGAGTTCTTTAAGCTCAATCCGTTGAGTGGTTGTATCTTGGGGTTTCAATCAGTTCTGTACTTTCATAGTCCCTTACACTGGAAACTTGGACTATACTCGATGTCGTTCGCGGTTGTTGTGTTTGTGGTTGGGTGGCTTGTCTTCAGTTGGTTAAACAAACGATTTGCGGAGGAAATATGATTTCGAGCGAGGTACTTCCATCCATCGAGGTGAGAAATCTAACGAAAATCTATAGGGTTCATGTAGAGAGAAATAACTCTTTAAAGGACAAACTGATTTACTTCGGTCGGGCCAAACATCGGGATTTTGTTGCGCTCAGGGATATCAATCTATCAATTATGCCTGGGACAACTACTGCGCTAATCGGCGTCAATGGGTCTGGCAAAAGCACTCTCCTAAAAATTTTATCAAGGATCATCTATCCAACTAGCGGAACAGTCATACTGCGTGGTCGAGTCTCAAGCTTACTCGAACTGGGCGCAGGATTCCATCCTGATTTCACAGGATATGAGAACATTTTTCTCAACGCATCTATCATGGGGTTGAAGAGACGTGAGGTCAAGGAGCGGATCCAAGAAATCATTGACTTCTCTGAACTTGGTGACTTCATTCACGAGCCCGTGCGGAGCTATTCTTCAGGTATGTACATGAGACTTGCTTTTTCTGTAGCAACAGTTATTCAACCACAAATTCTTTTAGTCGATGAAGTACTAGCGGTAGGTGACGCTGCGTTTCAAGAAAAGTGTTTATACCGTCTGAAGGAACTCCGGCGAACCGGGACAACGATTGTACTCGTCAGCCACGATGCTTCGATTGTTCAACGGTTTTGCGATTCGGTGGTATGGTTGCATAATGCCGAGGTGAAACTTGTTGGTCCTCCTGAGCAGTGTGTTCCAATCTACCTACACGAGACCACGGGGACAAGTGTCCAACCAATGTCGTTCGATCGTGTAGCACACCCGTAGCATCTTAATCCTGGTAGGAGAGGGATAGGTGATCAACACTCTGCATGGTCCACTGCACCATGAGCATATGGCCTTGCGCGAGAGGTGACCTAGATTGAGCTCGTAACTCGTGCCACATCCAATCGTAACGGCGTAGCCCTTCTTGTAAGCGTTAGTCAACGAACGTTGGTGAAAAATCTTGGGTGCAACGCCGGAAGGACTTCGGATTAGGGTACCAAACGTGTTGGGGGCTTCTGTGTGATCCAGTAGTTCGCTGATTATAGGGCGCGGATCCGCCATCGTGGAAGGTGCTGGTGCGGTGGATGGTGGAGTGTGGGCTTGCACGATTGTCTTCTGACCGAACAAGTTGTACGCGTAAGGTAGAGAACGTAAACACACCGAAGAGAGGTATTATATATATGCGAGCTGCACTGCGGAGATTGAAAGTTTGGATAGAATACTCGTGGGTACACAATACGGTCGTTGCCATCGTTCCTTTGCTCGCTGCCCTTCCTTCTTTCACTGGAGTTGTGGAAACGAACCCGGCAGTGCTGTACAGCGGATTGGCCAGTGAGGTCGGGAAACCTGTCGTACCAGGATTGCCGTCCCTTGATCCTAATGTTGGGTTTACAAGCCAAGCCCTAGGGCATCTTGCTGCCCTCGACTGGCTTCACGGAACCATACCTTGGTGGAACCCATATGAAGGAGTAGGTACACCGCTTGCAGGTGAGATGCAGTCGGCGGCCTTGTTCCTTCCGTTTGTGCTTCTCCTCTACTTCCCTAATGGTCAGACATATTTTCATGTTTCCTTGGAACTCATAGCCGGATTCGCAACTCAATCGTTTCTCAGCAAACTTGGGTTTACGCGGCTTGTATCTACGATCGGAGCGGTGCTGTTCGAGCTAAATGGCACATTTGCCTGGTTTGCGCATGCCCCGTTTAATCCAATTGCCTTCATGCCGCTTACGCTCGTTGGGATTGAGGCGGCTTTGTTTGGGGAGAAGTCGTCGATTGGGTGGGTGTGGATATCCATTGGGATAGCCGGATCGATTTACGCGGGATTTCCCGAGACGGCATACATTGACGGGTTGTTCATACTGGGGTGGACTCTCGTGCGCATGAGTCGTTTGCGGAGAACCGAGTTAGTGGCTGCCGGCGCACGGGTGGCCATAGGGGGGGCAGCTGGTCTTCTTATATCAGCTCCCAGTATTGTTAGCCTAGTTGTGTTTCTGCGACACGGGTATGTAGGGTTACATTCCGGTGAATTTGGCGCAGCCCATCTTCCGGTAACAGGACTACCCATGTTGCTAATACCGTACTTATACGGCCCGCCCGCAGCATTTTCAGCGAGAGATCCTTCGGGGGTGCTGCAGGATCTGTGGGGCCAAGTAGGTGGGTACGCGACAATCACACTATTCTATGCCGCTGCGTTAGGCATCTCCAGGTATGCGGTAAGAGAAAAATGCTTTCTAACAGGATGGGTAGTGTTCTGTATCATGAAAACATTTGGAGTTCCGTTGATTACAGATATATGGAATTGCATACCACTTATACGTAATTCTGCTTTCTTCAGATATTCAGATCCTTCGTGGGAGTTTTCGTTGATCACACTCGCTTCTTACGGTTTAAGCGAGTTGCGCTTGAGGTCTAGACGTGCCATGGCTGTAGTGCTTGTAGCGGAAGTGGCATGCACGGCTGCCTCTTTTGTTCCCGCACTTTCGCTGATGCGCGAACTTGGATCCACAGAAGCTTTCCTTAAATGGCTTGAGATGTTGGCGATCCCGGAAGCTGCCTTGTTCGGGGTTCTATCTACGGTTGCAGCGTCGCGCCGCATGTCCACTAGGCGGGCTATACTACCAGTTGTACTGATGCTCGAGTCATTTTCGTACTATGTAATTCCTATATTATCAAATCCCACCTCAGGTGAAATTGATACGGGAGGGGTTCGATATCTTCAGGCGAATTTAGGTTTGCAAAGATTCTTCACGCTTGGTCCTGTCGCACCCAATTATGGTGCATACTATCATATAGCTTCGATTAATCATAACGACCTTCCAGTGCCTTCACAATGGGCGGATTACGTACAACGAAAGCTTGATCCCAATACAGACAAAATTTTATTTACTGGTATGGATGAGATAAATCCTCGAGGACTTACTCCTGTGCAGGCACTGCGCTCCAATCTTTCAAACTACGAGTGGCTAGGAGTTAAGTACATTGTCATGTCATCCGGTAGCGGCAATCCGTTAACTCCGTTTGCTCAGTACGGAGTTCCTGGGCTCGGAAACGTCCCGTACGTTTTGGGGCCAAATTCACAGCTTGAAGGTATGCTTCAGGTAACCGTCAGTGGAGTGGTTGTATCGTTCTCTGTTTTTGTGGGTAACTATAGCAACACATCGACTGGAGATATTCTGATAAAACTGTGGGTTCCAGGATCCGGATCTGTGCAAGGCAGCGCGAACGTGTCCAGATCCGAGGACAACAACTACTTTACAATTCCGCTCTCAAGTCCCCTACACGTGAAGGCGGGGCAGAAGATTTACTTCCGCCTTGAACATCCATCCGGTAGGCCTGTCGCAGTGTGGTTGTGGCCGAACACTGAGGGATCTCTTGAAGCGATAAAGGATCGGTCTGTAGGTGATAAGGCCGCTCTAATTAGATTAACGTATCAAGGTGCGTCGCCGCTTCAGGACAAACTTGTATACCGCGACTCGGTAATGGAAATCTATGAGTTGGCACACTACGCCAATTTCTACTCCGCGCCTGAGAATGGAGTTGTCATACAGCACGAAAGCTTTAACAGTGTCGATCTTAGGTCGAAGCGGAACGCGATTCTTATTCGCAGAGAGCTTTACTTTCCCGGATGGAAGGCATACGTGAACGGTCGTGAAACTGTTATTCATCAGTACATGGGCCTCTTTCAGGCGGTTTATTTACCGCGTGGTGAAGACCACGTAACGTTCGTTTACGAACCGCCAGGACTAGACGCATCCCTAGCGGCGTTATCATTGGGAATCGTGATGGTTTTCACGCCTGTTATCTTATCGGTATTCCGACGCAAGGCATACTTTAATTAAGGGAGGGTTTTGCAGAATGACTCCTGCGCGCGGCCTGTACACCATATATAGCGTCTAATTAACATGGAACCCGCTACATATAGTCAGTTAAACGTTAGAAATTGAATTCTGCAAAACCCTCAAGGATATGAACATTCCAGAGCGCGATAGATTGACGTGTGTATAATTTGTGAAGCGAATACGAACGCGAGGTACCTTCAATCAAGTGGGGACGTCGCTATGTCTTCGAATGTATGAACTTACTGGGGTTTAGCTGGTAGCAATTTACTCTTCATGTTATGATTCTTGAACGATAGCATGCTTTCAAGGAGTTGATACACGGTGTTTGAATTAGCACCGGAAGTTCGCGCTTGGTTGAATGCGTTGCGGCATTTGCAGACCGCTCAGCGTCGAACAGATGTAATTTCGTGGCACGGTCTTATGCCATTTGCATTCTTTCTCGTTGCAGCGGTGCGCCCTTCCGTGATTGTGGAGTTGGGGGTACATAAGGGGGACTCTTATTGTGCCTTTTGTCAAGCCGTGAAGTCTGCTCGGCTGCGCACACGGTGCTTCGGGGTAGACACATGGCAAGGTGATGAGCATGCGGGGTACTACGGTGAAGAAGTCTACGAGGAGTTGCGTGCATATCACGATCCAAGATACGGTTCATTTTCAACGCTGATGCGTTGCACGTTTGATGAGGCATTGCAGTACATCGAAAACGGCGTCATAGACATTCTACATATCGACGGATTGCACACATATGAAGCTGTGAGGTCCGACTTCCAGAAATGGCTTCCCAAAATGAGCCCTAGGGGGATTGTGCTCCTTCATGATATCACTGTGCGCGAACGTGGATTTGGGGTATGGAAGTTTTGGGAAGAGATCAAGGAACGGTATCCCGCATTTGAACTTTACGTTTCGAATGGATTGGGTGTTGTGGCGGTAGGAGAAGAGATAGCAAGCGCGTTGAAGCCACTATTCTACGACCGCAATTTTCGCGACGTAACAGCTGAACTCATGTCGTACGCGGGCTCACTAGAGTTGGGGATCAGTGTTGCCGAGAAGCGTCCTTCTGGGTTCACCACGAAGCAGTTAATTGACGGTCTAACAGCACCCTTGTACATGCAAATATATTTCGCAGACTCTTCCGGAGCGTTCGTCGAGGAACGCTCCGAGGTAATTAGATTTGAGCCCACAACTGCAAAAAGACTTTACGGGACCTTCGAAATCCCAGAGGATTGTCCGGCGTTTCGGATCGACCCCACAAATGTTCCCGCGGAGATCAAGGATTTTCGAATTACCACGTGGAGTCCCGATGGTGTGTCGAAGTCAATTGAACTAGACACGTCTGACGTGCTTGTGGTAGGCGCTGTTCGTCGGGAGCGAGACCTTCTGAGTATAGGGGACGACCCACAGGTTGTAATACAGGTGCCAGCGCGCCAGGGCGATAGAGTTTGTGTCGAGTTTACTCTAAGGGTGTTGTCTAAGAGCGATTTGGCTAAAGAGATCCAGTTCTGGCTTAATCAACAGATTGACGCTAGCCGACTTATCTTTGAGAAAGAGATGTCTAGAATGGCAACTGAGTTAGAGTGCAAGGTGAAGGAAGCGAACGAATACAGACAACAATTGCGAACGAAGGAATACGAGATTGAACATCAGAACGCAAAGCTTAATGAGTTGCAGTCCAAGCTCGCAGAACTGGAGAAGAGGGACCGTGAATGCCGTCTTGCTTGGGAGAGTGCTTTGCAAAACCTACGACAGTTAGAGGCTGAGTTGGTGGCGATAAGAGAAACTCGGGGTTGGAGGATGTTGGAACGATTGCGAATGTATCGTAACTTACTAACAAATCCAGTATCAACCGCAAAGAGGGTTTACGTAAGCCTTCGTCAACTCGGGATAAAGGTTACTTTGCAACGCATTCGTGACAAAATTCACAGAGAAAAAGCTGCGGATACCGAGTCTTACGACCGCTGGCAACGTACTAAGGAAGCTTCATTCGTAGCCCGAATGGCCGATATAAGGTCTGAAATTAGCACTTGGAATGAGCGTCCATTGATATCCGTGGTAATGCCTACATATAATTCGAGGAAAGAATGGCTGAAGGAGGCGGTTGAATCATTGTTAAGGCAACCGTACGACCGATGGGAACTTGTGATCTCGGATGATAATTCCAATAGCAAAGACACAAGAGATGCGCTTGCCTACATCGCTCACATGGACGAAAGGATTCGAGTAATCTTCAATTCCGAGAATAGGGGCATTAGCAACAACACAAATGTAGCACTTGCTCACACAAACGGAGAATTAGTCACCTTTCTTGACCATGATGATGTTTTGGCTCCAAATGCATTTTATGAGATTGTGAAGGCGTGGAACGACGAGCATTTTGACATACTTTATTCTGATGAAGACAAGATAGGTGAGTTTGGCTATGAGGAAGCTTTTTTTAAACCGGACTATTCTCCCGACTATCTTCTTTCGACCAACTATATTAATCATTTGACTGTTTACAGAAGGTCGCTTCTTGAAGAAATCGGTTATCTGCGAAGTGAGTATGACGGGGCGCAGGACTATGATCTCTTGCTTCGCGCGACAGAACGTGCAAAGCGTATTGTCCATGTTCCTGAGGTGTTATACCACTGGAGAAAAGTTCCTGGTTCGACTGCCGAGTCGTTTGACTCAAAATCATATGCGCACGAAGCCGGTAGAAAGGCAGTTAAGGCCGCACTTGCACGCCGTGGTGAAGACGCGGACGTGCTGGACACGGGCTATCCAGGACATTATCGTGTCAACCGTCGAATACTTGGAGAGCCGCTGGTGTCAATTATAATACTAACCCGTGACAAAAGTGAGGTATTACAAGCCTGTATCAACAGTATAAAGAAGAGCACCTATCACAATTACGAAATTCTTATCGTTGACAATGGGAGTTGTGAAAAAGAGACTTTAGACTATTTATCTAGTCTAGCATCGTGTTTCAGCAACTGCAGAGTTATTAGATACGATATACCATTTAATTACTCGAGACTGAACAATTGGGCTGTAAAAGAAGCGCGTGGGGATTATCTCTTATTTCTGAATAACGATACTGAGGTAATTACGCCCGATTGGATTGAGCAGATGCTTCAGCATGCGCAGCGTAGAGACGTAGGCGCCGTGGGTGCAAAGCTCCTGTATCCGGATGGAAGGATTCAGCACGCTGGCATTGTGCTGGGGCTTGGGGGGGTGGCTGAGCATTCCCACAAGTTCGTGAGTCAATATTCAGCTGGTTACTTTGGTATGATGGTAGACATTAGAAATTACTCTGCTGTCACGGGGGCCTGTATGATGGTTCCGAAGTCGGTGTTTTACGAGATAGGCGGGTTCGAAGAAGATAACTTGCCAGTAGCTTATAACGATGTGGATTTGTGCCTTCGAATACGTGAGGCCGGGTATCTGTGCGTATTTACGCCGTTTGCGCAACTCTGGCATCACGAGTCTCTGACCAGAGGAAGAAAATTGAATTATAGCGAGATATTCTACATGCAGAAGCGATGGAAACACATTTTGTTGAATGATCCCTATTATAATGTGCACTTATCTCTCCAGCACTGCGACTTTAGATTCGATGGTTCACGCAGTGTGGTGGCAGTAACTGATGCCGATGCGTTCAAGGTGATGCTCCTGCGGGGGCTTTCAAACGTAGCCCGTAACGTGGTGCCGGGTTCAGATTTCTCAAAGCTGGTAGATGTGCTATCTCACCTCCTATGGGCAAGATCAGACTTAAGGTCTGCATTCTATCGACATCCTGGTAACCTGGACGTTTGTGGCCTCATTCGCTGGGCAAGTGAGTATGGGATCGAATCTGACAGCGCGAGCGATATGCTAAAGCCACTCCGAGATGAGTTGAGGTCGCTCGCTAATGTCATGTGAGACTTGGCCCACTTGTGGCGTAGGGTTGACCACAAACTTAGCGTCGCCCATTTGGTGCAAGCCATTGTTTGTTCGCTACGACCTCCAGTGTGGTTAGGAATGGTGAAAAGCGCTTAGTGGAGTGCTAAGGGTGCTGCACTTTCGCTACCAAGACAGTTAGCGCGTGCATTGCGGCGAATGCAAAAATTCGGCATCAAGATAGCCGCAATGGCTTGTGGCCACATGATTCTCAAATGCCTTTCTGGAATGAAGCGTCGGCATACACCTTTGCGGCGAGTTCAGAGGCTGTCCAGCTCGGGTAGATGCGATTATATGGCGTCAATCTTTTGAGGGGGTGGCAACGAGCTAGTTCACAATTGTCTATTCAAGTATAATACCCTACGGTTACGTGAATCTTTATAGCTTCTGACGCGAGGGGGCTGTACGTTGAAAGGTGTTATTCTCGCAGGCGGGACAGGCTCGCGCCTATATCCCTTGACGAAAATCACCAACAAACATTTGCTTCCTGTTGGGAAGTATCCAATGATCTACCATGCCATTTACAAGCTGATTTCGTGTGACATCCGTGACATCCTTGTTGTCACTGGCAAGGAGCACATGGGGGACGTCGTCAGCCTCCTCGGGAGCGGCCACTCCTTTGGCGCGGAATTCACCTATCGCGTCCAAGATGAAGCGGGAGGAATCGCTCAAGCGTTGGGATTAGCCGAGGACTTCGTAGGTAAAGATTTGGTCGTCGTTGTACTCGGTGACAACGTCTTCGAAGATGATATTTCACCCTACGTCAAGCGGTTCCAGCTGCAGCGACGAGGCGCCAAGATCTTGATTAAGGAAGTCGAAGATCCTGAGCGTTACGGCGTTCCCGAGCTAGACGGAGATCGAATTGTGGGCATTGAAGAAAAGCCAGCGAAGCCGAAGAGCTCCTATGCCGTCACTGGCATTTACATGTACGATTCGGACGTGTTCAGCATCATCCGAACGCTCAAGCCGTCCGCACGTGGCGAGCTGGAGATCACAGACGTCAACAACGCGTACTTGGAACGAGGGCTTCTGACATACGACATTCTCCAGGGTTGGTGGACTGACGCAGGTACGCACAAGTCGCTGGCGAGGGCGAATGAGCTCGCGCAGAACATCGTATACGGCCCGCCGTACGATAACGGAAACCTATGAATATCATACTTAGGGTGTGCAAGACGGGTAGGCGAATAGGCATCTCAAACAAGGAATGCGCGAGACCGACGCTGACTGATAGGTGTTCGATGTTAAGCTTCACGTACATATTGGGGACTTACTTTGCTCATTTTGACAGGCGGCCGACCGTCTGACGTTGTCCTCCTCGTGCTACGGTGTTGATGCTCGCCGCAACGCGCATGCTGGTTGCGATAGGGAGTCGGTCCACGGAGGTATCACATACGACCGTATTCTTAAGACTGTCCATTTCTCAAGGTGAGACCGGCTCATGTTGAATGATGCCTTCCGCGTATTTCTTCATATGGAGTGAGTAGAATTGTCTAGTTTATATAGAACGTTCACCCTTGATCACGATCACGGGCTCGGCAATTAATTTTTGGCCAAATTGCCAAATTCAATAGCAGGATTGACTGCTTTATCACCCATGGAGCGTCAATCGATTCAAGCGTTCTTCCGCGCACTTGAACAACGAGCTGAGTAGAAAGCGTAAAAACGCGTAAGTAGGGGGAACTATGAAACTTCTCATCACAGGCGGAGCAGGATTCATCGGCAGCAACTTTGTGCGCTATATGCGGCAGACGCACCCTGAAGACGCGGTCGTCAACGTCGATGCGTTGACGTATGCGGGAAATCTAAGCAATCTCAAGGACATCGACGAAGGCGAGCACTACACATTCGTCAAGGCCGACATCACTG
>Ga0167615_1000504_pt1 | contig 11328 bp, 11 predicted proteins | sample BED_Mat_host_9_1_FD_111800 | JGI IMG/M metagenome (GOLD analysis project Ga0167615, IMG submission 111800) | Extremophilic microbial mat communities from Yellowstone National Park, USA - BED_Mat_host_9_15 (v2) (version 2) | ecosystem: Environmental > Aquatic > Thermal springs > Hot (42-90C) >... | reverse complement strand
GATATCGTCGAACTCATCATGGAGCTGGAAGACGAATTCGATATGGAGATCTCCGATGAGGATGCTGAAAAAATCAGCACGGTCGGCGATGTGGTTACATACATCGAGCAGCACCAGGGATGACGTGCGAAATCTGGCTAGCATAGTCCCCGTGCGCGAGCCGGGGCTTTATGCTATGTAGGGGGGTGAATCCATGGCACGACGCGTGGTGGTGACGGGGCTTGGGGTCGTCTCGCCGGTCGGCAACAGCGTCCCTGCGTTCTGGGACAGCCTGCTGTCGGGAAGATCGGGTGTTCGCGAGATCGATCGGTTCGACACCTCCGAATACCCATGTAAAATCGCCGGCTTGGTGGACGACTTTGACCCAGAGCGCTATATCGATAAGAAGGAACTTCGGCATATGGACCTGTTCACGCAGTACGCCCTGTACGCGGCGTACGAGGCAATGCTTCAGTCCAAGCTCGAGGTGACGGATGAAAACCGGGATCGAATTGGTGTGTACATCGGTTCCGGCATCGGCGGCATCAGCACGACGCTGTCGAACTACCGGACCCTCATCGAGCGCGGGCCGAAGCGCGTGAGCCCGTTTCTGGTGCCGATGATGATCAGCGATATGGCTTCTGGACAAGTCTCGATCGAATTCGGCGTGCGTGGCCCGAACAGCTCCCCCGTATCCGCGTGTGCGACCGGGTCGCACGCGATCGGCGATGCGTACAAGATCATCCAGCGCGGTGCGGCCGATGTGATGATTGCGGGCGGCGCTGAGGCCGCGGTGGTGGATCTCGCGCTGGCCGGCTTCTGCAACATGAAGGCCTTGTCCACGCGCAACGATGAACCCGAGCGCGCCAGCCGGCCGTTCGACAAGGATCGCGACGGCTTCGTGATGGGCGAAGGCGCCGGTATCCTGGTTCTCGAAGCACTGGATCACGCTTTGGCGCGCGGCGCCACCATTTTGGCCGAGATCTGCGGCTATGGCATGTCCGGCGACGCCTACCATGTCACGGCGCCGGACCCGGAGGGCGACGGCGCGTATCGGGCGATGAAGGCCGCGCTCGAGGACGCCGGGCTCGCGCCGACGGACGTCGACTACATCAACGCGCACGGGACGAGCACCGAGTACAACGACCGCATCGAGACGTACGCAGTGAAGCGCTTGTTTGGCGATCACGCCTACAAGCTCGCGATGAGCTCCATCAAATCGATGACCGGCCATCTCCTCGGCGCGGCGGGCGGCGTGGAGGCGGTGGCGTGCGTGATGACGCTGGTCGACGGCGTGATCCCGCCGACCATCAACTACGAGACGCCGGACCCAGACTGCGATCTCGACTACGTTCCCAATGAGGCCCGACGGGCCGACGTCAACGTGGTGCTCTCGAACTCATTCGGTTTCGGCGGACACAACGCGTGCTTGGTCTTCCGCAAGTACGCGCCGTGAGTCCGCGTGAGAGAGAAGCCCCTGGCCTGTCCGGGGGCTTTTTACCATGAGGGCTTTGAGGGACCGCCTCTGGCGCGAGACGGCGCCTCAAATCCCCCAAGGGGGAGAGGAATGGATTGCAGAGCAAGTGGCTTGAACTCCAGGAGTTGCTGAATCTTCAGTTCAAGGATGTGAACCTTCTCAAGCAGGCGTTCACGCACGCCTCCTACCGCAATGAGCATCGCAAACTGCACGTCGAGGACAACGAGCGCCTCGAGTTTTTGGGAGACGCCGTGCTCGAGCTTGTTGTGAGCGACTTTTTATACCGCACGTACCCCAGGATGCCCGAGGGCGAGCTCACGCGCATGCGCGCCGCCATCGTCTGCGAGGCGTCGCTCGTGCGTTTTGCCAAGCGGCTGTCGTTCGACCAGTACATCCGACTCGGTCGGGGCGAGGAGCGCAGCGGCGGGCGATCTCGCCCGGCCCTTTTGGCTGACGTGTTCGAAGCGTTCCTCGGGGCGCTGTACCTCGATCAGGGGCTGGAGGCCGTGCGGCAGTTCGTCCACACGCACATGGTGCCATATCTTCCCGACGTGTCCGCCGGTCTCGACTACAAGACGGCGCTGCAGGAGTTCGTGCAACAGCGCCACCAGACGCCCGTGCGGTACGTCATCGTGGAAGAGCGCGGGCCTGCCCATGCGCGCGAGTTTGTGGTGCAAGTGGAGCTCGGCGGTGAGGTTCGCGGCGTGGGAATTGGCCGTTCCAAGAAGGAAGCCGAGCAGCAGGCTGCGGCCATGGCCTTGGCCTCGCTGTCCGAAGAACGCTCAGAGGAGCGTGTCCGTGGTGTATCTGAAACAGATTGACATCCTCGGGTTCAAGTCGTTCGCCGACAAGACGCAGCTGGTCCTTTCTCCGGGCATCACGGCCATTGTGGGGCCGAACGGAAGCGGCAAGAGCAACATCGCCGACGCGCTCCGCTGGGTCTTGGGCGAGCAGAGCGTCCGAAATCTGCGGGGCAGCAAGATGGAGGACGTCATTTTTGCGGGCAGCGAGTTGCGCAAGGCCACCAATTTCTGTGAAGTGTCGATCACGCTCGACAACACGGACCATCACCTGCCCGTGGCATTCGAAGAGGTGACCATCACCAGGCGCGCGTTCCGATCCGGCGAGAGCGAATATTGGATCAACCGCCAGCCTTGTCGACTGAAGGATATCCACGAGCTGTTCATGGACACGGGGCTCGGCCGCGAGGCGTATTCCATCATCGGGCAGGGCAAGATCGAGGAGATGCTGTCCACAAGGCCGGAGGACCGCCGCGGGCCGTTCGAGGACGCGGCCGGGATCGTCAAGTTCAAACATCGGCGCAAAGAGGCCGAGCGAAAGCTGGAGGAGACGGCCGCGAATCTGGTGCGCGTCGACGACATCCTGGCCGAACTCGAGGCGCAGCTCGGCCCGCTCGCGGAGGCGCGGCGGATTGCGGAGCGGTACCAGGCGCTGTCGGACGAGATCGAGGAGACCGAGATTGCGCTGCTCGTCGTCGAGATCGACCGTCTGCACGAGCGATACGAGCAGCTGAAGCTGCAGGTGGCTCGCGAGGAGGCCGCGCGGAACGAGGCACAGGATCGGTTGCGCGAAGGCGAGGAGGCGTGGCGCGCGCGGCGGCAGGCGCTTGCCGAGGCCGCGGCCAGGCTCGAGTCGCTGCAGCAGCAGTACGTGGATGTGATCGAAGCTCGGCAAAAGGCCGAGGGGTCGCTGGCGCTTGCCGAGGAGCGACTGGCGGCGCTCGCGCAGCGCGCGGAGGATCGGCGCCGGCGCAGGGAGGAATTGGCGCGCGATCTCGCCGAACTGGAGGCCGCCGTGGAGGCGGCCGCTCGGGCAGAGGCGGAGGCCGCCGCGGCACTCGGGGAGCGGCAACAGCTGCTCGCGGACGCGCACAAGCGGGCGGACGATGCGAGGCGCCTCGAGTTGGCGGACGAGATCGACCGTTTGAGCGGGGAACTCATCGATGCCAATCATCGGAGAGCGGCGCTTCGCAACGAGTGGAAGACGCTTGAGGTGAAGCTCCAGGCGGGCGCGCTGCGCCACGAGCGCTTTGAGGAAGAGAGGGCGCGGCTTGAGGCGGAGCGGGACCGCATCGAGGCGGAACGGCAGGCGCGCAAAGCGCAGGCCGAGGACACGAAGCGGGTGCTGGCGGAACTCGAGCGGCAGTTGGCGGCGTTGGAGGCGATGCGGGAGCAGGCCGCGTCCGAAGAGGCGCAGGCCGTATCCGCGTGGCACCGCTTGCAGGCGGACGCGCAGGGACTTTCGAGCCGCCTGGAACTGCTGCGCGATCTGGAGGCGGGGTACGACGGCTACGCCCACGGCGTGCGCATGGTGCTGCAGCAGGCCAGGCGCGGGGCGTTGAACGGCGTGTGTGGCTCGGTGGCCGAGCTGATTCGCGTGGATCGCACGTACGAGCTGGCGGTGGAGACGGCGCTCGGCGGCGCGCTGCAGAACGTGATCGTGGAGACGGAGCAGGACGCGATGGACGCCATCCGCCTGTTGAAATCGCGTCAAGGCGGCCGGGCCACGTTCATTCCGCTTGACGTCGTCCGTTCCAGGCGCATGGAGCAAGGGCTCGTGTCTCGCGCGGCTCAAGAGGCGGGGTTTCTGGGACTCGCCTGCGATCTCGTCTCCTTCGACGATCGCTTCCGCCACGCGATCGAACACCTGCTGGGCAACGTGGTCATCGCGACCGACCTGGAGTGCGCGAGCCGCATCGCGCGAGCGCTGAATCACCGCTTCCGCGTGGTAACGCTGGAGGGCGACGTCATCGCGCCGGGCGGTCTGATGACCGGCGGCCACGTGAACCGCAAGGGTCCGGGGCTTTTGGGCCGCCAGCGCGAGCGCGAAGATCTGGAGAAGCGGCTCCAGGCGCTCGAGGCGGAGCGGTCGCGATTGCGCACGCGCCAGCAGGAGCTTCGGCAGCGCGTCGTGGAGCTTGGTCAGGAGCGGGAGCGGCTCGAGGCGGAGCGCGCGGTGCGCCTTGGGCTGCTGAAGCAGCTCGAGGACGAAGATCGGCAGGCGGCGTTTCAGCTCAAGGCGCTGGCCGAACGCATGGAAGCGTTGGACTGGGAGCGCGAAGAGCTTGCTGCGGACCGTTCGGAGATTGAACGGCGCCAAACGGAGGTTCGCGAGCTGCTCATGGCGGCAGAGGACGAGGTGGCGCGGATCACGGCGTCGATTGCGGACCGCCGGGATCGCCTCGCGGCGTTGGAGTCGGAGCTCGCGGAGGCGAAAGAGCGGCTCACGGGCCTTCGCATTGAGGTGGCGACGCTCGAGCAGGAACGGGAGAATCTGGCGCAGCGCATGGAAGAGCTACGCGAGCGCAAGGCTCGGTTGGAACGCGCGCAGGCGGAGATCAGCAAGGACGAGGCCCGCGACGAGCAGGAGGCGAGGCGCCTCTCGGCCGCGCGGGAATCGGAGCGCTCTGAAGCCTTGCGCCTCGCGGAAGAGCTCTCCGCGCTCGAACAAACGCTGGCCGCAGCGCGTCAAGCTCGACAGGAGCTCGACGTCGAAGTGCGCGAGCTCGAGGAGGAGGTGCGGCGGAAGCGGCGGGCAGCCGAGGAGCAAGAGGCCGCTCTCCAGCGGGCGCTCATCGCCTTGGAGCGCGCCGACGCCGATCTCTCTCATGCGCTCGCCAAGATGGGCGAGCAATTCGGCATGACGTATGAGTGGGCCAGGGAGCGCTATCCCCTGCATGGCACTGTGGCGGAGACGGAACGGCGGCTGGAGTCGCTGCGCCGGGAGCGGGCTGCCCTCGGCGACGTGAATCTCGGCGCCATCGAGGAGCACGAGCGGCTGTCGGAACGCGTCCGCTTCCTGACGGAGCAGCGGGACGATCTCGTCGCCGCCCGCGAGCAACTGGAGCAGCTGATCGACGAGATCGATCAGGAAATGGCAGCGCGGTTCATGGAGACGTTTCAGCAGATTCGCGTGGAGTTCGGGAAGGCGTTTCACAGCCTGTTTCAAGGCGGGGAGGCCGACTTGGTGCTGACCAACCCGGCGGATCCGTTGACCACGGGCATCGAAGTGGTGGCGAAGCCGCCGGGGAAAAAGCTGCAGAATCTGAACCTCCTCTCGGGTGGAGAGCGCGCGCTGACGGCCATGGCGCTGCTGTTTGCCATCCTGCGCGTCCGGCCCGTTCCGTTCTGCGTCCTGGACGAGGTCGAGGCGGCCCTCGACGAGGCGAATGTGGCCCGCTTCGCTCACGAGCTGCGCGTGCTGGCCGCAGACACGCAGTTCATCGTGATCACGCACAGGCGCGGTACCATGGAGGAGGCCGACGCGCTGTACGGCGTGACGATGCCCGAGCGCGGTGTCTCGTCGCTCGTGAGCGTGCGATTGAGCGACGAGATGGACTACGAAACGGCATAACGCGGACGAGCTTTGGCGAAGGGAGATAAGGCGTTGGGGCTGTTCGATCGATTTCGAAAAGGACTTGAGAAATCGCGCGCGGCAATGGCCGATCGGTTGTTGTCGGTCTTCCGCGGGCGCAAGCTGGACGATTCCGTGTTCGACGAGATGGAGGAGACGCTCATTCTCTCCGACGTCGGCGTGGACACTGCGGCGGAGTTGGTGGAAGCCATCCGTCGCGAGGCCCGCAGGAGGCGCATCGAACGGGCGGAAGATCTTCCTGACGTGATGGTGGACGTCATGGTGGAGTTCTTGGGGCCGCCTGCGCCGATGGTGGAGAATCCGGATGGGCCCACGGTGGTGTTGGTGGTCGGGGTGAACGGCGCCGGGAAGACGACGACGATTGGCAAGCTCGCACACGCGTACAAGAGCCAGGGCAAGCGGGTGATCCTCGCGGCGGCCGACACGTTCCGGGCAGCGGCCATCGACCAGCTCATGGTGTGGGGCGAGCGCGTCGGGGTCGACGTGGTGCGTCAAGCACAGGGCTCGGATCCTGCCGCCGTGGTGTACGACGCCATTCAGGCAGCCAAGGCCCGGCGGTGCGATCTCGTCATCTGCGACACCGCGGGACGGCTCCAAAACAAGGCGCACCTGATGAACGAGCTCGCCAAGATCCGCAAGGTCGCGGAGCGAGAACTCCCGGGGGCGCCGCACGAGGTGCTTCTGGTTATCGATGGAACCACGGGGCAGAATGGTCTCGTGCAGGCGCGCGTGTTCAAGGAGGTCGTCCGCGTGACGGGCATCGTGGTGACGAAGCTCGACGGCACCGCGAAGGGCGGGATTGTCTTCCCGATTGTCCGGGAGGAGGGCATCCCGGTCAAGTGGATTGGGCTTGGAGAAGGAATGGACGATCTCCAGCCGTTTGATCCGCGGATGTTTGCCGAGGCTGTCTGCCGACCGGAGACACGGGTGTAAAGGAGATTTGCTTGACAGTGGCTGAAAACCCCGATAGTATGAGAGACGTCACGCGCGTGGGCGATCTGTACGCCTTTTACGAGCCGCTTCTCACGGAGCGCCAGCGGCAGATTGTCGAGCTTTACCACTTCGAGGATATGTCACTCGGCGAGATCGCCGAGATCTTGTCCATCAGCCGGCAGGCGGTTCATGATCAGCTTCGCCGTGTCGAAGATCAACTCGAGTCGTATGAGGCGGCGCTCCACCTCCGGGAACTCGCGCAAGCCGAGCGAAAGGCGTGGGAGAAAATGGTGTGTGCGTGGCGCGAGGCGGCCGCTTACGTGCCCGAAGAGGTGAGGCGGCGCATGGACGAGGCCATGCGCGCCATGGGCGCCACGGTGTCGATTCTGCTGGGAGGTGATGCGGATGTTCGAAAGCCTGTCGAATAACCTGCAGGCGGTCTTCCAGCGTTTGCGCGGGCGAGGCCGTTTGACCGAGGCCGATGTCGACGAGGCAATGCGTGAGATTCGCCGCGCGCTTCTCGCAGCGGACGTCAACGTGAAGGTCGTGCGAGATTTCGTCGATCGCGTGCGCGCTCGCGCGGTTGGGCAGGACGTGTTGAAGAGCCTGACGCCCGGCCAGCAGGTCGTGAAGATCGTCTATGAGGAACTGACGGAGCTCATGGGCGGATCGCAGGCTCGCATCCGCATGGCGCCGAAACCTCCCACCGTCGTGATGCTCGTGGGCCTTCAGGGTGCCGGCAAGACGACCACCGCGGCGAAACTTGCGCTCGCCTTTCGCCAGCAGAACCATCGGCCGCTGCTCGTGGCGGCCGACGTCTATCGCCCTGCGGCTGTCGATCAGCTGAAGGTGTTGGGTGCGCAGATCGACGTGCCCGTCTTCTCCGTGGACGGGGCGGGAGCCGTCGAGATCGCCGAGGCGGGCCTTGGGGACGCGGCGCGGCGCGGCGCGGACATCGTCATCGTGGACACCGCAGGGCGCCTGCACATCGACGACGCGCTTATGGCCGAATTGGAGTCGATGAAGAAGGTGCTTCAACCGCAGGAGATCCTCCTGGTGGTCGACGCCATGACAGGCCAGGACGCGGTCCACGTAGCGGAAGCGTTCCACGCGCGATTGGAGGTCACCGGCGTCATCCTCACCAAGCTGGATGGCGACGCGCGCGGCGGTGCCGCGCTGACCGTTCGCGCGGTGACGGGTTGCCCCATCAAGTTCGTGGGCGTGGGGGAGAAGATCGAGCCGCTCGAGCCGTTTCACCCGGAGCGCATGGCGTCGCGCATTCTGGGGATGGGCGACGTCTTGAGTTTGATCGAACGGGCGCAAGAGCGCATCGACCTGGAGAAGGCGAAAGAGATGGAGGCGCGGATGCGCTCCGCGAACTTCACGCTCGACGATTTTCAGGAGATGTTTCGCCAGGTGCGAAATCTCGGCCCGCTCGATCAAATTCTCAAGATGCTGCCGGGAATGAACCGGGTGAAGGGCTTGGAAAATCTCGATCTGAACGATCGCCGCTTCCGCCGGCTGGAAGCCATCATCTCGTCCATGACCCCCGAGGAACGCCGGGATCCCGGTATTTTGAATGCCAGTCGGCGGCGCCGCATTGCCAACGGCAGTGGTACCACGGTGCGCGACGTGAACCAGTTGATCAACCAGTTTGAACAGGTGCGCGAAATGATGAAGCACCTGACGGGCGGCGGCAAGCGCGTGGGCCGTCGCCAAGCGATGAACGCGCTTCGGGCCATGGGCGGCGTCCCCGGACTCACAGGGCCTGGATTGCCCCCGTTCGGGGGAGCCGATGCGGGACCGCCGCGCGAACGCGTCCATCGCAAGAAAAAGAAGAAGTGAAATGGATTGAGGAGGTCGAGGTTCTCATGGCGTTGAGGATTCGTTTGAAGAGGATGGGGGCCAAGAAGCGCCCGTTCTATCGCGTGGTGGTGGCTGAGGCGCGTTCGCCGCGCGATGGCCGGTTTGTAGAAGAGATTGGGACGTACAATCCGCTGACGGATCCGGCCGAAATCCGGATCGACGAGGAGCGCGCGCTTCATTGGCTTCGCACGGGGGCGCAGCCGTCCGATCGCGTCCGCTATCTGTTTCACCTGCAGGGCATCCTGAAGAAGTTTCACGAGGAGAAATTCCAGAAGAAGTAATTCATGGGCGGCCGTGTGCCGCCCTTCGGAGTGATCGATCCGTGCAGGATTTGGTGGAGTTTTTGTTCCGGTCGTTGGTGACACGCCCCGACGAGGTGCGCGTGGAAGCTCGTCAGGAGGGGGACGTGACCACGTACCGGGTCACGGTGCACCCGGACGACGTGGGTCGCGTGATCGGGCGGCAGGGGCGGATCGCCCATGCTGTGCGGAGCGTTGTGGGCGCGGCGGCGCACCGCCAGGGCCGGCGCGTCCACGTCCTCATCGGATCGCAAGAAAGCAGTTTCAACGAGGATGCGGGGAGATCGCCATGCAAATTCGACAACCGGTAGCCGTCAAGTTCATCTTGACCGAAACAGCGAAGCAGCAGATTATTGCCGAGCAGCGTCGGCAAATTGACCAAATTCAAAACGAGCTTGACCAGTTGGAGCAGCAGGGCAAGATCGCGATCGAGCAGGCGATGGCGCAGGGCGGCGAGATCGCCCAACAGGTTCGCCAGCAGCTGGAGAACGAGCGCCGGGTTCGCGAGCAGCGGCGGGAAGAGCTGTTCCGGCAGATGCAGCAGATTCAGCAGTTGGAACTTGGCACGGAGATTCAAAACATGACCGTCGAAACGGTGGTCGATGTCAAGCCTGGCGACGACTGGACCAAGGTGTTGCTCGGCGCGGAGATTATCGTCAAAGACGGCATTGTCGTCGAACTCCGCCAGAATGGGCAGCGGATCGAGGGGTGACCACGTACTACACCGTAGGGGTGGTGACCAAGCCGCACGGCCTTCGCGGCGAGGTGCGCGTGTATCCCAGGACCGACTTTCCTGAGGAGCGATTTTCGCCAGGATCGAGGCTGTGGTTGCGTCCGCCGGGGTCCGAGCCAGTGGCGGAGCTTGAGGTGCGAAGCGGACGGCAGCACCAGAATCTGTGGATTGTGGGCTTCAAGGGGTATCACGCGATTTCCGACGTCGAATCGTGGCGTGGCTATGAGCTGTGCGTCCCGGAGGACATGCTCCACCCGCTTCCCGAGGGGGCGTACTATTATCATCAATTGGTGGGCCTTGAGGTCGTCTCGGACGAAGGCGAACCGCTCGGCGTGCTGGCCGAGGTCTGGACGCCGGGTGCCAACGATGTGTACGTGGTCAGAAAGCCGGGGCAGCCGGATTTGTTGCTTCCGGCGATTCGAGACGTCATCCTGTCGGTGGACCTAGAAGCGCGCCGTATGACGGTTCATCTTCTGCCTGGCCTTCGGGACGGCGAGGAGGACGAGTGATGTGGCGCTTCATGTCGTGGTCATGACACTTTTTCCCGGCATGTTCGCGGGCGTGCTCGGCGAGAGCATCCTGAAGCGCGCTCAGGACGCTGGAGCGCTTCAGGTGGAGCTCATCGATTTTCGCGAGTACGCGACGGATCGCCATCGGACGGTCGACGATGCGCCGTACGGCGGGGGAGCCGGCATGTTGCTCAAGCCCGATCCCATCTTTGCCGCGATGGACGATCTGCGCGCGCGCGTGGGCTCAGGCAGTCCGCCGAAGGAGCGCGTCATCCTGCTCAGTCCGTCCGGGCGGCGCTTTACGCAGGCGGTGGCGAAAGAGTACGCGCAGAGCGAGCGACTGATTCTCCTCTGTGGACACTATGAGGGGTTCGACGATCGCGTCCGGCAAGGCCTCGCGACCGAGGAATTGTCCTTGGGCGACTTCGTCCTGACGGGCGGCGAGATCGCCGCCATGGCGGTCATCGACGCCGTGGCGCGGCTTTTGCCAGGGGTTCTTGGCAACGCGGCGTCGGCAGAGGAAGAGTCGCACTCGTCGGGCCTGCTCGAGTATCCGCAGTTTACGAGGCCGGCGGACTTTCGCGGCATGCGCGTTCCGGAGACGCTCTTGTCCGGGCATCATCAGAAGATTGAGATCTGGCGGCGGAAGCACGCGTTGTATCGGACGTGGAAATATCGTCCGGATCTTCTTCGGAATGCCCGGTTGACCGAGCGAGATCGCCAATGGCTGCAGAGCTTCGCGGCCGGGGATTTTTCAGGCATCGAGGTTTGGTGAATGTGGCTGTGGAACAAAGCCTCAGCAGGCGCAAGAGATAAGGCTGTATCCCGGTGATGGCGCCTGCCGAGGCTGTGATACCTTACGATGCGTCGGGCATGCATGTGAGGGCTGAAGCCCAAGCGCGACAGTTGGCGAGTATAAAGCAGGGCTCGTCAGGGCACGTTTTGTTTGACGCCCCTTGACACAGAGGGGGAGAGGGTGATAGTATCATTCTCGCCGCCCGCGAGGCGGCCCAGAAACCGCGCGGCAGCGCGGGAATCGCTCCTTGAAAACTAAACACACGAGACCACCGAGCCCGCAAGTCTTTGCGACAGAGGTCAGGATAGAACGCTTGGATTGAGAGTTTGATCCTGGCTCAG
>Ga0167615_1000501_pt1 | contig 11354 bp, 12 predicted proteins | sample BED_Mat_host_9_1_FD_111800 | JGI IMG/M metagenome (GOLD analysis project Ga0167615, IMG submission 111800) | Extremophilic microbial mat communities from Yellowstone National Park, USA - BED_Mat_host_9_15 (v2) (version 2) | ecosystem: Environmental > Aquatic > Thermal springs > Hot (42-90C) >... | reverse complement strand
GAGCCCGTCCGCATGGAGATCCCTGGGGGAGCACCACCTTTATATAAGAGTTCCCTGTAAAGTGATGTAAGGGGTAAATAAAAGGCACTGTCGCATCCCAGAAAGGAATTGAAAGTCTCTTCACGGACCTGAGGTCCGAAAGGGGAACAAAAAGTCGCATCCCAGAAAGGAATTGAAAGGTGTGAAGAGCAGTCCAGTTTTTCAGGTGTGAAAAATAAGTCGCATCCCAGAAAGGAATTGAAAGAAGGGCCATTCTAATGACATCAGACATCGTGATGTCATACGTCGCATCCCAGAAAGGAATTGAAAGCCGTTGTTTTGGGGTTGATGAGGTTGAAGATTTTGGGGTGTCGCATCCCAGAAAGGAATTGAAAGAGTTCTTCGACAGTGCGATCGCAGTTTTCCTGACACGCGGTCGCATCCCAGAAAGGAATTGAAAGAAGTAATTGCGGTTTTTATCGTTTTTTGGGAAAATTTCGGTCGCATCCCAGAAAGGAATTGAAAGGCCCTACTCTGGGCCTTTTACTCAAACTACTTTTCTCCCCAGTCGCATCCCAGAAAGGAATTGAAAGGGCCTATTTTGCCTATTTCTATAATATCATAATTAGGTCGCATCCCAGAAAGGAATTGAAAGTTATATGTATTATAAGCCGTGAGTTGTTATATATTTGAAGGTCGCATCCCAGAAAGGAATTGAAAGTTCTCTTCCCGCTCCTGCGTCGCTAACTGAACTTTATTGTCGCATCCCAGAAAGGAATTGAAAGTTGATTCATTTTTAGCTCTTCAATTTCTATTTTTAAATTTTGTCGCATCCCAGAAAGGAATTGAAAGAAAAAAGTTAGCGAGGGAGTGGCGACGTAGTAAACCCTCACGTCGCATCCCAGAAAGGAATTGAAAGAGTGGGCGATCCAGTTATTATATTTGTCACTGCATCTAAAAGTCGCATCCCAGAAAGGAATTGAAAGAAATTTAACAGTGTTTGGAAAATCTTTAGCGATTTTTGCGTCGCATCCCAGAAAGGAATTGAAAGCCTAGTGCTTCCTCTATAGCTTCAGTTAGCGTGATATTATGTCGCATCCCAGAAAGGAATTGAAAGGCGCGTCCTTGCAGAGGAAGGTAAGAAAATAGGAATGTCGCATCCCAGAAAGGAATTGAAAGGTGTTTTTTGTCGTTTCTTCCGCTGCTAATCTTTTGTATGTCGCATCCCAGAAAGGAATTGAAAGGCAACACCTACTCCCCCGCCGCCGCTGATCAGGTCCCTAGGTCGCATCCCAGAAAGGAATTGAAAGTAAATTAAGTTTTTTTCACGGGTAAATTGAGAAATTGTAGTCGCATCCCAGAAAGGAATTGAAAGTGAACACCAACCTACCTGCGGATAGGGCACCCCGCCTGTCGCATCCCAGAAAGGAATTGAAAGTTCGTCTACGTCTGTGGATGAAGGGAATAGCGACGTACATGTCGCATCCCAGAAAGGAATTGAAAGCCTCTTCTCCGCCGAACTCCTCATGTTCCACGTGGAGGAGTCGCATCCCAGAAAGGAATTGAAAGTTTTTTCTGTCTCACTAATAAGGCGAAAAGTTTAAAGTCGCATCCCAGAAAGGAATTGAAAGATATCACAATTCCAAATAATGTCTATATTAAAAACTTCCTAAGTCGCATCCCAGAAAGGAATTGAAAGGAGGACTTGCGGTTTTTATCGTTTTTTGGGAAAATTTCGGTCGCATCCCAGAAAGGAATTGAAAGATATTATAAAAAACTTGACGAATTGTCAAGGAAATATGTCGCATCCCAGAAAGGAATTGAAAGGCTTTTCTTAGTTCCTTTATTGCGTTTTGTAGATGTGTTATGTCGCATCCCAGAAAGGAATTGAAAGTCAAAGTTGCAACTTTGGAAAGATGAAAGTATATAAAGTCGCATCCCAGAAAGGAATTGAAAGCTGAGTTTTTGCTGGCCTAATTGAACTAACTCTTCTTGTCGCATCCCAGAAAGGAATTGAAAGTTGTGTTTATGATGGTAAACCCTATGATGAAGGCCAACGGTCGCATCCCAGAAAGGAATTGAAAGTAAGTTTATTGCATTGCTGCGCATTAGCTTAGCAACCAAGGTCGCATCCCAGAAAGGAATTGAAAGTCTAACCCCCAGGCTGTTGCTCAGGCCGCTGAAAAACTTAGGGTCGCATCCCAGAAAGGAATTGAAAGTTACTATCTCAGCTCGTTGCGGCTTTTCCAAGGCCCCTAAGGTCGCATCCCAGAAAGGAATTGAAAGAAAGACGCAACACTTTGTTCCGCTAAGCATGCATTATAGTCGCATCCCAGAAAGGAATTGAAAGTCTTCTTTGGTTAACACTTTGCCCTCTTCCAGTCTCAGAGGTCGCATCCCAGAAAGGAATTGAAAGTAGCGTTAGTTCCCCTAAGTCCGGTCTGCTGCTTCTCGTCGTCGCATCCCAGAAAGGAATTGAAAGTACATACCCTTAACTTCCTCGCCGTTTAGGACTTTGCCGTCGCATCCCAGAAAGGAATTGAAAGTGTCTTAATCTTTCCAAATAATAAAGAAATACCAATTCGAGTCGCATCCCAGAAAGGAATTGAAAGGGTGTTGAAAGATGAAGATTATTAAGAGTTTTTCTTGCTTGGGTCGCATCCCAGAAAGGAATTGAAAGCATACTCCTGGCCCCCAAACAATGTAAAAAAGCTCCCAAGGTCGCATCCCAGAAAGGAATTGAAAGATTTTATTCAATTTCTCTTCATATCTCCTTATTATGTCGCATCCCAGAAAGGAATTGAAAGAATTCATGCCAATAACAACACTCTAATTTACAAAAATGTCGCATCCCAGAAAGGAATTGAAAGAATGCTTATATATGGGTAAATTTACCAGTTTCAATTCCAGCGTCGCATCCCAGAAAGGAATTGAAAGTCAATTAGGAATGTCAGTGAGGATATAGCTCAAGTTCTTAGGGTCGCATCCCAGAAAGGAATTGAAAGGCATTATAGCTGAAATTTTCAATCCAGAAATTATAATTCTGTCGCATCCCAGAAAGGAATTGAAAGGTATGTAAAGGCATTTTCTCATGAACTTTAAAGTAATCCGTCGCATCCCAGAAAGGAATTGAAAGTTTCTGGTTCTGTAGGTAGAACTGGCACAATATTAAAGTCGCATCCCAGAAAGGAATTGAAAGAATGAAATATCATTTATATCAAAAAGTGTTAAATAGAAATGTCGCATCCCAGAAAGGAATTGAAAGTCATAACCTTCCAATTTTGCAAGACTGAAACTGAAAAAAGTCGCATCCCAGAAAGGAATTGAAAGGCAAAACAGTCAAGAAATTATTAGCAAGTTTTTGCATAAAGTCGCATCCCAGAAAGGAATTGAAAGTTTTCATTCTCCCGGTCGCTGGATTTTTCTCGATTCTTATGTCGCATCCCAGAAAGGAATTGAAAGTAGTAAATTGCACGAAATGATAGATTATTTGTAAGTTAGGTCGCATCCCAGAAAGGAATTGAAAGTTTATATTCAGGCCCGTCTATAGAAACTGTAAGAATAATGTCGCATCCCAGAAAGGAATTGAAAGATTTGGTGAAATTGTAAAAGGAGTTGCTGAAGCCGGAGTCGGTCGCATCCCAGAAAGGAATTGAAAGCAATAAAGTTGATAAATTGTAACTTCCAAATAATCTATCATGTCGCATCCCAGAAAGGAATTGAAAGCCAATTTTTTTCAGTTGGCGATGCTGAAATTGGAAGTTGTCGCATCCCAGAAAGGAATTGAAAGTAAATTTGATATTGAAGATATGATAAATGCAATAATAATAGGTCGCATCCCAGAAAGGAATTGAAAGGTTAGACCATATTTCTTAAGTTGTTGCAAATATGATTGTGGTCGCATCCCAGAAAGGAATTGAAAGTTTATAAACTCTTTAAGTGTGCTTTGTATATCGCCTCTCAGTCGCATCCCAGAAAGGAATTGAAAGCAACTGAAGTTAGCTAGGATGAAGGAAGAGATCAGAGCGTCGCATCCCAGAAAGGAATTGAAAGCCCTCACGCTCCTCCTGTGCGACTCGTCAGCCCTAACCCGTCGCATCCCAGAAAGGAATTGAAAGGTTAGAGGCGAGGATGAAGAATTGGGAAAGCATCTATCAGGTCGCATCCCAGAAAGGAATTGAAAGTTATTTAAATTATCTAATGAGATAGCTGAATAGACAGTTAAGTCGCATCCCAGAAAGGAATTGAAAGATTTATAGTAGCATTTTCAATCGGCGTAATTGTAGTGTTTTGGTCGCATCCCAGAAAGGAATTGAAAGTTTGAGCAGGGCCTTAACAAATTTCGGAAGGCCTTACAGTCGCATCCCAGAAAGGAATTGAAAGAGCTTTCACCTTTCCCCGCCGCCCCAATGACCGTTTTAACCCGTCGCATCCCAGAAAGGAATTGAAAGAATAACCCCGGTAAATGCCGGGGCATTTGTAACTATAAGTCGCATCCCAGAAAGGAATTGAAAGATTTCTTATTGCAAAAGATCCAAAAACCAATCAAATAGGTCGCATCCCAGAAAGGAATTGAAAGACAATTTCAATAATTTTTTTTATCTCCTATTTTTCTCTTTTGTCGCATCCCAGAAAGGAATTGAAAGTGACGTATAAAAAACTCGCGTGGAAGTGTCGAACACAGTTCGGTCGCATCCCAGAAAGGAATTGAAAGTTTACTAACGATTCATTTATTTTTAATTTCTTTAACTCGGGTCGCATCCCAGAAAGGAATTGAAAGTTGTAACTAATGTTTCTGAATAAACATGCTGTATACAAGTCGCATCCCAGAAAGGAATTGAAAGAAATTTAAAGGAGTTAGCTAAAAAATACGACATTGAGAATGTCGCATCCCAGAAAGGAATTGAAAGTTGCCATCAGCGACAAAAACCGCAAAACGTGGTTTTGAACGTCGCATCCCAGAAAGGAATTGAAAGCAGCTTTCAAATTCCACGGCCAGTTCTATTTTACACAAAGGTCGCATCCCAGAAAGGAATTGAAAGTCGTGATATCAACAAGATATCCTTATTCCCATTTTTTGTCGCATCCCAGAAAGGAATTGAAAGGTTCGTCTTCATTTAATTTGTCATTGCTTAATTCTTCCTCGTCGCATCCCAGAAAGGAATTGAAAGAATGTGTGGTATGCAAAAATGATAGCATCAGCAATTTTAGGTCGCATCCCAGAAAGGAATTGAAAGAATCCGACTGTAGCATCCACGATATTAACTAACGTTAGGTGTCGCATCCCAGAAAGGAATTGAAAGATATTCCGGATCACTTAAATACGCTTCTTGAAGTAATTTGTCGCATCCCAGAAAGGAATTGAAAGGCAAATTTGTACCACATAGCACATTTACCAAGTCTACAGGTCGCATCCCAGAAAGGAATTGAAAGGTTTAGCTCTAAATAAGCTAATACCTTTAGTTCTTTAGGCCCGGTCGCATCCCAGAAAGGAATTGAAAGAAGATTTTCGTGTTGTATATCCTCAGCCCTACGCAAAGTCGCATCCCAGAAAGGAATTGAAAGCTAAAAATTATAAATGTCGCAAAAGATATAAATGATAATATGTCGCATCCCAGAAAGGAATTGAAAGTATGTATGAGGAACCATTTAATTGTATAGTTCCTGAGTTGTCGCATCCCAGAAAGGAATTGAAAGTTCCTCTCCCCTCCCAGTTTCGCCGTCAGTAACTGAATCAGTCGCATCCCAGAAAGGAATTGAAAGACTCATCCTCGTCGTCGAGGATGGGTATGACACAGGGATAGGTCGCATCCCAGAAAGGAATTGAAAGATAAATAATAAAATATGCCTACGCCATACCCGATAAAGGTCGCATCCCAGAAAGGAATTGAAAGGTTCTTCACTTAATTCTTCCTGACTTAATCGGGTTAAATTTGTCGCATCCCAGAAAGGAATTGAAAGTTGGAGATGTGCGGAGCCAAGCTTTTGCTATACTGCGGTCGCATCCCAGAAAGGAATTGAAAGCTTTAACGTAGTCAGGCAATCCCAATTTCGCACTTTCGTTGTGTCGCATCCCAGAAAGGAATTGAAAGTTTCTGTTCTTATTTATGTTATGTGGATAACCGACAGCAATGTCGCATCCCAGAAAGGAATTGAAAGATTCTGATGTGTGCAAAAAACAGGAATGGTTAAAACAACCCGGGTCGCATCCCAGAAAGGAATTGAAAGATGATTATAGACATGGCTACAACGAACGACATAAGGGGTCGCATCCCAGAAAGGAATTGAAAGTTCAACCTCGTCGTACTGATACAATAAAGCCTAACCCGTCGCATCCCAGAAAGGAATTGAAAGTTTCAATTTCTTTCGGTTTTGACGGTCTATTATTTATTTTGTCGCATCCCAGAAAGGAATTGAAAGACTACAAAAACTTTAAAAATGTGGCGAGTAGATAAAGAAGTCGCATCCCAGAAAGGAATTGAAAGTTTTTGATCCTAGCCTTATACTCTTCCTCTTTTTCCACCGTCGCATCCCAGAAAGGAATTGAAAGAATTGCGTGGCAAGTACCGTCTGGCATGCAGGGCAAACAAGGGTCGCATCCCAGAAAGGAATTGAAAGTCAACATCAACCTCTCCTAATTCGATTAGTTTATGGTCGCATCCCAGAAAGGAATTGAAAGACCCCGGGGAATTCGTAAGAAAAAATTTCTGTGATTTTGGGTCGCATCCCAGAAAGGAATTGAAAGATGGGGCGACGATTACCAGGGCGAAATGCAAACATATCAAAGTCGCATCCCAGAAAGGAATTGAAAGCTGGAGCTATGCTGGCGTTAGGATACAGCACTTTATACTGTCGCATCCCAGAAAGGAATTGAAAGAGCGCCGCCTCGGGAGTGTCTCCCACTCCCCAGGCCATCTGTCGCATCCCAGAAAGGAATTGAAAGCGAGTAAGAGAAGATTAGTGCCATGCCCTGGTTAGGATTGTCGCATCCCAGAAAGGAATTGAAAGCTCCATGAAGGAGTACGGCCTTAGGGCCAGGCTCTTGGCGTCGCATCCCAGAAAGGAATTGAAAGCCGACCAGTCTATCCCACTCCCGGGCCGCGGCCTCCAGCGGTCGCATCCCAGAAAGGAATTGAAAGCGCCGCTGCGCCTGCCGCTTCCCCTGCCTGCCACGTCGCATCCCAGAAAGGAATTGAAAGTATTTTGACGCCCAACTGAATTTATTGAAGACGTCTTCCGTCGCATCCCAGAAAGGAATTGAAAGATTCGCACAAAAGCTTTTTTCTCAACTTGTAAATTCTCAGTCGCATCCCAGAAAGGAATTGAAAGTTCCATATTTCGTTTGGCATCCGCACGTTCTTAATGTAGTGTCGCATCCCAGAAAGGAATTGAAAGCCTATATAATGATTTACCGCATTCTCTACGATATGTTTAAGTCGCATCCCAGAAAGGAATTGAAAGTCACTAAGCCTGAGCAATTTCTTGTTGCTCATCATCATGTCGCATCCCAGAAAGGAATTGAAAGTAGTAACTCACTTTTCTATCAAAAGGATCTATTATGTCGCATCCCAGAAAGGAATTGAAAGCAATCTCCTTCTTTAATTCCTCAACCCTACTCATAATCGTCGTCGCATCCCAGAAAGGAATTGAAAGTACCGAGCGGTCTCAGAACTCTCCTGAGTATTTCAGTGTCGCATCCCAGAAAGGAATTGAAAGTTAGCAGTTATTCCGATCTGCTTTCTAAAATTATTTGTCGCATCCCAGAAAGGAATTGAAAGCGGGTAAATTGAGAAATTGTAAATTCCAATTAATCTGTCAGTCGCATCCCAGAAAGGAATTGAAAGATGAAAGCGTCGAACATAGTTCGCCACAAAACTACAATTTGTCGCATCCCAGAAAGGAATTGAAAGTTAAGGGATGCCACGGTTACTCACTACTTTAAACTTTGTGTCGCATCCCAGAAAGGAATTGAAAGACGTTCTTTTTAGTTGCTCTTTTCGGTTTTTGTTCTTGAGTCGCATCCCAGAAAGGAATTGAAAGATATATAACCATTCCCAGTGCAGGCAGTCCCGCACCTGGTCGCATCCCAGAAAGGAATTGAAAGTCCTCTTTCTCCCTTGCTTCCTTCTTATCCTTAGTGTCTGTCGCATCCCAGAAAGGAATTGAAAGAATTTGCCTCACTACGTTCGGTCTTAATTTCGAATTAAGTCGCATCCCAGAAAGGAATTGAAAGTTTCCGTTGAAGCCCGTAGAGACGTCCATAAAAAATGTCGCATCCCAGAAAGGAATTGAAAGAATAATATTCCAAAAAGCTTATCTTGACGATCCTGGTCGCATCCCAGAAAGGAATTGAAAGGCCCTGCGTTCATGCAGATACTTCAGTAACCTTATTTCGTCGCATCCCAGAAAGGAATTGAAAGTATGTTGCCTCCACCAGCCGTGGGGGAGGAGAAAATGTCGCATCCCAGAAAGGAATTGAAAGCTTCTTTTTGTCTTTGTAACTAATGTTTCCGAATAAACATGGTCGCATCCCAGAAAGGAATTGAAAGCTTTTGGCCTAAAACCAAATTCCTCCAGGCTTCTCCGAGGTCGCATCCCAGAAAGGAATTGAAAGAATATTTGGAGTTAATGTTTCCACAAGTTATCTTTTTAAAAGTCGCATCCCAGAAAGGAATTGAAAGTCATTATATGTGTCAGTATCTTCGTCGACCTCTTTATAGTGTCGCATCCCAGAAAGGAATTGAAAGGTTATACGGATCCCATGCAACTGCGTAACCATTACTTAAGTCGCATCCCAGAAAGGAATTGAAAGAACATAAAATGATGAGGCCGGTATATGCCAATGTAAAAAGTTTAGGTCGCATCCCAGAAAGGAATTGAAAGGCAAAACCGGCACAATATTAAAAGATTTGCATACTAGTGTCGCATCCCAGAAAGGAATTGAAAGATTTATCAACTTTATTGCGAAATTTACGCAAAATGACGTCGCATCCCAGAAAGGAATTGAAAGAATTTAACAGTTAGGTGTTCCGTCATCAATATAGAGTTTGTGTCGCATCCCAGAAAGGAATTGAAAGTTACCAGACTGTAACATTGTCACCTGGCAATTACCAGTTGTCGCATCCCAGAAAGGAATTGAAAGAGGAAGACATAACGGAACAGCGGTAGTGCGTCTTTATTGTCGCATCCCAGAAAGGAATTGAAAGGACGTTCAGGATCCTGAGCGGGGGTAAAAGAAAACGGTCGCATCCCAGAAAGGAATTGAAAGCTCAACTTCTTTACGCAGTCCTCCCCACCGCCCTTGTCGCATCCCAGAAAGGAATTGAAAGTCCCGAAAGAAGGAGGGAAGGACGGGGACATTCCCAAAGTCGCATCCCAGAAAGGAATTGAAAGACCGTGGAGGGGGCCCTTGAGAGGGCCTCCTCTAAGTGGAGGTCGCATCCCAGAAAGGAATTGAAAGCATTATTCTTCTACCTAGGCACACAAAACACAACATTCTACGTCGCATCCCAGAAAGGAATTGAAAGACACGAATTGGAACAGGAATATATTTCGCCAATTTTTCTTGTCGCATCCCAGAAAGGAATTGAAAGTTCGACTTTTTAAGTTTAGGGCAAAGTCCAATATTTGGGGTCGCATCCCAGAAAGGAATTGAAAGACTGGAAAAAGAACATTATCATACTCTGATTTCTTGAATTATGTCGCATCCCAGAAAGGAATTGAAAGGCAATTTTAGAAATTGCGAGATATCCTTACCAACAAAAGTCGCATCCCAGAAAGGAATTGAAAGTGTACTTGGGGATGAACGAAAATGTGGGCCGTGGCCGACTGTCGCATCCCAGAAAGGAATTGAAAGGTTAGCGGATTGGTGCTATATCTTTGCCATTCCTTTATTAGTCGCATCCCAGAAAGGAATTGAAAGTCCGCCCCCCGAGTCATGGGCAGACAAAATAGCACTTTGCAGTCGCATCCCAGAAAGGAATTGAAAGCCGTGCGGACTCTTATTGTCCTGTGTCACCTTTTTCACCTGTCGCATCCCAGAAAGGAATTGAAAGAATAGGGCATGTTTATCCGCTGACACAACCCCCACTGTGGTCGCATCCCAGAAAGGAATTGAAAGTCATACATCTTTGTTATCTCTCCTGCGGTTAGGATTTTACGTCGCATCCCAGAAAGGAATTGAAAGTTTGTAATACTCTGTCCTCGCCCCGCTCATGACCCTGGAAGTCGCATCCCAGAAAGGAATTGAAAGTCAATTTATTGAATTTGCCCGATTATATTATAAATAGTCGCATCCCAGAAAGGAATTGAAAGCTTTGCCCTAAAACTGCCTGACTGCCCCCGAAAAGGCCGTCGCATCCCAGAAAGGAATTGAAAGTGAGCAAGATCTTCAAGGCCTTTTCACTGTCGTTAAGTCGCATCCCAGAAAGGAATTGAAAGGATAGAACCGGGCCGTAGACTTTCGCCTTGACGAACTTTAGTCGCATCCCAGAAAGGAATTGAAAGATGTATTCTCTGATTGCAATCCTAACAACGTCGGACATGTCGCATCCCAGAAAGGAATTGAAAGCCGTGTCTCTGACGTCACTGGTAGTGCCGTAGATTCCAGGTCGCATCCCAGAAAGGAATTGAAAGATGACGAAGAGCAAACCATGACCATGCCCGTGAAGAGTCGCATCCCAGAAAGGAATTGAAAGCGGAGTAATACAGGATGGAGAAGTTGGGGTTCACCACGGTCGCATCCCAGAAAGGAATTGAAAGAACCGCACTCCCTTTAAAAGGAAGGGGTTTTCCCTCTCCGTCGCATCCCAGAAAGGAATTGAAAGTTTATGCACATTTCTACGCCTTTTCCTATATGAATTGGGTCGCATCCCAGAAAGGAATTGAAAGTTTCTCCTTCTTTGATAGTCACGTGAGCCCCGGCATTTACGTCGCATCCCAGAAAGGAATTGAAAGCCGAGGCCCTCTGGGTCTCGGAAACGTTTTCGGTTTGATGTCGCATCCCAGAAAGGAATTGAAAGATGAAATCATTCAGTTACGCGACTCCCTCTCGCAAAAGTCGCATCCCAGAAAGGAATTGAAAGTCGCAATTGCGGGAAGAGAAAAATGTGCTCGATCTCATCAGTCGCATCCCAGAAAGGAATTGAAAGTGGATTAGCTCTTGCAATTTTTGTTTGAGAACTGCGGGGTCGCATCCCAGAAAGGAATTGAAAGCATCTCACCGAATTTACTAAATCCCGCAGTTCTCAAACAAGTCGCATCCCAGAAAGGAATTGAAAGGCCTCTCGAATCTCCCCAAGGATATCCCAAGAGATTGGAGTCGCATCCCAGAAAGGAATTGAAAACCATGACCACCTTCGCCGACGCCTTCCAGG
>Ga0167615_1000498_pt1 | contig 11383 bp, 10 predicted proteins | sample BED_Mat_host_9_1_FD_111800 | JGI IMG/M metagenome (GOLD analysis project Ga0167615, IMG submission 111800) | Extremophilic microbial mat communities from Yellowstone National Park, USA - BED_Mat_host_9_15 (v2) (version 2) | ecosystem: Environmental > Aquatic > Thermal springs > Hot (42-90C) >... | reverse complement strand
TGATCGTATATACGACAATTATTTCGTTAGTTTCTATTACATGTAAAAAGCTGTAAAATGCTTCACAAACTACTTTTAAGAAAATCTTGTCCACTTAGAGCAATATACATTGTTCAAAGTGAAGATATTCTTGATCGCACATAATATAAGTGAGTACAGATATGAAGGTAATTTTTGCCTATAGGTGGTCTTTTCACTATTTTAAAGGTGGTTTAGAGAAATATATTTTTTACTTATCTAGAAAATTGGCAAGTATGGATGAGGATATTGATATAGAAGTAATATCCTCCTACCAACGTTATTTTTCGATTAAGGTTTCTAGTAATCTAAAGATGACGTTTTTGCAACCACTTGTCGTTCAGCCAGTTACCATCAGTAGTTACCCATTTACATTAAGTCTTGCCAAATATTTGATGAATAAGCAATTTGATGTGTTTCATTCTTTTGAGGCATCCGCATTAGGATATCTCTTACTAAACAGGAAAAATCGGAAAACCGTTTTAACACAGACACCTGGCTTTGAACCTATTGGTAATATGCCATATTTTAACGTAATACAGACTGTGCTTAATGTTCCATTAGCAAAATCCTTAATATATTGTTTAGAGAACTCTGATGCCGTAATTACTCTAGGTCCCTCGTTCTCTAGATTTCTACATGAAAGGTTCGATATACCGAAAAGTAAGATTTTTGAATTAACCAATGGAATCCCTCTTGATATGATAAGGCAAATGGTACAAAAACCAATTCTTGAAAGGAAACACCTTGGTTTCGGCTCCGATGATTTTATTCTCATCAATGTAGGTGGTCTCATCCCACTCAAAGGTCATGAATACCTCATCTATGCATTGAATATTGCCAAAGATGAATTAAACGAAGAGTTCTCTCGCGTAAAGCTATTGCTAGTAGGATCTGGACCTCTTGAAAGCAAGCTTTATGGGCTGATAAAGCAATTGAAGCTCGAGAAGCACATTATTCTCATGAAGAATGTAAGTGAACGAGAATTATACAGCCTATATGCTATCTCAGATGTGGCAGTAATGCCGATATTGGATCTCTCAGGTCCAGACCTAGTAATCTTGGAAGCTATGGCTGCCGGACTGCCAGTTATCACAACAAATGTATGGGAAAATCCAAGCGTCATAAAACCTGGGGAGAATGGCTACTTGGTTCCACCACGAAATTTCAGAGCTCTTGCCGAAGCAATAATAGAAGCATACATACATCGAGATAAATTACATGAAATGGGGACGACTTCATTGAAAATAGTTAGAGAGTATGACTGGAGTAATGTTGCTAAAAAAGCAATTGAAATATATGAGCAGTTTATATAAGTAAAAAATTAAAGGATCCTATAATGGTTAGAATATTATTAGTATCTAAACTTCTTAGCGGTGGTGAAAAAATTGGAGGCCAGTATTGGTTTACGCTAGGACTGTTTACTTCCTTGGAGAATGCAGGTTTTGATGTTTGGCTTATGCATAATTCCCATAATTTATATTCTAAGAAAAACCGTGACATACTCCTACCGTACTCTCTAACAAGAAGCGATCTGACACATTTGTTATTTAAGACTTTATTATACCCTAAGGTAATAAAAACTATTAGGCCTCACATAATTCATGGAGTGGATGAAAGTATCACAAATTACATGATTTTTTCTAATAGTATCGTTAAAGTAGCCACGGTTACTGATATAATTCCTATAATTCTCCCAAAGTTGTTCAGTTTAAGATTTAGATGGGCGCTCAGAATATCTATCAGTATTATGACAAAATTTTGCGATAAAATTATAGTTATTAGCCGTTCTGTTGCTGAAGATCTTGTAAAAATATGCAAAGTCCCACATTCAAAAATCGATATAGTTTACCCGAGCATTGATCCAATTTTTAGGCCCATGCCAAAGAGCTTTTGCCAAAAAATCGTCAAAGAAAAATACAGTATAAAGGATCCTTATATCTTATATGCAGGTAGCGCTGCTCCTAATAAAAATGTCCCAAGACTCTTAGAAGCGTATAGAATCCTTCACACACAAACATCGGATAAATTATCACTCGTCTTAACATTAATAACTAGTCCTATCTTAATTAAGGGGGATGATAAATTTACACTTCCTAAAATAAATCGACAAGATTTGCCCTGCGTTTATGGAGCGGCTGAGGCGCTGGTTGTTCCAAGTTTAGTAGATGGATTTAGTCTGCCGGCAGTTGAAGCTATGGCATGCGGTACACCAGTTATTGCCTCAGATATACCTCTTTTTCATGAAATATTGGGGGATGCAGCACTTTTCGTAAATCCTTATAAGTCATCTGAAATAGCAGAAGTTATCAAATCGTTAATATGGAATAAGGAGCTTTCATATGAACTAAGAATGAGAGGATTAAGACAAGCAAAGCGTTATTCTTGGGAAAATGCAATAAAAAAGCTCGCTAGTGTGTATTTAGGACTATTAAAAGACAAGTTTTAGGAATTTATTATATGGGTTTAGGTGAATATATACTAAGTTGGAAGAAAATTTCTTCTTCCAGATCCAAGCTACCTTCTATTAGACACTTCCCTATAGTTCAGGATTCAAAACGATTTATTGCAACATACATTGCTTCTAAAGCTAATTTTGTTCTAGATATAGGATCTTCAGATGGAATTTTCCTCCATGAATATCTTCACCCATTGGGGTTTAATAGATTATACATCGGAGTAGACGTCGATCCTGTTCTTAAGAACGCCAAGTTAGATTTTCCTTTATTTGACCGATTAGATAAAGTTAAAGGAAAATTTGACGCTATTCTCATGCTAGATGTCTTAGAACATTTAAGAATTGAAGAAGCTTTGGAATACTTAAAAATAGCCAAGGAAAAACTATTACCTAATGGCTTGCTGTTTATAACTACCCCTAATGTTTACTGTCCTCTAATTCATAATGATGTAACTCATGTGACTTTTTTTCCCTTACGCAGATCTTTATTCTCTTTTAAAAGAAATAGGATTTCAGAGAATATATATTTACAGGATAACACTATTATTTTCTTCTAAATCATTAAGCGTAATTAAAAGACAAATAGCATCTTTTGTTTGTAAATTAGTTTACCCACTCCTAGGTTTGGACTATTGTACAGATATCCTTATAATAGCGGGGGAATCATAGTTATGAAAGTGGCCCTTATTATCGGGGAATTCCATCCTCCTTGGACTGATGGCTACCTTTCATATTTTAGGGAATTTGTACATGCATTGCAAAAAGTTCCTAATGTAGAAGTGACTTTATTTTCTACAATAAACCTATCTTCATTAGAAAGAGCAAGTAAGTCAGATCTTCACCTCTTCAGTAACTATTTTCTGAAGAAGTGTGAAATAATTTACGTTCACAAAGAAATGCACTCACAACCTCTTCGATTCGTTCTTAAGTTAAGGAAATATAAAGATTTATTCTTAGCTGATAGCATAGTTATTGAGTATGAAAAAATATTACCTTTTCATCTATCTTTCTTAATGAAAGATGGTGTAAAAGGTAAACTATTTTTTAAATTTATTTCGGGGGAACCTGATTGGAACGCCCTTGTAAAAACACGGATATTAAAATTTCTTGATTATCTTTTTAAAAAAAACTATGGCTACCAAAATAAATACTTATTCTCTTCAGAGTATCTTATTAGGCGATATAAAGTTGATCCCTCGGACTCCATAATCGTTCCACCCGGAATTGATACAAATTTCTTCAAACCGGTAAAATCTAAGGAAAAAAATTTACAGAATTTTCCAACTTATAAATTACTTTACTTCGGAAAGTTGTCACCTAATAGGTTTCCATATTCTAGGATACTTGAGGCCATTAGATTGGTTAAAACTAAATATAAGATAAAAGTTCTATTAAAAATTATTGGAAAAGATTCGCCTATAGATAAAATTCACGCAAAAAACATTTTACAACTTTCAAATGCTTTGGGAATAAGTAAAGAAGTAGATGTACATTTACATTTGTTAGATGAAATAGAAAAGGTTAAGGAGCTAAATGAGGCAGGCATATTCTTATTTCCTGTTGAGCCGACAAATTTCAGTAATATTCTAGATCCTCCTATTTCGGTTCTGGAAGCCATGTCTTGCGGAAAAGTGGTGGTATGTACTCCTGTGGGAAGTTTACCGAAGATCATTCATGATGGCTCAAATGGGTTTATCTTGAAGAATCTAAATCCCCTCGAAATAGCATACATATTAAGTAAAATACTTAGCGAGAGAGAATTGGATCGGATTGGAAGTCAAGCGAGGGAGACGATTATAAGAAATTTCTCTTTAAGTGTTTTAAAACAGAAGTTAACGGAGTTATTTACACATGAGGATGGAGGATAAAAGATTCTTCAAGTATATAAATTAATTCATAATTGATTTCATATAAGGCTTATGCACACTCAACATATTAGCATCGAAAACTTAGAGAAGGCAAATTTACCTCAAGTTAGCACACGTTTTGAAAATCCCAATTCCGGTCAGAGAAAAAATCATAGACGTAGTATGCTATCGCATTGAGTTACTATGGTAGGTTTCCGATTTGGTGTTCTCAGGTGGCTCAGGCATAAATTAAATAGTAGGCAAATCGAAGAGCTTATCAAGAGAAACAATTTTGCTTTAATTATATATAATCTTGATAGGCTACTATGTTACAGAATAGTTCTTTATAAGATAAAATTTCTAGTTGGGCTATCGAGATTACCAGATGGAAACCGTATTCTCCATCCATTACGGGATATGAATATCTTAGATGAGATTTACCTAAATAAGGTATATGAAAAAGTAAGGGGAATAAAAGAGGGTGACGTGGTTGTAGATTGCGGTGCCCATGTAGGCATTTTTACCATTAAGGCTGCTAATGCGGGTGCACGTTATGTTTTAAGTATTGAGCCCGATCCAATTAATTTTTTTTAGGCTTAATGTTAATTATATAGGATTTAGTAATGTCGAAATTATTAATGTGGCAGTAGGCGAGAAAGATGAACCTGCAAAAGAGATCACCCCATGGGGGCGGAAGGTAATTATTCCGATTCGAAGTCTTAAAAGTCTTGTATCTCAATACAATATAGACCAAATTGACTTTTTAAAAATCGATGTAGAAGGTGCCGAGATTGAAGTCCTCAAAAGTCTGGAAGGAGTAAAGGTAAACTTCATCGCTATGGAATATCATGGTAAAGAAAGGAAAAATAGAGCTGAAGAAATGTTGAAGAAAATGGGTTTTAAAGTAATCTCACTTGATGAAGAAGAGCTTGGTTACATTTTTGCTGTGCGAGAAATGCCTCAAAACTATGATTTAGATTCTAGATTTTATGCGCAAATGAAAAACAGTACAAAGTTTAAGCTATTATTTTTAAGAAAGAAAGAAGGATTTAGGCCAATTGAAGATGTCACGGATTATTTACCTACATTATAAATCAGGGTCGCATCCTAGTCTCGTATATCAAGCTGAAGCTATGAATGCTAGACTTGTATACTATTTGGATATACCCTCTACGTTCAAGAAGTATGAGCTAGTTTTGAGTGAAGGCTTTCGACCTTTAATAAAGGCATCATTCATGAGACGCGTCCACTTAACAAGAAGACACATTAATATATTTCTTGGAGATTTTATACCATCTATGACGAAAGGTAAAAAGGGTTACTTAAAAGAGTTTGTCGATTTTCTCATTCAGAATGGATGTGATGGGCTCGTTGCCATTTCCACGCTAGCCGCTGATTTTTTTAAGAAGTACTTCAGAAGCTTACCTCATAGTAGAATTGAGATATGCTGGCCTGGACTTAACACGCAGTTTATTAGATCGAGAGAATTATTCGAACTAGCAGATATAGCAGGCAGCATGAGAATATGTGTTTTCCAAGATTTATCATATCTTGAAGGGGCTGATAGATTATTACCAATATTCTGTGCTCTACAGCGTGAGTTTAGAAATATAACCATGTATGTCATAGGTAACGGAAACCTTGCAGAACAACTTATCCAAGAGTCGAAGAAGATACATAACTTTCACGTCTTTATCGGTTATCAACCTTATGGATTTATTAAGGGAGTAATGAGAAGATGCCGAATATTTCTATTTCCTGCACGATTAAGTTTTTTCGGGCTACCAGTAATTGAAGCTATGTCGATGGGATTAGTTCCTGTGGTGACTGAAATGACTGGATGCAAGGATTTCGTGGAAAAAGTTGATCCTGCATTAGTAGTGCCATCCTCTACTAGAGCCCTAATTAGAAAGATGACTGAGTTGTTATCGATGAGCGCAGAAGAATTGAATGACTTTTCTGTGAAGGCTAAAGAATAATTTCAGAGTATGAAAAAGTAAAGAAGGAGATGTTTGTTAGAAAAGTGAAAAAGTTACTGAACTAACAGCATTCGAGTGATAATACTGTGACATTTATGATTATTTTGTGTACAGAAAAAGTAAAGTATTAGGGTTGCTTTAAATGAGCCTAAGTACCCTTTATAGTAAGCCAAAGCTCCGCTAAAAAAGATAGATAAACTTCTCAACTTGGATCGTGATGCAGGAGAACATTCTTTAAGATCAAGGGGATATATGATGTCGATATTTCAGATTATTGTTGTCTAAGTTTGTAAGACATGCAGGATAAAGTGTTATAAAGTAGACTTAAACTTTGAAAAATTACTTTTCCCCTCGAATTTCTTTATTTTAGTATTTAGCAGTAAAGTTGATCGAGCGTTTGATAAGTCCAGATAACACGCTTATGAAGATATACAAGGCGCTACTACCAGGCGGACTGTTCTTATTTTTAACTCAATCTTACCTCTTGGATAAATCGTGTGATGCTATTATAGGTAAATGTCCTGCTTTAAGAACTCTACTCAGATATGATGCTGAAAAGCTTGTTAAGGAATAAAATTATTGGTACGGATAACATCAGGACATTTAAGGCTGTATACCTTAAAACTATGAAGAGTTACTTCGATTCTATGGTTCTATGCTTAATAGCGACAGAATGTAGTATTAAGAATTGTTAATAAAATTTATGAATTTATTTAATACAGCATTCCAAGATAATATTTTGTAATACTTAAAAGCTATTGATAACTACAAATTCCATTGAAAAACTTTCTTCTTAATAGGAATGATGAAATTGAAAACAATAAGTCTTAAATTAGCAATAGGAACTTAATTGAAAATGCAAGGAAAAGAACCTGGCAACTTAAGGTTTGTTAGGCTTCACTGATACAAGTTCCCTATGCTAACCATAATGTCTTTGGTTGATAACCTCAACCTCTTCGAAAGAAACGAATCTGTTCATAAAGCTTTTCATGCTGTACTACAACCACTTAAGGGGGTGAGCTTAAGTTGCCAGGTCCAAGTAAATATATGAAATGCTTAAATTGCCCTTTCAACTAAATATTTTTATGTCAATAGAGAAACAAATAAAAAATTTAATTAAGAATTACTTTAAGTCTCAACAGATAGTTACATTTGCTAAAAGAAAATATAAGATTCCATTGAGTGTTCCTTCGTTTGACTGGGAGGAAGTAGTTGAAGCTGTAGATTCTCTTCTTAGTACATATTTAACAATGGGTGAAAAAGTCAGGAGGTTTGAAGAGCTGTTTGCAAAATATATAGGGTCAAAAGAAACTGTAATGGTTAATTCAGGATCTTCAGCAAACCTTATTGCTTTAAATATCCTTTCGAATCCTGTTTTAGGTAATAATGCAATAAAACCTGGAGACGAAGTGATCGTTCCAGCTGTTACGTGGTCAACTTCAATATTTCCAATAATAAATGTTGGTGCTATTCCCGTTTTAGTTGATATAAATTTAGAGACTTTTTCGATAAAGGAGGAAGAAATCGAAAAAGCTGTGACGAGCAAAACAAGAGCTATTATGCCGGTACATCTTCTTGGTTTTCCATGCGATATGGGAAAAATAATGAGCATTGCTAACAAATATAAATTGTATATAGTAGAAGATGCATGTGAAGCTCATGGCGCAGAGTGGAATGGAAAGAAAGTTGGTACGTTTGGTGATATGGGTACTTTTAGCTTTTTCTTTTCTCATCACATAACAACTATAGAGGGAGGCATGATTATTACTGACAATGAAGAATATGCAGAGTTAGCTAGAGTTCTTCGAGCTCATGGATGGGTTCGCGATCTTAAACAAAAAGATCAAATTGTAAGAAAATATTCTGAAATTGATCCAAGATTCTTATTCATAAACATGGGATTTAATGTTCGTCCAACTGAGATACAAGGAGCATTTGGAATACATCAAATGAAGAAATTAGAAGCTTTCATAAAAATTAGAAGAGAGAACTCTAAATATTGGAAGGAAGAGTTAAGTAAATATTCAGACTACTTCATAATTCATGATGAAAAAAAGGGTACCAGGGCTGTTTGGTTTGGCTATCCTTTAACGGTCAAACCAATAGCACCCTTCAAGAGAAAGGAGCTTACTGATTACCTAGAGTCAAAGGGTATAGAAACACGTCCATTAGTTGCTGGAAATATGGATGAGCAACCTGCTATGAAACTGTTTAGGTATAGAAAGATTAGTAACTTACCAAATTCTCGCTTAATAATGAGAAACTCATTCTTTATTGGAAATCATCATGGAATAGGGGAAGAGGAAAGAGAATATTTCATCAATGTTATAAAAAGCTTCATAAAAGAAAAAGTGAAATGATGGAGAGGATAAACATACCACTAGGCACAGTATTCGCTTGGATATAGAGGTATGGAAATACTTCTAGAACTCAAGAGGAGATGGAGGAAGCTAAGAAGGATAGCGAGAGTGTCGTCAAGATCATGGGTGAAATGTGGAATTATTTGAAGAGTAGTGCTAAGGCGTTCCACAAATGGATCTTCACAATCTTTGACTATACTATCGAGTAAATATGAGTAGAGTACTAATAACTGGAATTGCTGGCTTTGTTGGACCATATTTGGCTAGGAAGCTTTTGGAGAAAGGTTATGATGTTTATGGTTTGTTTAGGAGGAAGTCTGATGGTGGTATACCGAAGAGGCTTGTTGAAACGGGTATTGTTGGTAGGATTAAGCTTATTGAAGGTGATATATCTGATTTAACTAGCTTATTGTTTGCTCTTGATAGAATTCAACCTGATATGATTTTCCATTTAGCATCTCAGTCTTATGTTCCGAGAAGCTTTATTGATCCTTTGGAGACTTTTAGGGTAAATAGTTTGGGTGTTCAGAATTTGTTAGAGGGTGTGAGGCTTAAGGATTTGGATTGTAAAATTGTATTTGCAGGCTCTTCGGAAGAGTATGGTTTACAGATCGCTTCTGAGAAGCATTATGAGTGGGCTTTAAAGAAGTATGGTACTGTGTTTCCTGAGCCTGAAAAAATTCCTGAGATACCTATTAACGAGAAAAATCCTTTAAGACCGATGAGCCCTTATGCAGTTAGTAAGGTTCATGGAGACTTTCTGATGAGGAATTATTATCATGTCTATGGTTTGAAGACTATAGTTTCTAGAGCTTTTAACCATGAGGGGGCAGGCAGAGGGCATGAGTTTGTAACCTCTACAATAGTTAGGCAGTGTCTCTCTCTCAAATTTGGTGAATTGGATAAAATAACGATCGGGGATGTTAATGCTTTTAGGGATTGGAGTCATGTTGAGGATATCGTAGATGGATATGTTTTGTTGGCTGAAAAAGGTAAGCCTGGATACGTTTACGTTAGTGGGTCCATGAGGACAAATTCTGTTCTCACATACATATTGTTGACACTTCAACATTTAGGTTACAATATGAAGGAAATCGAAACTTTAAAGGGTGAGAAGAGAGTTAAAGATCCTGTCGAGATTGTTGAGGAGAACTTCTTCAATGCTAGGTTCATGAAGACTAAAATTGATGCGTTAATGCTTAAAGGTGAACAGGAGTTCACTTTAGAAGATGGTGGTTTAAGGGTTAAAGGAGACAAATGCAATATAATTATCGTATTTGACCCAAGCAAATTCAGACCTACCGAAGTTCCAATACTCATGAGCGATACGAAGAAAATTCAGGAGTTGGGCTTTAAGGTTACGAAGTCTTTAGAAGATATCATTAGAGATCAGGTGAATTACTACTTAAATCCGGAAAATAGAAAGATATGATTAAAAAGAGCTTTTCAGATAAATATTCTAAATATTATGATATCCTCTACGTAGATAAAGATTATGAAAAAGAATGTGATTTTATTGAAAATGTATTTAAACAATATTCTCTTTCTAAACCCGTTAAAATATTGGATATTGGTTGTGGTACAGGAGGGCATTTGGTGCATTTAATAAGAAGGGGTTATGAGGTGGTGGGAATAGATAAATCTGAGTCGATGGTACGAATTGCTGAAGAGAAGATTCGCAAATATAATTTGCGTGCGAGAGTTTTTGTAACTGATGTATTAGACTTCAATCTTGATGAGAAATTTGACGCACACATTTCAATGTTCGCAGTAATAAACTACATTATTAAAACGGATGAGATCATCAAAGCATTTAAAAACATAAGGAAACACCTTAAGCATGGCGGCCTTTTCATATTTGACCATTGGTATGGTCCAGCCGTACTGACAATTAGGCCATCTACCAGGGTTAAAATTGTTGAGAAAGACGGAATTAAATTAATTAGAACTGTTGTGCCAGAGCTTGATACATTTAACCATGTTCAAAGGTCAAATTATTATCTAATAGCAATTAAAGATGGCATGATTATAGATGAAGCTCAAGAAACACATGTTCTTAGGTATTTGTTCCCCCAAGAACTAATCCACTACTTAAAAGAAACAGGATTTGAGATTTTGAAGTTCTGTGAGTTCCCATATCTAGATAAACCCCCTAGCGAAAATACTTGGAACGTAGCTACAATAGCGAGAGCACAATGAGTTTGGCCCACAACAGTCCTTAGTAGTCAATATATATAACATATCTACTCCTCAACTATGTGAAATGTATGGATAGAGTTAAGTTTGCTGTAATAGGAGTCGGTGGATTTGGATTGAAGAGGATAAACTCAATTTTGAGGAGCGAAGTTGCTGATTTAGCTTACATAGTTGATATAAACAATGATGTGGTGAAGGATTTGAGTAGAAAATTTAACATAGATTACGTCAGTTTTGATGAACTAAAATTAAAAAAGGACTATGATGTGGCCATCATAGCTGTTCCAAACTTCCTTCATTATGAGTATGCAATTAAGCTACTTGAGACTGGAAAAGATGTTTGGTGTGAGAAACCTATGACTATAAACGTAGATTTGGCAAAAAAAATGGTTTTGAAATCCATAGAAAAAAGAGCAATACTTAAAGTAGGGTCAAACCCACGTCACTTCCCCAACGTGCTTAGAGCATTAGAACTTATTAAGCAAGGATACATAGGAAAAGTCTTGTTTTTTAGAGGATGGATTG
>Ga0167615_1000495_pt1 | contig 11394 bp, 9 predicted proteins | sample BED_Mat_host_9_1_FD_111800 | JGI IMG/M metagenome (GOLD analysis project Ga0167615, IMG submission 111800) | Extremophilic microbial mat communities from Yellowstone National Park, USA - BED_Mat_host_9_15 (v2) (version 2) | ecosystem: Environmental > Aquatic > Thermal springs > Hot (42-90C) >... | reverse complement strand
GCTCATATCCGCCGTGTTCCCAGGCCACGTCCAACAGCGGACAGGGATGCCGTCTCGTGTCACCGCAAGGCCGATCACCACCTGTGGCAAATCGGGCCGATGGTCTTTCGAATATCCTTTGCGTCGTAGTCCGCCTTCGGGCTCGTCCTCCGTTTCGAAGTGCGTGGACGTCGTGTCGAAGAACAGGAGGTCCACGTCCAAGTTCAACAGACTGCTGACCCGCCGGAAGACCTCATATTGCAACTCTTCTGCCACATCGAGAAGCACGTCCATGGCCGGGTACGCCTGCCACACGTCCAACTCGGTCATACCAGGCAAGGCTACTTCGCGCTCGACCCACTCCTCCATGGCCAGCTTGCTGCTTGGCACCAACGCGCGATTCGCGACCATGGCGAAGATGACACGCTCGACTGCCGCCTTGAACTTCCGGTCGGCCAGCCGCTCACGCAAGACTTCGTCCAATCCAAGCTGTCGCCACAACTTGTCCAGCAGATACGCCCCTCCCATGGAACGGCTGTCCAGCAGCGTGGTTTGGATGGCTTCCGACTGGCCGCGCCCCGATGTAAACTCGTCGCCCACGAAGCGATGAATACTCTGCGCAAGGCGCCTGAGCGCCTCCAGGTCCATTTCGTCTTCACGACCGAAGGTGTACAGGACCTTGGCTTTCGGCTGACCAGTCTGTGGATCGCGGTAGTTATGGGCCAACTGCACGTAACCGGTGACAGAACCGTTCTTGTTTTTTCGGCGAATGACGCGGATATACATGTCCACATGATACGACAGATACTACGCCTATGTGAACACAGAAATGAAGTTATCCACAGATAAACGCATGCCTACGCAAAATCGAAGAAAAACGCGGCGCATTCCTGTGGATAAGTCCGACAAGCCGCGCCGCTTCAGGATCCCACATCCATCCATGAGTCTACATGCTCTGTCCAACTGTCGAAGTCGGGGATCTCTTGGATGTTGCTTGAAAATAGATCCTTGGCATGCTTTGGACGCCATAAATATCCTTCAAATTGCTATAAATATAAATTTACTCCGCTTGTAGGCTCCAGCTCCTGGACTCAGGGAATTTGCATGATTGATTTTACACCCCTTGGAACTACGGTACTTCAGCTTGAAGTCGATGGCCAAGTTCAAACCGAATCGGATCCACTTCTCGGCAGAAGCGTTGTTGCACAAGTTGGCGCATGCGACGAGGTGATACGACCGTGCACATAGGGGTCTAGGTTCCAACGAATGAGAAGCAACCGCCGAACGCCCGTCAAAAAGGACTAACGAAGTGTCCTTCTTGACGGACCGTACCGGCGGTCGATGAAGCCGCCAAGGGTGAAAGCCGACTATGCACAAGGCACGTACGACGACATTCCACCACTTGACGAGACACTACCAGCGAGACCTACCAAGCACAAACAGCACCCAGTCCCGTTGATGACTGTATTCTTTCACGTTAAACTCACCGCACTCCTCGCGCTCTCGCATACAAGCCCCTCCGGCAGCTCATAAATATTTGCGAGCGACGTGACGGTAAAAGCTATGTGTGGATTTCGATATACGATACCTCGCTCGACTTTCTAGTTAAGTGTCTTTCGCGCGGTGCGAAATGGCGATTGCTACAGGAGGGCTGGTGGTTCAACAAAAAGGTCAAATATGTTCAACCGCTACCGCTGTACAAAAAGTCTTCTCTCGTTCAATCTCCGTCACGGCGCCATCCACCCGCACCGTCCCGCGCAGGCGAATGTCCTCGGACGACCCGCCCACCATGAACTCGATCTCGCCCGGCTCCACGACATACCGCATCTCGCGGTTGTAAAAGCCAAACTGGTGCGCGGACACCCGGAACCGCACCCGCGCCTTTTCCCCCGGCGCAAGCCCCACCCGCACGAAGCCGCAGAGCGCCTTGACCGGCCGCGTCACGTCCGCCGCCACATCGCGTCCGTACAACTGCACCACCTCTTCGCCCGCTCGCGGCCCGACGTTCTCAATCACGCACGACACCTCGACCTCGTCGTGCACGCCCATGACGCTCGGCGACAGCGCCAGATCCCGGTACGCGAACTCCGTGTAGGACAGGCCGTGCCCGAACGGATACAGCGGCAGGTTGCTCTCGTCCACATACGCGCCCTTCCAGTGTGACCGGCCGCCCGACGGCTTGTGCCCGTAGTAAATCGGCACCTGCCCCACGCTGCGCGGGATCGTAATGGGCAACTTGCCGGACGGATTCACGTCCCCAAACAGCACGCCAGCCACCGCCTCCGCGCCCTCCTCGCCCGGCAGCCACGCCGCAAGCACGGCGTTCGCCTGCTCCGCGATGTCCGGAATGGCGAGCGGCCGGCCGCTCACGAGCACGACTACGGTCTTCGTGCCCGTCGCGAGCACGCGCCGCACGAGTTCCTCCTGCCGCCCGATGAGCGAGAGCGACGCCCTGTCGCGCGATTCGCCCGTCGTGCACGCGTCCGTGAGCCCGGCGCGATCGCCCACCACCACAACTGCCACGTCGGCCTTCGCGGCAAGCGCCACCGCCTCCTCGAGCTCCGCGTCATCTCCGTCGAGGATGTCGCACCCCTTCGCGTAGACCACCTGCGCTTCCGCCCCGACGCGATGCTGAATCGCCTCGAGGATGGTCCGCATGGGGATGAACTCATCCACGTGTTTCACGCCGCTCGGAAGCGGCGTCTGAAACACGTTGTCCTCGGACTGCTCGAGGAGCGACTCGATGTGGCACGGGTAGGCGTAATCCCCCACCAGGTTTCGCGTCGTGTGCGCGTTCGGGCCGATCACGGCAATGGTGCCGCGGGGCGCGAGGGGCAGAAGCCCGTCGTTTTTGAGGAGGACCATCGACTTCTCCGCCGCCTCCCGGGCCACCCGGCGCTGCTCCTCGTTGTCGAAGACGGCGATGGCCGCGCCCTCGTCGACAAACGGGTGATCGAAGAGGCCGAGCCGGAACTTCCAGGTGAGCACCCGGCGCACGAGTTCGTCGATCTCGTCCACACTCACGAGTCCTCGCGCCACGGCCTCGATGAGCGGCTTGCCGTACACGTCGCGCGTCGGCAGCTCCACGTCCACGCCGGCCCGCACCGCGAGCGCCGCGGCCTCCGCCTTGTCCCGCGCCACCTGGTGGTATTCGAACAGCTGATTCACGGCGAAGTAGTCCGACACCACGAGCCCTTGGAATCCCCAGCGGCCGCGCAGGGTCTCGCGCAACAGCCCCGGATTGTCGTGGCAGGGCACGCCGTCGAGCTCGTGGTAGCCGGGCATGATGGCGCCTAGGCCCGCCTCGCGCACGGCTGCCTCGAACGGGAAGAGATACACCTCGCGCAGCTCCCGCTCCGGGATGTGCGCCGGCGCCCAGTTCATGCCGCCCTCGGACGCCCCGTAGCCCACGAAGTGCTTGCCGGTTGCCATCACGCCCTGGCTCAGGTCCTCTCCCTGCAGCCCGCGGACGTAGGCGATGCCCATCTGCGCCACGAGGTACGGGTCTTCGCCGAACGTCTCCTCCACGCGGCCCCAGCGCGGATCTCGGGCCACGTCGAGGAGCGGCGCGAGCGCCTGGCGCGCCCCCACGGCCCGCATCTGGTCGCGGATGATGACCCCAATGCGGCGGGCGAGATCGACATCCCACGTGCTCGCGATGCCGATGGTCTGTGGGAAGCAGGTGGCCCCCTTGGCCATGTAGCCGCTGCACGACTCCTCGTGAATCAGCGCCGGAATGCCGAGACGCGTGTGATCCCGGAGGTAGCGCTGAATCTGATTGGCGAGCCGGGCCACATCCGGCGGGTCCAGATTGGTGGCGCCGCCAATGCGGGTCACCTGTCCGATGCCCTGCCCGAGCAGGGCTGTGGCTTTCTCGGCGGAGAATTCGAGATCATCCAGGACCTCGAACGCCCAGATGGACGTGAGTTGAGCGACCTTTTCTTCGAGCGTCATATCGGCCAGGAGCGCGTCGACACGCGCTTCAATGGACTGTGCGGGATCGAGATACACGGGTGTCACGGGAAGCCTCCTCACTACTTTCCGAATCCAGCAAGCATGCCTTGCCGCAAATAGCGGCCTCCAAAGATGTAAGCCAAGAATAGCGGTATGGCTGAGAAGACTACTGCAGCCATCGTGACTGGTACGTCCATCGTGTGCTCACCTTGGAATTGCACAATCGCGAGGGGGAGTACTCGGACGCTTGCACTCTGGGTAAGCACCAGCGGAAACAAAAAGTTGTTCCATGACTGGACGAACTGATACACCGCTACCGAGATTAGGGCTGGACGTGCCAAGGGTGCCACGAGTCGGAATACGATTTGAAAATCGTTGGCACCCTCAATCCCCATGGCTTCGTACAATTCATTCGGGATGTCACGAACAAAGTTTACCAGAATCAGCGTGCTTAAGGGTAAGGCAAACGCCACCATAGGGAGTATCATCCCGAGCAGCGTGTCGTATAACCCCAACTTCGTAATCAAGATGTAAACAGGGATAATCGCCGCCTGAACAGGTATGGCTAGCCCCACCACAAACCAGTTGAACACGGTTCGAACCACTGGATTGCGAGTTCGAACAACGACATAAGATAACAGCAAGGAGAAAATGACAATTAACACTACTGTAGAAACCGATACAATTGCGCTGTTAATGAATGCCCTAGTGAACCCGGATTGTATGACCTGATCGTAGTTCTGAAGAGTGGGATGAAGCGGAGGGACCCAAGGATTCCCTAGTAAATATCCGTTCTGCGAACGCAGACTGGTCGTTAAGATATAGAACACTGGATAACACCCAACAACCAGCCATATAACGCCAAATAATTCGAAAAGCAGGTTACCTATGGAGACGCGTCGAACAGCCTTCACCGAGTCACGCCCCCTCCATCTGGCTTTCCATTTTATTGAATCCAGTGAACTTCAAGGTAATAATGGACAACAACAGCCCAAATACGGCCAGAACGACTGCAATAACACTACCCGCTCCAATATTGAGATTGGTAAACGCCTGCTTGTACATGTCAATCGCTAAAACCTGCGTGGCGTCCCCAGGACCTCCATTTGTGACGACGTAAATGAGATCGAAATAAGTCAAGGTGCCCGTAAGTATCAAGACTGTTGTTGTTGTAATGGTGTACTTCAATTGGGGGAGCGTGATAGAAAAGAACATGCGAATTGGACCCGCTCCGTCAATCATCGCGGCCTCATACAGGGAGCGCGGAATTTGTCGAACACCGCTTTGATACAATAATGCATTAAAAGGTATATACTGCCACGAAATAATACACGCGATCACGAATAGCGCAATGTGCGGGTTGCCTAACCAGTTCTCAAACCCGTTCCCAATTCCCAAGGCTTTGAGTAGGTTGTCCATGAGACCGAACGTGGGGCTCAAAATGTACGACCAAGTTACGCCGATAGCGACGGACGAGAACAACAAAGGAATGAAATACAATGCACCGAATACGGCGCGGTGCCGCTGAGCACCAGCAGTGAAGACACCTATCACAAGCCCCAATGGGTTCTGGAGCACCCAACACCAAAACATCAGCGCAATTGTAAGCCAGAAGGAGTGCCACAGCTCCCCGCTCGCAAGCATGGATTTCCAATTTTCGAGTCCGACCCACGTCGCCGAGCCAACACCGGACCAATTGAGGCCGGAATAATATACGGCTACGCACATAGGTATGAGCGCGAAAGCCGCAAAAAAGATCACTGCCGGCAACATCATAAGCAGTCGCGACAAATTAATACGATCGGTAACCAAGCACCCTTCCCCCAAATCAGGACGAGCTTGGCCAAGCAGCCCAAGCTCGTCCAACTGTGATACAGTCCTCAGAGCAGCCGGCTTATTTAGTCAAATAAGTGTTCATATCCGCCTCAAACTGTGCCACCGACATCTGGCCAACCATAAACTTTCCGAGATCGGTATCGAGCTCGTTGCCCTCGGCGGTCGGCAGCGCGGTATCCCATGATTGTTGAAAGTACGGAGCGTTCTTCGCCAGGTTGTAATAGAACGTCTCGTACGCCGCGTCTTTCTGATTCTTTAACTGGTTTTCAATGCCCTTGACTGCGGGAACGTACCCGATTTGCAACAAGTCTGCGACGTTCTTCGAATCGAGATTGTTGTCCTTTAAGAACTCAATGGCTCCCTTAATCTTTGCTGGTGAGTCGTAACTTGGAATCGAGTAGAAGTCACTCGGGTTGCCACACACATCATTCGGATTGCCCTTTCCTCCGGGAACCGAAGGGAACGGGAACCAGCCCAAATTCTTCAGGAAGGCACTGTCGTCAGATGCTATAGTTCCGTAGCCCCAGCTACCCATCAGCCACATCGCAGCCTTGCCACTGTACAAAAGAGCCGCGTCCGAACCGTTATTGGAACCGATTGAGCTAAAGCCTGGTTCAAAAGCCCCCATGTTCACCAGCTGTTTCATCATGTTCAGAGCCTTCGTGATCACCGGGTTGGACCATGCATTCGGCTTGCCCGCCATGACATTATCAAACGGTTGTTGCCCACCAAGCCGGTCAACCAGATATTCAAAGTACATCAGATCTGGCCAGTTATCTTGACCACCCAGGGAAATCGGAATGATTCCCTTGCTTTTGAAGAACTGAATATCGCTCAGCAGTTGGTTCCATGTTTTAGGTGGGGTGAGATGGTACTGAGCGAACAGTTGCTTATTGTAGAAAAAGTTCACCGGTTGCAGATTGCCGTAAGGAACGCCGTACACATGCCCATTGAACGTAATGGATTTCATTACAGAAGGAAGAAACCGATTTGCCCAAGACGGATCGGCTTTCAAGTACGGCGTTAGATCAAGCACATCTCCCGCCTTAACGAACGTATAGAGTCGACCGCCGCCCCAGTTACTGAACACGTCCGCTGCTTGATGAGCACCCATCGCAATTTGCAGCTTCTGAAGGTACGGGGTTGACTCAAAGTACTCTCCCGTCATGTGATATCCAGGATGCGTTGCGTTGAAGCGAGCTATCGCCTTGTTGTCTACTTGCTCAGCCAAACCGGAATCGACGTTCCAAAGCGTCAACTGCACTTGCTTCGCGCTCGCCGAGCCCGTGGAGGACACTTGATTCGAGTTGGACTGCGATTCTGTGCCACAGGCCGTCACAGCGATGGTTGCCACAGCCGCCAAACCGACCGCAGCGATCTTACGCACATCCTTAGCCATAGAAAGTACCCCCTCTTTGCACCTTAATTTGTTCATCAAACAAATACACCATGCATTATAGCCCTCCAAAATCGATTTTGCAATCGCTTTCTACGCGTTTTTTCCATGGATAATCAGCGTGTTAATTAAGAATTGCCCAATTAAGGGGCGACGAATCCTCGGCCTGTACTTGCTCGTGCAGACGCTTTCATTGTTCGCACTCGACAGGTTCAGTGTCCATTCGTGAGGCATGCTTCAACTTGACACCCCTTCTGGATTTGTGTGGTCGGATAGATGAATACGAAACCCTCATACGCGCATGTTCCTTACTGAGTCTCGCTGCATCAGCTCAGGAATTAGACGTTTGTCGTTACCAGGCGCCAACGGCTCGCCTGCAATTAGGCTGAGAATCATTCTGGCAGCCCTTATTCCCAGTTCAAACCATGGTTGCCTTACCATGGTAAGAGAGGGACAGATAGCATACGCAACTGCAATATCATCGTATCCGACAATGGACACGTCCTCTGGAACACGTATACCTCGCACTACAGCTTCCCTTAGAGCGCCAATTGCCATGTAGTCGTTGAAGCAAAAGATAACTGAGGGAAGACGATTGGACCTCAATATTTGCCGCATTGCAACTTGGCCTCCATCTACATCAAACAGGCCCTCTGCAACCCACTCGTCGCAAATCTCTATATCGAAATCATCACAGCACTTTCGCACCGCATTTAGACGTTGCATACTGTCCAGATGACGAGAAGGGCCTTGAATCAATCCAAGTTTACGATGTCCTTGAGCCCACAGATGCTGCACAAGTTGCTTCACCCCTGACACCTGATCCACATATACGCAGTTCTCAACTCGACACAAAGGATCTTTCTGCAAGTAAACGACAGGAAAGTCTTTTGGGATGTTGTCATGAAGGTATTGGGTCACGCCCTCGAATTGAGGCAAAATTAACAACCCATCAACCGATTGTTCAAGCGCCTTTTTCGGAAGTAAATCAAGCTTGTCTGGAGTTACGATATCAAACTGAACCGAATAACCTTTTTGTTCCAATACTTGACATACACCTGCAGTGACGTGAAAAGCATAATCTACGAATCGAAGATGGAGATCAATATTTACCAAATAAATACCAATAGAGAAAACTTTTCCTGATCGTAAACTCCGAGCACTCATTTTGGGATGATAATTTAATTGCTTAACGGCATCGAAAATCCGTTTACGGGTCTTCTCACTCACAGGCCGGGTCCCATTCAGTGCCCACGATACCGTAGTCGGAGATACACCGGCCAGCTTTGCAATATCTTTAACCGTCGCCAATTCTAAACCCCACCCTTTCCTCAAATGATTGAAAAGTTCGTTATCGTTATACAACTTTATTTTTATTGCTCTATGAGAGTTCTTCGTCAACCAAACTGCGCCTTTTAATCAAATTACTAAAACGATTTGGTTGCCGCAATAGGATTTTTCGGCCGATCCCGCCCGCCCAATGAACTCTTTCAGCCCCACGCCGGTCCATGCGTGCGGTGCGATGGAAAGGAGTGATCGCGTGATTCACGCGGCGCTGTTGAACCCGTTTGACGTGCACATGTACCACCTCATCAACGGCCTGGCGGGCAAAAGCAAGCTGCTCGACGACGTCATGATCTTCTTCGCGAAGGATGCGCTGGAGCTCTACGCGGCGCTGTTCATCGCGTACTGGTTTGCCCTTCCGAAGGACGACCTCCGGAGCCGGAATCAACTGGCGGTCGCCGGGTTCTCCGGCGTGCTCGCGCTCGTGTTGAACGTCGTCATCTCCCACTTCGTCTGGTTTCGGCCGCGCCCGTTCGTGGTGTTCCCGAAGGGCACGTACACCCAGCTCATTCCACATCCCGCGGATGCTTCGTTCCCGAGCGATCACAGCGCCGGATCGTGGGGATTCGCAGGTGGATCGTGGGGGCGCACGCCGAGATGGATTTGGCTGCCCTTCACAATCATCGCGGTGCTCGTGATGATCGCCCGCGTGTTTGTCGGCGTGCACTACCCCACTGACGTGATCGGCGGCATGGCCGTGGGCCTGGTGGCGAGTGCCGTGGTGCGGCCGTTCGCGCCGCGCATCATGCCGCTGACGCGGCTCGTGGCCAAACCGTTCGGCTACGGCAAGGAGGCGCAGGAAGCGCAACGTACTCGCCGCACGTCGCGCGGGTAAGGCGACCGCGCCCTCACAGGGGGACGTCCGTTGCGCGGCACCTCGCGCGATGCCCGCAGCGCGTGTTTTTGCATCCGCGAACGGCAAGAGCCCTTCCGCCTGGGTGCGCGAAGGGCTCTTGTCGTGCGCTTGGGTCAGGTCGGGGCCCGCTCCGCCTTTCTGCGGTGGCGCCACCGCCACAGCCACTCGGCGGTGACGCCGACGCCGGCGAGCCACAGCACCAGAAACAGAATCTGACCGATGATGGGGATGCTCGAAAACGCGACGATGAAGCTCACGCCGCAGAGCGCCGCCTTCCACACTTCTCGCGCGCGATCCCGTCCGACAATCATCCTGCCAATCCAGACCGATACGACGGCCAGGCCCACGAGAGCGCCAATCGCGTAGAGCGCCAGGCACAGCGCCGCCACGGGAATGCCGACGAGCGTCGCGGCGAAGAGCCCCGCCAAGGCCAGCACGGCGAGCGTGACAAACACGCCGCTCAGGCCGGCTCGGCGCGCCGACTTCTCGAGCTCCGCGAGAGGCACCTCGATGCTCTCGCGCAGCGCAGCCGCAATCACGGTCAACAGCGCGGTCAAGACAATTCCGGCGGCAAACAGGCCCATCCAGGCGACGAGCGCGCCGAGTCCCGCCACAATGGCGCCGCTCCAAAACGGATTGCCGAGCGTCGCGTGAAGCAGTTTGTGCACGGTGGCGCCGGGCAGCGTGCGGACGTCGCCGCCGAGATCGATGACCGTATCCACCCGCGCGGTGGGCAGAAGATCCACGTTGCCGTTGACGACGAGGACGTGATCGGCCGTGCCGGCGATGGTCAGATCGTGGCCGACGACGATGATGTCGCCGACGGATTGGCCGGGCAACACCTCGGTGGTGCTCGTTCGGATGAGCCCTTGATTCGAGATGACGGACGCCTGCGCGACGGCAGGCGAAGCGGTGAGCAACGTGAGGCCGCCGATGGCCGCGGCCAGGCCCCGCTTCACCCGCGTCATCGCCAGACAACCTCGCTTCTGGTCCAATGAAGCGCCCGCCGCAGACACGTGAGCGACAGCACGAGGATGACGAGGCACAGCCCGCCCAACACCACGAGCCACTCGGCGTGCACGGACCAAGGTAGCGCGAACAGCGCGCGGATCATGGCAAGCGCAAAGTGGAACAGGATGGCCGCCAGCGATGCGGCAGGCAGGCTCACAGCGGCGAGGACGAGCGCCACCCCCACAGCCAGGCTCGCGAAGTACACGTAGGCGAGGCGACGGGACTGCACCTCTTGGCGCGACAGGCCGAGGGCATTCAGGACGCGCATCGGCATGTCGGCCGGCGCCGCGAGCGTTCTCGCCCACGACGCGAGCGCGCGATCGTCGGCCCGCAGGGCATCGACGAGGCGCTGGCAGCGGGCGCAGACCGCGAGATGCGCCTCCACGCAGTCCCTGTCGTCTTTCGCGAGCTCGCCGTCCAGGTACGCGGACAACATGGGCTCCACGAACTCACACGATTGCATCAGCTATCACCCCTCTCGCCGCTCAGATGCATGCGCAACTGCATGCGCGCGTGGTGCAGACGGGATCGCACGGTGCCGATGGGGATGTCGAGCACTTCGGCGATCTCGTCGTACTCCAGCCCGTGGAACGCCCGCAGGACGATCACGGTCCGGTGCTCGGGACTGAGCTTCGCCAATGCGCGCTCGAGATCGATCCGCAGCGAGGCGGCGTCCTCGCCGCCAGCGACGGAACCGTGGATCTCCTCCGTGGGATCTTGCGCGCGGCGCGCTTTGGCCTGCACCATGTCGAGCGAGATGCGGACCGCGATGCGCGCGAGCCACGTCGGAAACGTGCGGTCCTCGCGAAGCCGTCCGAGCGAGCGAAACGCGCGGATGAACGCTTCTTGCGTCGCATCTTCGGCGTCCGCGGCGTTCTGCAGAATGCCATAGGCTGTTCGATATACAAAGGACTGATAATTGCGCACGATGGTTTCAATCGCCTGCGGATCACCGTGCCGCGCTCGGCGTATCAGTTCGAGGTCCGCTTGTTCCAAACGGGCATCACCTCCGTCGGCG
>Ga0167615_1000484_pt1 | contig 11482 bp, 9 predicted proteins | sample BED_Mat_host_9_1_FD_111800 | JGI IMG/M metagenome (GOLD analysis project Ga0167615, IMG submission 111800) | Extremophilic microbial mat communities from Yellowstone National Park, USA - BED_Mat_host_9_15 (v2) (version 2) | ecosystem: Environmental > Aquatic > Thermal springs > Hot (42-90C) >... | reverse complement strand
TTGGGCGTAACGCAAAAAGCTTCGGCGCAACCCCTCAGCGCCGGAGGCTCCTAAACGGAGCGGGCGGAGCCGAGGTTGAGTGGAGGACGCGGCTCCGTCTCTTTTTTTGCGCAAATTGCCGCCTTTTTTTCGGCCGGTGTTGACTTCGGCCGGATAATCCGTTATATCCAAGGTGCAGCCTGTCGCGGAGGGCGGGCCCGAGGCCCTTGACGGACGGTGGTCTCCCCTCGCCACAGCCGGCTAGGGCCGACCTAAGCAGCCCGCCCCGCGACAGGTGCACCAAAGGAGGACCGCGTCCAAGGACGCGAAGCACCTGGCTCGGGTGCGGCGGGGCCACCGCGGTGGCCCCGCCTTTTTATGCGATCCCCTCCAGCAGGTCGGCCGGTTTGCAGCCGAGCGCCTCGCAGATCTTCAGGTAGGTACGCAGGGTTGCAGACCGTCCGCCCCGCTCGATGATCGAGATCGCCGCCCGGTCCAGTTCGGCGAGGTAGGCAAGGTGTTCCTGGGAGAGGCCTGCCGCCAGCCGGGCGGCCCTGACGTTTTGGCCAAACCGTTTTAGGACCGGGGCGTCGAGGCGGTGCTTGCGGGCCCGTTGGGCCGGCCCTCCCGGGCCGCGCCGCAGCGGCCGGGCCGGCCTGATCGGCCTTACCGCCGATGGAGGAAAGGCCTTTGCCGCCTCCCTATCGGCAAGGACCGCTGGCGGAACGCCAAGGGCGCGGGCAAGCCGCACCAGGGTGCCAACGGTTGGGGCGCGCAGCGCCCGCTCGAGGAAGCTCACCGCGGCGAGGTCGATTACCGCGGCATGGGCCAAGGCAAGTTGGGAGAGGCCGGCCGCCTTGCGCAGCCGCCGCAGCCGCTTCCCGAACTCGACGACCTCCTTCTGTAGTTCAGCCTTTCGCCGCGCTTTGCGGCGCCGAAACTCGGCACCGCTTGGGGCTGGGGTGGCGAAGGGGCGCTGCCAACCCCCTGCTCCCGCTGCACTCAACCCTCTACGCTCGGCCATTGCCAACTCCCAGGGCCGCTTGCGGCGACCAGGCCCAAGATAGCACCGTTGCCTGCTAACCCTGGCGCATAGTCGGCGCAGGGCAGGGCGTGGGGTGTGGTATCAATCCGGCCGCCGATGCCGCTGAAGCCGTTGCCAACAAACCTTTCCGGTCCGATCCTGCTGGAGCCGACCGTCCACGAAGACAACCGGGGGTTCTTCATCGAGAGCTACCGGCGGGACGAGCTCGCTGCGCTAGGGATCGGCGAGGAGATGGTCCAGGACAACCACTCCCGGTCCCGGGAAGGGGTAGTGCGGGGACTCCACTTCCAGGTCGGTGCAGGGATCGCAAAGCTGGTCCGCTGCGTCCGCGGGGCGATCCTTGACGTGGTTGTCGACCTGCGCAAGGGGTCTCCTACCTACGGCCGCTGGGAGGCCTTCCAGCTCGACGACCGGAACCTGCGGCTGCTTTACTGCCCGGTTGGCTTTGCCCACGGCTTTTGCGTGCTTTCGCCGGTTGCCGACGTCGTCTACAAGCAGAGCGGCTACTACAACCCCAACCTCGAACGGACGATCGCCTACAACGACCCCCGGCTTGGGATCGAGTGGCCGTTCCCGCCGCAGCGGATCGAGGTCTCCCCCCGCGACGCCGCTGCCCCCAGGCTGGAGGAGATCGAGGCTGAACTGCCGTTCCGCTGGGAAGGGCTGCGGGCGGGCCAATAGTTGGTTGTCCCCTTGCCGAGCGGGGTGGGAAGGTGTAACCTGGGGGCGAGAGATGATGGGAGAGGAGGAACCGGTGATGTCGGGTTCAGACCCAACTGAAGGAGCGGGGGTCCTTGTGATCATCCCTGCCTACAACGAGGCAGGGCGGGTCGGCAAGGTGATCGAGGAGGTTCAAACGGCGCTTCCCAAGGCCGATGTCCTGGTTGTCGACGACGGCTCCAAGGACGAAACCGGCCGCGAGGCTTACGAAGCCGGCGCCTACACCGTCTGGCTGCCGACCAACGCCGGCTACGGCGCAGCGCTGCAGACCGGTTACAAGTTCGCCGTCCGCCAGGGTTACCCGTTTGTCGCCCAGATCGACGGGGACGGCCAGCACCGTGCGGAGTACCTGGTGCCGATGTTGGAAACGTTGATCGGCGAGAAGGCCGACCTTGTGATCGGCTCCCGGTTCCTTGCCGCCGACGGCCACTACAAGCCCTCCTTGGCTCGGACGGTGGGGATCGGCCTGTTCTCGCGGATCGCAACGCTTGCCTGCGGCCAGCCGATCTCCGACCCCACCTCCGGCTTCCAGGTGATGCGGGAGCCGGTTGCCCGGTTCTTCTGTAGCTCCGTCTACCCCACCGACTACCCTGATGCCGATGTTTTGATCCTCCTCCACAGGACCGGCTTTAAGGTACGGGAGGTAGCGGTCCAGATGCGGCCCTCACCGGGCGACTCAATGCACACCACCAAGACCACCCCTTACTACGTCTACAAGATGCTGCTCTCGATCGGGGTGACGATGCTGCGGCCGAAGGTCCAACCACCTTTTGAGGCGGCTGAACTGAAGCTGGAGATCTAAGGAAAGGTCCCATGATCACCACCAACCTCCGGATCGTCGCCTTGGTGGGGTCGATCGGCCTGCTGTTGTTCATCATCGAGCTGGTCAGGCGCCGCCGGTTGAAGGAGGAGTACACGGTCCTGTGGGTGCTGACCGCGATCGTCTTCATCCTCCTCGCCGCCTGGACCAACCTGCTGCGGGAACTCACCCACGCGATCGGGGCGATCTCGGAGTCAAGCACCCTTTACTTCTTCGGGATCCTGTTCGTGATCCTCCTGTTGCTCCACTTCTCGGTGCGGGTCAGCGCCCTCGAGCGCAAGCTCGTCTCCTTGATCCAGGAGCTAGGCCTCCTTACCGCCCAGCGCAAGGAGCTGGAACGGCAGGTGGCAAAGAGCGTTCGCCTCCACGAAGACGCGGAAGGGCTCCAGGAGATCGTCCGGGGGATGCGGGTTGCCGGCAACGGCCACGACGCTAGGAAGAAGCCGCCCCAAAAGGAGCAGGAGGCGCAGCAGGAGCAGGAGGAGCAGGAACGGGAGGATAGGTAGCGACCACGGTCGCCAGCGACCGCTCCAGCGAGAGGCGGCCGGCGTTACGGCCAAACCAGCTTGCCGTCCGCCCCCGGAGCTCCTGGCCGGCGGCGTGCACCTTGAGGATTGCCTCGGCGAGGAGGTCCGGCTGCGGTAGGGGGACGACGTACCCGTTGACGCCGACCTCGATCAGCTCGCAGGAGGCGTTGTCCTCCCCAGCAACGACGATCGCCGGCGTCCCTGCCGCACAGGCCTCGATCACCACCATCCCGTAGCCCTCCCGGCTGGAGGGGTGGAGGAGGGCCAACGCCTCCCCCATCAGCTCCTGGAGCCGCTCGGCTGCCACAAAACCCGGAACCTCAACCACCCCTTCCAAGCCCAGCCTGGCTACCGCCGCCCGCACCTCCCCCTCCAGCGGGCCTTGACCTAAAAGCTTTAGCTGAAGCTCGGGGAGCCGTTTGCGGGCGAGCGCAAAGGCTTCCAGCGCCAGCAGTGGCCGCTTCTCGGGGATCAGCCGCCCAGCGAACAGCAGAAACGGCTTGGCCGGCCGCGGCTGCGGTTCCTCAAGCGGCCCGGCGTACTCCCCTTCCAAGACCCGTACCGGCCCGTTTACCCCCGCGGCGTGGAGGCGGGCCTCGTAGAGGCGGGCGAAGCAGAACGCCTCTTGGGGAAAGCGCAGGCAGAGGGATTGGATCAGGTAGGCAATCGTCCCGCCGACCGGACCGAGGTAGGAGCGCCAGTAGCGGGCGGTCCAAAGCTCGTGGTAGTCGACCACCAACCGGTAGCTGCAGAGGGGTTGGAGCAGGCCAACGGTGAGCAGGGGCAGGAAGGGGGTGGCGTTGGTGTGGATGACGGCGTAGCGGCGGCGGTGGCGCAAGAGGTGGGCGGCAACGGCAAGGGAGAACAGAAGGACCGGGAGGATCCGGCGCCGACCGGAGGGGGTGTAAGGGGGGAGCTTGGGGAGGACCGCGACGACCTCGACCCCGCCCTCCAGTTGGGGCTTCTCCCCCCGCTGCCACTGCCGGGTGGTGAGGTAGGTGACGGGGTGGCCGGCTAAAGCCAGCCGCTCGGCGACGTTGCGGTACCACCGCTCCGCCCCGCCGATCGTGTGGGGGAAGAGGAAGTCGTAAAGGATGCAGATCCGGCCCCGGTCAGCCACGGACAAGCTCAAGGGCTTCAAGGGGACGGTTACAGAGGGTCTTTGCCTCCGCTGGGGGGAGGCGGAGCGTTTCTTCCCTTGGGAAGTCAAGGGGCTGGAGGATCGTTGCCATCAGGTCGGTGTAGCGGTCGAGAGCGGGATCGGGGCCAAGGGAGAGGTATTCGCCGGAGCCCGGGGCGAGGGTTGCGTTAGGGACTACGTATTCAAAGGTGTGGACGCCGGCGGTGAGGTAGAGGGTGGCGATCGGGGTGACGTTGAAGAAGTCGCTTAGTTCGTTGGCGAGGAAGCCGACCCGGTGGCCATCGACCCGCAGTTCAACGCCCCGGCCGCCGAAGTTCCCGGCCAGGTAGATGGCGTAGGTCTGGGAGGTGGGAAGGGAGATGTGGCTGATCGCCCGCCCGGCGCTGGTTGGGTAGAGGCCCCCGCCCGGTTCGGCCTGCCAGCCTGCGGGGTAAAGGGATTCGTCTCCGTGGACGACAACGGGTTGCGCCCGCTGGAAGGCGACCAGTTCGGCGCCAAGGCCTGCCGCTTCCTTGGCGTAGGCGAGGATCGAGCTGCAGCTTGGGTAGCCGACCGGGTCAAGCGGGCAGGGACCGGCCGGCTGCTTGACCCCCTCGGCGTTGCCGCAGTAGGGGTGGACGGTCTCTTCACCGAACGGGATCAGGTTCAGGACCTGTTCGGCGGGGTGGCGGGGTCGCTGCCAGAGGTTGTAGTAGCGGCCTTGGTAGATAAGCCGGTAGGTGGTTGGCGGGCGGCTTTCAGCCGGGTCCCGACGGGTGACGATCGACCGGTAACCAAGGAGGATTTCAGGGGAGAAGGAGTCGAGGTTTGCCCAGGCGGCCTTGGTCAAGACCGCGCCGTCCCGCAACGGGACGGTGTAGGGCCGGTACTCGGCCGGCTCGATCGGCGCCCCATCGCCAAGGAAGTGGCGGTCGGCATAGACTTCGTATTCGTTGATAAGGGTTGGCCCCTTTTCGTCGACCAGCGGGGCGATCTTGGCCAGCTCCTGGAGCCGGGGACGGGGGGCGAGGGTGGCGTCCCGGTAGGCGAGGAAGTTCGACCACACCACCCCGACCACCCCGGCGGCAACGACGACCGCCCCGACAGTGGAAAGGAGCGGCTCCTTGCGGCCGGCTGCAAGGACGAAAAAGCCGCCGGCAACGGCCGCGGCAGGGATCGCGATCGAGGAGACCGCCAACCCCTTGCCAACCACCCACGGCGTTGCTTCGGAGATGTAAAGGAGGGCGACCGCACCGAGCGCAGCAACCAAAAGGAGGGCGACCGAGGGGTCGCGGCGGGAGAGGGAGAAGAGGAGGGCGTAGAGGGTGCCTAGGAGGGCAATCCCGATGAAGATCGCGGTTGGAACGGTTGCTGCCGTGACCCTGAAATCGCCGGTTAGCCAAACCCCAAACAGCTGCCAAGGGGAGAGGGGGCCGATCAGGTTGCCGTACCGCTGGGCCTCGGACTGTCCTTCCGAAAAGAGGCCGGCGCTGTGGCTGATGAAGCTTGCCAGCACAGCCCAGACCGGGATTACCCCGACCGCGATCACAACGGCTAAGACGGCAAGGCGGCCTGCGATCGCACCCCCTTCGGCACGGCCAAACCGCCACAGCCAGAAGGCGACCAAACCGACCGCTGCTGGGCCGGCCCAGCCGCCGCCGCCGATGCCAAGGGTTTGGATCAGCGCAGCGGCAGCCACCCCAAGCGGGATCAGCCCCCGGGCGGAGAGCTGGCGGGGTCGAGTTCGGGCGGCACGGGCGAGCCAGGCGACGCCAAGGGCAAGGGTGAAGGCGGCAACCAGTTCCTTGATCCCGCCCCAGAGGTAGTAGCCGTAGAGGAGGGCGGAGAGGCTGCCCACCGCTGCCAGCACGGCCCGGAACAGCGGCGGCAGCAGGGGGGTGAAAAGGTCGTAGAGGGCGAGGCAGACGGCGGCGGCGCAGACCGCGAGGAAGGGGTCGAAGATCCAGGCGGCGTTGATCCCGGAGAGGCCATGCCCGACGCCCAGCAGGACGAAAGAGCCAAGGGGGTAGCTTTCGCCAACGTCGCCGGAGAAGACGAGGCGGAAGGTGGAGATCGGCAGCGTCCCCCAGTCCCGGCCGTGGTTGACGATGATGTCGGCGACGTTTAGCCAGGTGGCGGTGTCGTCGAGGCGGAGGTAGCCGGCAAAGGTGGCGTGGCCGTAAAGGAGGATCGGTGCGCCGTAAAGGAGGATCACCAGCACCGCTGCCGTCCCCCCGAACCGGTCGGGGAGAGGGGAGCGGGGTTTGCCGACGAAGAGCCGGGTCCCCAGGGTGCGGGTGAGGCGGGGCCGCGGCCAAAGCCAAAAGAGGAGGCCGGCGGCGGCGCCGAGGATCGCGACCGGGATCGAAGCGGGGGCGGTCGGCCCGAACGCGGTGAGGATGCCGTCTACCACCAGCAACGCAGCCAGGCCGGTGGGGATCACCAGCGGCTGCGGGATCCGGCTGCCGCTTGCCGCCTCCACCAAAAGCCCCCAGCCGGCCCCGACGGCAGCGAGGATCAGCGGGAAGCAAAGCCAGGCTAGAAAGAGCGACACCTCACCCTCCCAGCTCCAGGGCCATGTGGTAGGCGAGGAGGTGGTCCAGCGCGGTCCGTTCCCAGGTGAAGGTCCGGGCCCGCTGGATCCCCGCCCTGATCAGCCGCCGCCGCAGCAGCCGCTCCCCGAGCAGCCTGGTCATCGTTTCAGCCATCTGCTCGGGGTCTTCCGGCTGGAGCGGGAGCGCCGCATCCCCAATCACCTCGCCCAACGCCGCCCGCCGGGAGGAGGCGACCGGCGTGCCGCACGCCATCGCCTCCAAGGGCGGAAGGCCAAACCCCTCGTAAAGGCTGGGAAAGACCACCGCTAGGGCGCGGCGGTAAAGGGAGGGGAGGTAGTAGTCGGGGAGGAAGCCAAGGTAGCGAACGCGGTCCCCAACCCCCAGCCGGCGGGCGAGGGCAAGGACCTTCCGCAGGCGGGGGGTGCGGGTCCCGGTGAAGAGGAGGTGGACCGTTGGCATTTCCAACAAGGCAAAGGCTTCGACAAGCGGCAGGTGGTTCTTATGGGGCCAGAAGCCGGCAGGATAGAGGACGTAGTCTTCGGGGAGGGAGAGCAGGTTGGCTACTTCCTTGTCCCAGGGGTCGGCGTAAGGGGTGTAGGCGTTGTGGTCGACCGCGAGCGGGGCGACCACCACCCGGTCTTCGTCAAGCCCAAGCGTCCCGCACATCCTCGACTTAGAGAAGTTGGAGACGGTGATCACAACCGTCGCCTCCCGGGCGGCCCGGTCGTAGGCGAAGCGGCGCCAGAGCATGCCGTGGGGCCACCACTGCTCGGGGAGGGCGTGGTGTTGGATGTCCCGCAGCGTCACCACGGTCGGCCCCTTGAACCGGGGGAAGGGGACGGTCAGCGGGTAGTGGAGGAGATCGCACCGCCGCCCCAACAGCTTGGGCACGGCCGCCTTTGGGAAGAGGGCTGCGCCGGCCGTAAAAAGGCCTCTGGTGAGCGGGTTCCGTCCGCTGGAGAAGGGGACCCTGCGCAGCGTTAGCTCTGGGCGGGCAAGGAGCCGCTCCATCGCGTGGCCGTTGCAAAGCAAGGTAATCGTCCCTGAGCCCCGGAGAGGCAGCAGGGCCTTGATCAGTTCAAGGGCGTAGCGGCCGGACCCGCCTAGCTGCGGCGCCCAGGAGACCAACCCGATCGCCAGGTCCAGATCAAGGACTCCCGGACGGCCGACCCCAACCCAATCCTCTAAAGCCCTCCCGTTCCGCTCCATCGTCCCTCGTGCGGATAGTACCCTGCCCGGCCCCCGTGTGTAGACATAGAAAAAGCGGGGCCGGGTCCTCCTGCAGCCCCGCTTCTTCAAAGACCAGTATAGCGCAGCGCGCTAGGAATGGAAGTAGACGTACCCCCGGGAGTTGAGCTGTTCGACCGTGAAGGGGGTGTGGTAGGTCTCCGGCTTGCCGTGGACCCGTTCCGTCCCTTCGGCGATGCAGGTGAAGGTGTTGCCCTGCCGCTGTTCCACTTCCGCCGGGCAGTGGACGGTCGAGTGGAGGTGCTTGACTTCCTCGATCCGTAGTTCGATCGCCTGCGCGACCCGCGCGGTGTTCAGCCGGTGACCGGTCCCGCCGACGTAGGTACCGCTCGGTTCCTTACCCGATGTGCTCTTCTTCGAGGAGCTTCCACAGGCGGCAACGGCAGCGGTCACCAGGGCTGCACCGGCCACCGCGGTAGCTCGCTTCAAACTCTCGGTCCAGCTCATCGCTCTCCTCTTTCCGTTTGGTCTCTCGGTTCCAGCGCTCCAGCCTCTAGCCAGCTGAAGCAGGTAGGTAAGCATAGACCGCTGCGGCGGTTGAGGGGGCAGAAAAATTTTTTTGGAGGGCTGTTGACACCCGGCTGGCGATGGTGTATCTTGGGTCCACCTGGGCAGGTACTGCCCGCAGGGGAGGATCTGACCAGGGTCGTACGTAACTGAAAACCATCGGAAAATCCGAGGAGGAGAAACATGCGCCACCGCAGGGACTCCATCTCCCCTGGCAAACCGGGTCGCATCAGCGCTGCCGCCAAACAGGCGGGTTTTCGCACGTCTAAGGCCGTGCTGGCGCTGACCGGCGTGGTTGCCGGGCTGGTGATGGCCTTCGGCAATGTAGGAAGCGCTTCGGCCTGGTTCACGCCGATCCGCGTGACCTGCATCAACTTCTTTTTCTTTGAACTGTGTGGCCCCCCCGGCCCCCCCGGCCCCCCCGGTCCAGCCGGCCCAACCGGCGAACGGGGGCCAACCGGCCCAACCGGTGAAGGGACGGGCGGGATCGGCGGGACCGGCCCCACCGGTCCAACCGGCCCAGCCGGCCCAACCGGCGAACGGGGCCCAACCGGTCCAACCGGCCCTGAAGGTCCGCGCGGGGTGACCGGCGCTACCGGTCCGACCGGCCCAACCGGCCCACAAGGCCCAGCAGGTGAAAAGGGCGCAACCGGCCCAACCGGTCCTACCGGTCCAACCGGCGCGACGGGCCACGCGGGTGCAACCGGCCCAACCGGCGCTACCGGCCCAACCGGCCCAACCGGCGAACGGGGCCCAACCGGCCCAACCGGTGAAAAGGGCGAACGGGGCCCAACCGGCCAACGGGGTCCAACCGGCCCTGAAGGTCCGCGCGGCGTCACCGGCGCCACCGGTCCAACCGGCCCGCAAGGCCCGGCTGGTGAAAAGGGCGAACGGGGTCCGACGGGCCCAGAAGGTCCGCAAGGTCCCCAGGGCGTAACCGGCGCTACCGGCCCAACCGGCGCTACCGGCCCAACCGGCCCAGCGGGTAAGAACGGTGAAAACGGCCCAACCGGCCCAACCGGCCCAGCCGGCGTTGGGATCACCGGCCCGACGGGCCCGACCGGCCCGCAAGGTCCCGAAGGCGGAGTGCCGAAGGTGCTTGGTGCCGGTGAAACGGAGACCGGTTTCTGGTCCGCCTCCGTTCCCGGTGTCGCGACAAAGGGCCGGCGGGTAAACGGCGAGATCTCGTTCCCGATCCCGCTTGAAGCTGGCCTGAACGCCGAACACGTCGTGCTGGTGGCCGAACATGCAACCGGCACCGGTGGTTGTGAAGGCGGCACGGTGAGCGCCCCAACCGCCAAGCCCGGCTACCTCTGCGTCTACATCGGCCACGAGACGGTCACCGGCACGGTGGCGTTCAAGGCGATCGAAAACGCTGCCGGCAGCACGGGCGCGTCGCCAACCGGGGCGGTTGTTTCCTTCGAAGCAACCGGCGAAGGTGAAAACACCTTGCAGGTGGTAGGCACCTGGGCGGTGACGGCGCCGTAAGGAGGAGGAGGAAAAGAGCGCCCGGCGGCCGCCGCTCGCGGCGGCCGCCGGGAAAGCTCTAAGCCGATTCCAAGCGACCGAGAACAAAGATGAAACTCCAAATCACAAGTAGGAGGAGACCAATGCGCGACCGCAGGGAAGCCACACGGTGGCTAGCTCGCGCGGTAGCTGTTGGCAGCCTCTCCAGGCGGGCCCGGTTGGGGCTCTGCGGGGTAGCGGCAGCGGCATCGGCTGCGGTGCCGCTCCTGACCGCGGCGCCAAGCGCCCAAGCCTGGTTCAGGCTGCGGATCCAGCTGCAGTGCGGCTACATCTTCAATCTGTACTACTGCGGCCCCACCGGTCCCACCGGCCCCGAAGGTCCGCCCGGTCCTCGCGGTGAAACCGGTCCAACCGGTCCCGCCGGCGGGAAGCGGGGGCCGACCGGGCCGACAGGGGCGGCCGGGGCTCCAGGACCCCGCGGCGAAGCCGGGCCTACCGGTCCAGCTGGGCCGCAGGGCAAGCCGGGTGCGACCGGCCCAACCGGCCCGCAGGGACCGGCCGGTCCCAGAGGCCCAAAGGGAGTGACCGGTGCAACCGGGCCAACCGGGCCGGAAGGCCCTGAAGGACCAACGCTTGCGGGCGTTACCGGTGCGACCGGCCCGACCGGTCCCGAAGGACCCCGCGGTCCCCGCGGCGAAACCGGACCCCGGGGCGCCAAGGGCGAACCGGGCGAAGAAGGTCCCCGGGGCGAAACCGGTCCCCAAGGGCCTCAGGGCAAGCCGGGTGAAACCGGCGCTGCCGGCCCAACCGGTCCAACCGGCCCCAAGGGCGCGGCTGGCGAACGGGGCCCAACCGGCCGAACCGGCCGAACCGGCCCAACCGGCGTGACCGGCGTGACCGGCCCAACCGGCCCAACCGGCCCAGAAGGGCCAGCAGGGAAGAACGGCCTGCCCGGCCCAACCGGCCCAACCGGCCCAACCGGGTTTGGCCCAACCGGCCCAACCGGCCCAACCGGCCCGGCGGGACCCTCACACTGGCCAAAGGAAGCGAAGGCTGGCCAGACGGAGACAGGCTTCTGGGCAGCCTCCTCTGGCGAAGTAGCCAAGCTTCCCCCGGCCCTGACCACGGCAACCATCAGCTTCCCGGTTCCGATCGCCGGGCAGCTAAACGAAGAACACGTGGTCTACATCCCGCGCGCCCAGGCGATCAAGAAGGGCTCAGAACGGGAAGCCAAGTACAAGACCGCCTGCGGGGAAACGGGGACGATCGAACACCCCACCGCCAACCCAGGCTACCTGTGCGTGTACGCCGGCGTTGAAGAATTCAAGAACCGCACCCCAACGGGGGAAGTCGGCGAAAACAGCGACGGCAGGTTCCTGGGGATCGTCTCCCAGATCGGGGGCGGTGGGGCCTCCCGCTTCGGGGCCCAGATCCAGTTCGAGGTCAAGGAACTGATCGAAACCGAAGAAACGGCCAACATCAGGGCCCAAGGGA
>Ga0167615_1000472_pt1 | contig 11654 bp, 7 predicted proteins | sample BED_Mat_host_9_1_FD_111800 | JGI IMG/M metagenome (GOLD analysis project Ga0167615, IMG submission 111800) | Extremophilic microbial mat communities from Yellowstone National Park, USA - BED_Mat_host_9_15 (v2) (version 2) | ecosystem: Environmental > Aquatic > Thermal springs > Hot (42-90C) >... | reverse complement strand
TCACGCGTCATCCTCCCACATGCCGCTTGTGTCTCCATTCCTCGCCTCGCGTACGCCAAAAAGTGCCGAGCATAAATCAAAGAGTGGGGGGGCCCCACTCTTGTCCGTACACGGTATACGAAGCCTGACGCAGCCAGTATATCACTGCGGCCGGGATTTCGCAACGTGAAGCCCCCCTCTTCGTTGTCTTGCGCAGACCGACGTGTTATCGTGATTACCGCAGCGGAGCAAAGGAGGACGTCATGCGTACTATCAAGCCCGATCGATTGCGAAACGTGGCGATTGTCGCTCACGTCGATCACGGCAAGACCACCCTTGTCGATCAAATGCTTCGCCAATCCGGCCTCTTCCGCGACAACCAGCCCATCGCGGAGCGGGCGCTCGATTACAACGACCTCGAGCGCGAACGGGGGATCACGATTCTCGCCAAGGCGACGGCCATCCCGTACGACTCGTACCGCATCAACATCGTGGACACCCCCGGCCACGCCGACTTCGGCGGAGAGGTCGAGCGCATCCTCCGCATGGTGGACGGCGTGCTGCTCGTGGTGGATGCCTTTGAAGGCGTCATGCCGCAGACGCGCTTTGTCCTCGACAAGGCGCTGTCCGCCCATCTCGTCCCGATTGTCGTCATCAACAAGATGGACCGGCCAAACGCGCGCCCTGCGGCCGTGATCGATGAGGTGCTCGAGCTGTTCATCGACCTCGGCGCCTCCGAAGAGCAACTCGACTTTCCGGTGATCTACGCGTCGGCGCTCGAAGGAAAAGCGTCGACGGATCCGAACGACCTTGGCCACGATATGCGGCCGTTGTTTAACGCGATCATCGCCCACATCCCCAGCCCGCGCGTCGACGCCGAAGGCCCATTCCAATGGCAGGCCACCATCATCGATTACGACGCGTATCTCGGCCGCATCGGCATCGGGCGCGTCCACCGCGGTGAAATCCGGCAGGGACAGGCCGTGGTCCGCCTGCGCAATGCGGAGAGCGCCGTCGAGGGGCGCGTGCAGAAGCTGTTCGTGTACCAGGGCCTGCGCCGGATGGAGGTCGAATCCGCATCCGCGGGCGACATCGTCGCCATCGCCGGCTTTGCCGACATCACCGTCGGCGACACGCTCGCGTCGCCGGACCGCCCCGAGGCGCTGCCCGTCATCGAGATTGACCTGCCGACGCTCGAGATGACGTTCCACGTCAACGACAGCCCGTTTGCAGGCCGCGAAGGGCAGCACGTGACGAGCCGCAAACTGCGGGATCGCCTGCATTTGGCGATGGAGTCCGACGTGAGCCTTCAAGTCGAGGACACCGATGACGCCGACGCGTTTCTCGTCAAGAGCCGCGGGGAACTGCACCTCTCGATTCTCATCGAGACCCTGCGGCGGGAGGGCTACGAACTCGCCGTGTCGAAGCCGCGCGTGATTATCCGCGAAGAGGCGGGCGAGCGGCTTGAACCCATCGAAGAGCTCGTCGCCGACGTGCCCGAGGATGCCGCCGGCAGCGTGATTGCGGAGGTCGGCTTGCGAAAGGGCGAGCTCGTCGCCATGCACCCGGTGGGCCAAAGCGGCATGGTCAGGCTCGTCTTTCAGGTGCCGACCCGAGGGCTCATCGGATTTCGCTCCCTCTTCCTTACCATGACCCGCGGTTATGGAATCATGCATCACCGCTTTCAGGCGTACGCGCCGTGGCGAGGGCCCATCCAGGCGCGGCGACAGGGTGTGCTGGTGGCGAGCGAGACGGGGATCGCAACGGCGTATGCGCTTGGCAACCTGGAGGACCGCGGGGTGATGTTCATCACGCCCGGCACCCCCGTGTACGAAGGGATGATTGTCGGCGAGCACAGCCGCGAGAACGACCTCGTCGTCAACGTCACGAAGGAAAAGCATCAGACGAACATTCGCTCCTCCACGAAAGAGGAGACGGTGAAGCTGAAGGCACCGCGTCTCATGTCCCTCGAAGAGGCCATCACGTACATCGAGGACGACGAGCTGTGCGAGGTGACGCCCCAGTCGGTTCGGCTTCGCAAGAAAATCCTTCACAAGAGCGAGCGAGAAAAGGTAAAGCGGCGCCAGGCTTGACCTGACGCCGCTTCGTCATGCGGACGGGCTGTAGACCGGATACACCCCGAGTGTGAGAATTTCGACGCCCTGCAGCATCAACAGCTCGCGAACCACCGCGAGCACTCGCTCCCCGTGATCCGCGTACGGCCAAACGGAGGCGTCCAGGTAGTACACGTAGTTGCCGATGGCGTCACCGACCGGGCGGGACTCGAGGCGCGTCAAGTTGAGGTTGGCCGCCGCAAACGTGTGGAGGGCCAGCGCCAATCCCCCCGGTCGGTGCGGCACGCCCCGAAGACACAAGGACGCCGTCCAATCCGTGAGACGCCACGAAGGCGGAGCAAACGCGACGTCGGGCGATCCGACGAGCGCGAACCGCGTCACGTTCCCCGGCCTGTCCTCAAAGGGCTCGGGCGACACCGACAGCCCGTACGACTGGGCGGCCCGACGGCTGCCGATGGCCACCGCCCGAGCGCGCTCGCCTCGCGCGATCTGCCGCGCGGCCTCCGCGGTGCTGGAGACCGCCACCTCGCGGGCGCCAGGAAAGTGGCGCCGGATGTGTTCCTTGCACTGCGCGAGCGCCTGGGGATGAGAGACCACCTCGTCAACCTGGTCGAGATCGATCCCGTCTCGATACATCGCGTAGTGATGAATGGGCAGCGTGACGGCGGCGAGAATTTGACGCGCGCCCTCCTGGAGATGTTCGCGCGTGAGCGCGTCCCACACTTGCCAAACGGATCCCTGAATGCTGTTCTCAATGGGAACGCAGGCCAACCGATGCGCGGATCTCGGCGCCTCGAAGATGTCGTCAAAGCTCTGCATCGCTACTTGGTCCACCGGCTGGCCCGCGAACAGCGATGACGCGATGCAATCCGCTGCCTCGTGGCTGTGCGTGCCTTCCGGTCCGAGAAACATCAGTTCCCACGCCCTCACGGCGCCACCTCACCCTCAGCTTTCATCCGCGCGGCGGCTGGAACAACTCCAACCGCTCGCCGTCAGGACCCGCGAAGAAGATGTATTGCGCCCCGTTTCGAAGCGTGGTGATGGCTTCGTCCAAAAAGCGCACGCCCGCGCCGCGAAGCCGAGCCGCCTCAGCTTCGATGTCGTCCACCGTGATGGCCACGTGATGCACCTGCCCCTCGTCCGGCAGCCGTTCTGCGTAGCCCTCGATGAGCTCGATCTGCGCATTCTGCCCCGGGTACGACAGAAAGGCAAGCCGGATTCCCGGCGTGTTGTGATCCAGCGTGCCCAAAAGCTCCATGCCGAGCACGTCGGTGTAGAAAGCGATGGAGCGCTCCAGATTCGACACCATGATGCCTACGTGTTCCAGCTTCATCATCGCCATGCGCCCGTTCCTCCTCAGAACAACGAAAGCTGATTGGTCTCCGGAAGCCCTTCGAGGCAGCCGAGTTCCATGAGCAGGTCGATCACGGCCCGCGACGCACGCGCCCGCGACTGCAGGTCCTCGAGGGACAGGAATTCGCCCTGCTGCGCGGCCTCATACAGGTTGCGCGCCGCCGTCTCCCCAATCCCAGGAATCGCGGCAAAGGGCGGGCGCAGCCCTTGCGCCTCCTCGTCGATGAGGAACTGCGTGGCGTGGGACTTGTAGAGGTCCACGGGCAGGAAGCGATACCCGCGCGCAACCATCTCAAGCGCCACCTCCAGCACCGTGAGGAAGCTCTTCTCCTTCGCCGAGGCCGCATTGCCCTTCGCCTCAATCTCGTCGATCTTCTTCAAAATGGCGTCCCTGCCCGCGGTCATCACTGCGACGTCGAAGTCGTCCGCGCGCACCGTGAAGTACGTGGCGTAGAACGCGAGCGGCCGGTGCACTTTGAACCACGCAATGCGGACCGCCATTAGCACATAGGCCGCCGCGTGCGCCTTGGGAAACATGTATTTGATCTTCTTGCCCGACTCGATGTACCAGTCCGGAACCCCGTGCTCCCGCATGTACGCTTCGTCTTCCGGCTTGACGCCCTTCCCCTTGCGGATGCCTTCCATGATCTTGAATGCCCTGGCCGGATCGAGCCCCTTTTGAATGAGGTAGAGCATGATGTCGTCTCGGGCGCAGATGACCTCGGACAACGTCGCAACTTGCTCGCGGATGAGCGTCTGCGCATTGTTCAGCCAGACGTCCGTGCCGTGCGACAGCCCCGAGATGCGCACGAGCTCGGAGAACGTCGTCGGCCGGGTGTCCTCGAGCATTTGCCGCACGAAGCGCGTGCCAAACTCCGGAATCGCGTATGTACCCGTGGTCGACCGGATCTCCTCCGGGGTGACGCCGAGCGGGCGCGTGCTTCGGAACAGCTCCAGCACGTCTGGGTCGTCGAGCGGGATGGACTTCGGATCGACGCCCGTGAGATCTTGCAGCATGCGAATGACGGTCGGATCGTCGTGGCCGAGGATATCGAGCTTGAGCAGGCAATTCTCGAGCCCCGAATGGTAGTCGAAGTGCGTCGTGAGCGTCTCCGACGACGTATCGTCTGCGGGATACTGGATCGGCGTGAAGTCGTAGATCTCCACGTAGTGCGGCACCACGACCTGTCCACCCGGGTGTTGCCCGGTGGTCCGCTTCACGCCCGTGCACCCTCGCACCAACCGCTCGATCTCGGCATTGCGCAGAACCAGGCCGCGCTCCTCGGCAAACTTCTTCACATAGCCGTAGGCCGTCTTCTCCGCGACGACGGAGATGGTGCCCGCGCGGAACACGTGATCCTTGCCGAACAACTCCTCCGTGTACCGGTGCGCCCTCGGCTGATACTCTCCGGAGAAGTTCAGGTCGATATCCGGCACCTTGTCGCCATCAAAGCCCATGAACGTCTCGAACGGGATATCCTGCCCGTCCTTGTGCAGCTTCGCGCCGCACTTCGGGCACGCCTTGTCCGGGAGGTCGAAGCCGGACCCGCACTCCCCGTGCAGGAAAAACTCATGGTAGTGGCACGACAGGCACACGTAGTGCGGCGGCAGCGGATTGACCTCGGTGATGTCCGTCATGGTGGCGACGAGCGACGAACCCACCGATCCGCGGCTGCCGACGAGATAGCCATCGCTCAGCGATTTGGTCACCAATTTGTGCGCAATCAGGTAGATGACCGCATACCCGTGCGAGATGATGGCGTCGAGCTCGCGAGCCAGGCGCTTTTCGACCAACTCGGGCAGCGGATCGCCGTAGATGCGCTTCGCCTTGTCGTACGCGAGCTTCCGGATTTCCTCCTCCGCACCTTCGATGACCGGCGTGTGAAGCTCATCAGGGATCGGCTTCACGTCTTCGCACAGCGCCACGAGGCGGCGCGGGTTGTCGATGACCACCGCACGCGCGTCCGCTTCCCCCAAGAATGCGAACTCTTCCAGCATCTCGTCGGTCGTCCGGAAGTGAAGCGGCGGCTGTTTGGTGTCCAGTTTCTGAGATTGAAGGAAGACCTCCCTGAAGATGGCGTCGTGCTCGTCCAAATAGTGCACGTCGCCGGTCGCCACCACCGGCTTGTTCAGGCGCTTGCCCATCTCCACGATATGGCGCAGCAGCTCGCGCACCTGCTCGAACGACGCCACGACGCCCTCTCGCACCAGCGGCTCGTAGTGACTGACCGGCTGGATCTCCAGGTAATCGTAGAACTCGAGCAGCGTGTCGATCTCGTCCTCCGATTTGCCGCGGAAGAAGGCCTCGACCAACTCACCCTGCCGGCACGCGGTGCCAATGAGCAGCCCCTCGCGGTGCCGCGCGAGCGCGCTCTTGGGAATGCGCGGCACGCGGTGCAGGTACTTGGTATGCGCGATGGAGACGAGCCGATACAGATTCCGAAGCCCCTCGCGATTGCGAACGAGCACGGTGGCGTGGAACGGGCGAACTCGCGAAATGTCGATTTGGCCCCGGAGGTGGTTCAGATCGAGCAGGTTGTGGATCCCGCGCGCCTTGGCGTCCTTGAGCATGTGGACGAACACCTTGGCGGTCGCCTCGCTGTCGGCCAGCGCCCGGTGGTGATTGACGAGTTCGACGGAAAATTTCTGGGTGAGCGTCTTCAGCTTGTAGTTCTTCTCGCCCGGATACAGCACGCGCGCGAGCGCAAGGGTGTCGATGACGGGTTCCTCCCATGGATCGAGGCCCAGCCGCTCGGCACACTGGTTCAGGAAGCCCACGTCGAACTCGGCGTTGTGGGCCACCAGCACCGCGCCGCGGGCGAAACGGCGGAATCCGTCGAGCGCCTCTTCCAGTTTCGGCTGTCCGGCCACCATCTCGTTTGTGATGCCGGTCAGCTCGACGATCTTGGCGTCGAGCTGTCGCTCGGGGTCGATGAGCGTCGCGTACGTGTCCACGATTTGACCGCCTCTGACCTTCACCGCGGCAATTTCGATGAGCGTGTCCTCGCGCGCATTGAGCCCGGTCGTCTCCGTGTCGAACACGACGAACTCCGTCTCGTCGTCGAGCGGACGGTCGCACTCCCGATACACCAACAGCCCGCCATCGTCGACCACGTACGCCTCCACGCCGAGCACGAGCTTCACACCGTGTTTCTTCGCGGCCTGATAGGCCTCTGGATAGGCCTGGCACACGCCGTGATCCGTGATGGCGATGGCCCCGTGCCCCCATTCCGCCGCGCGCTTGACAAGTGCGGCGGCGCTGACTACGCCGTCCAGGGCCGACATGGTGGTGTGGGCGTGCAGTTCCACGCGCTTGACTTCGGCGCAATCCTTGCGGCGAGGCGGATCGTGCGGACGCATGGCCTGGACCATGAACACGATTTCCTTGGCGTACGGATCGAATTGGACCTGTCCCTGAATCTTCACCCACGCGCCATCCGCGAGGTTCGCGGTCGCCTGAAGGTCGCGATCGGATTGGACAAACATCTTGGCGGACATCGAGTCCGTGTGATCCGTGATAGCGAATTGAATCAGCGTTCGGCCGCTGGGCAGCGTCCGCCGCTCGACGCCAAAGACCTCGCCGATCACGGTGGCACGGCGCATTTCATCCACGATCTCCCGGAGGTAAATGGGCGCCGGTTCGTCGTACATCTGACCCACGACGAGCGGCTCCGCGCCCTGGGAGGCGCCGGCCTCATCCCGTCCGTCCGACTCCTTCGCCTGTTCGCGCGCCAACTTGGCCTCCTCCGCGAGCTGGCGCCGCCAGCGCGCCTCAGCCTCCTGCTTCAGCTTCTCACCCGCCGCGAGCACGTCTTCACAGGCCGTCTCGTCCACCTCGACGACGACGTCGACATCGAGGGCAAACGCGCGGCGAGCTTCGGAGGCGAGCCACGCCGCTACCCCCTTCTGTTTCAGCTGATCGGCGATGGGTTGGCTCGGGACGCGGACGATGGCGCGAAGCCGCCCCGGCTCGTCCACCGCTTCCACCGTCAGCCTCGCCTGCGACAGCCATTTGCCGGACAGGTGAGAACGCGCCTCGTACGCGGCAGCGAGCGCGCGCATGGCGCACTCCGCCTCAGCGGCAGACACGACCTCGGGAGGCGCTACCTCGACACTCCACGAGCACGAAGCAAACGTGGAGGCGCAGAGCTCGTGAATCTCGGCGAGATCGCGATAGAAAGAGGAGAACCCGTCAACGTCAAGCGCCGAGCCGGCGAAGGGCGACTCCACACAGACGCGGACCTCTTGGGTCGCCCGGCGCACGCGGACGCTTCGCACCCGGCAGAGCACCCGTTCCCGGACGGCGCGCTCGGTCATCGCCATGGTCTCGCTCGCGCTCCCCTCTAGAACCAGTGCGTCACATCGCGATACGTGATGACGACCGCGAACAGCATGACAATGGCAAAACCGACAAAATGCACAAACCCTTCTTTTTCAGGGTCCACCCGCCGCCCGCGGACAAGCTCGATGGCCATGAACAAAAGCCGCCCGCCATCCAGCGCCGGGATGGGAAGCAGATTGAACAGGCCGAGGCCAAGGCTGAGCGCGCCCGTGACGGCAATCACGTTCCAGATGCCGAAACGAACCTGCTCCGTGATGACGTGCGCAATCCCGACGGGGCCAGAAAGCGACTGGAATTGATGATGGACAAACAGCCCCACGTAGCCTTGAATGGTCACGGCGATGTCGCGAATCAGCGCCGCAAAACCCGCGGGGACGGTGTGAATGGGGTTGTGAGAAACCTCGGCGTCGATGCCGATCATCGGCTCACCGCTGACCATGCGAGGCGTCACGACGATGGATCGCGTGCCTTCGCCCGTCTTGACCTCGAGAACAAGCGGCTCCGGATGGCCATCGCGCGCGCCCTCCAGAGAGACTGCGCGCACGAGCCCTGCCCAGGAGTGAATCGGCCGTCCGTCGACGGCCACAATGGTGTCGCCCGGCGCGAGGCCCGCGTGCGCCGCGGGTGTGCCCGGCTCGACGTGACCCACGGTGGTCGTGGGCACGCCGGTGTAGGTGTTCACCGCCGAGAACAGGACGCCTGCCAAGATCAGGTTCATGACGGGTCCAGCCAGAATGATGGCAGCTCGCTGCCAAAGTGGCTTGCCTATCATCTGCTGCTCTTTCGGGACGATGGGGATCGACGAGCGGCGGCTGAGCATGACGCGGGCGCCTTCCTTCACGCGGAAGCGCTGAAGCCCTTCGTCCGTTTGGAGCGTCATCGTCATCTCGTCCGTCAGGTCGACCTCGCGCACCACGCCCACGCGCGCGTTGGGCAAGTCGCGGGGCTCGCCGAGCGCGGAAATCCGCCCGGCTTCATCGAGTTCGTACGCGACCGATTGGCCCTCGGGGAACCACGACTCTTGCGGGGCCTCGCCCGCCAACTGCACAAATCCGCCAAGCGGGATGAGCCTGAGCGAGTACTCCGTCCCGCCCCGCACCACGGATACCACCTTGGGGCCGAACCCGATGGCAAACACAGGCACCGCGACGCCGCACCGTTTGGCGACGTAAAAGTGGCCAAACTCGTGCAGCGTCACGCAAACGCCAAACACGAGCACAATGGCGACGGCCGCCTCTGCATAGAACTCGAGGTGCGCTAAGATTGGCAACTGATCATCCGCCCTTTGACACGTAGAGTTCGGCCAGACGCCGCGCTTCGGCGTCCGCGCGCAGAACATCGTCAACCGACTGAGGCACTTCGTTGGGCACGCGTGCGAGCACGGCTTCGACCACCTCAGGGATGCGCAAAAACGAAATGGCTTCGCGCAAAAAGGCGTCGACCGCCACCTCATTGGCCGCGTTCAAGACGCAGGGCGCGATGCCCCCCGCCCGCCCTGCCTCGATGGCCAAGCGCAGGCATCGGAACTTGTCGAGATCCGGCTCCTCGAAGTGAAGCGTCCCTACGCTCGCGAGATCGAGACGCGGCCACGGCGCGGGAAGTCGGTCCGGGTAGGTGATGGCGTATTGAATCGGCAGCCGCATATCGGCGGTCGCGAGCTGTGCCATCACGGAGCCGTCCACGAACTCCACCATGGAGTGCACGATGCTCTGCGGATGTACAAGCACAGCTATCTTATCATATGGCACCCCGAACAAATGATGCGCCTCGATCACCTCGAGCCCCTTGTTCATCATCGTGGCGCTGTCAATGGTGATCTTCTGCCCCATGTGCCAATTCGGGTGGCGCAGGGCATCGCGGACCGTGACCTCCGCCATGCGCGCTTTCGGCCACGATCGAAATGGACCGCCGGACGCCGTCAGAACGAGCCGTCGAATCTCTTCCGGCCGGCCGGATCGCAGGCACTGGTGGAGCGCACAGTGCTCGCTGTCCACGGGCACGATTTCGCCGCCCGCATCGCGCATAGCGCGCAGGATGAGATCGCCGGCCGCCACGAGGCACTCCTTGTTGGCGAGCGCGAGCCGCGCGCCTCGGCCAACCGCGGCCAGCGCCGGAAGAATGCCCCGCGCCCCCACGACCGCATTCAACACGACATCCGAGGGATACGCGGCACACGCGACGAGCCCCTCGTCTCCGACCACGATGTCCACCGGGTCGCCCGGCACAAGTGCGCGCAGCGCGCGCCGCGCCTCGTCGTCCGCCACAGCCACGAGCTTCGGGCGATACCGCCGAATCTGTTGCGCCAGTCGCTCCACGTTGCGCCCGGCCGCAAGCGCGACGACTTCGTATGTATCGAGCTGAGACAACACCTCGAGCGCCTGCACGCCAATGGTGCCTGTGCTTCCTAAAATGGCGATGCGCTTCATGTCGACTCCCCCACCAGGTCCCTCTACATCCAGCCGTTCAACACGCCGGAGATGAACCACAGGGCAAAGGGCGCTGCGAACAGCAAGCTGTCAATCCGATCCAAAACCCCTCCGTGGCCCGGCAACATTCGGCCGGAGTCTTTCACACCGGCCGCGCGCTTGTAGGCGCTCTCCACCAGATCCCCAACCTGCCCAGTGAGCGCCACGAGGAGCCCCACGGCCGCCAACACCCAGGCGTTGGATTCCCGTTTGGCGATCTCGCCAAACACCACCGCGCCGACCACCGCGCCGGCCAAGCCGCCGAGGGCGCCGCTCACGGTCTTCTTCGGGCTGATGGCGGGGAGCAGCTTGGGCCCCTGGATGAACCGGCCGACGAAATACGCCGCCGTGTCGGACATCCACGCGGAGATCAGAAACAACCAGATCCAGAACCATCCGTCTGGCAGCGCGCGAAGCCCGATGAGCGACGCGCCCCCCGCGGCGAGGTAGAACGCACCAAACGCCGTCACCGCGTAGGTGCGCAGGTCATTCGGCCTTCGCGTGAACACCGGCAGCGCGAACACCACCGCCACAGCCAGGAACAGGAGGAACGGGTGAAACGCTTGTCTCGGGAACCAGTCTGCGAGCGTGATCGCGATAGCCCCGAACCACGCAGCCGGGTCGAACCACCGCTGCCCAAACATCTGACAAAACTCATAAACGCCGGCCAGCGTTGCGACCCACACGAGACACCGCCAGCCGGTCAGCCCCGCGAATAACAACACGAACAGGACCACGAGCCCTGCGATCACAGCCGTGACGACCCGCTGCTTCAGCATGGAAATGGACACCTACTCGATCGCGCCGAACCTCCGCTTGCGCTTCGCATAATCGCAAATCGCCTGATAGAGATCGTCGCGTGTAAAGTCCGGCCACAACACATCCGTAAACCACAGTTCGGCGTAAGCCGCCTGCCACAGCAGGAAGTTGCTCAATCGGATTTCGCCGCTCGTGCGGATGACGAGATCGAGCGGCGGAAGCCCGGCCGTGTCGAGATACCGATCGCAGGTGGCCTCCGTGAGCTGTCCCACCGTGGCGCGCCCCTCCATGACCTCGCGCGCATAACGCTCCATCGCCGCGACAATCTCCATTCGCCCCCCGTAGTTGAGGGCGAAGTTGACAATCATCCCCGTGTTGTGCTGCGTGCACTGAATGGCGCGGCGAACGGTTTCCTGCGTATGCGCCGGGAGGCGCGCGGTGTCGCCGATGAAACGCACCCGGACGTTGCGCCTCACCAACTCGTCGATCTCGCTCCGAAAAAACTGCTCCGGCAGCCGCATGAGGTAATCCACCTCGGCCGCGGGGCGTTTCCAATTCTCGGTCGAGAAAGCATACAGCGTGACGCATTCGATGCCGAAATCGTCACACGCGCGGATGGCTTCCTTCATGGCCAACATGCCCGCGTGGTGACCCGCGATTCGGGGAAGACCGCGTTTTTGC
>Ga0167615_1000471_pt1 | contig 11659 bp, 14 predicted proteins | sample BED_Mat_host_9_1_FD_111800 | JGI IMG/M metagenome (GOLD analysis project Ga0167615, IMG submission 111800) | Extremophilic microbial mat communities from Yellowstone National Park, USA - BED_Mat_host_9_15 (v2) (version 2) | ecosystem: Environmental > Aquatic > Thermal springs > Hot (42-90C) >... | reverse complement strand
TCATACCCGTGCTGTCGGGGGTTCGAATCCCTCCGCCGCTACCACGCGCCACCTTGGCTCAGGGGTAGAGCAGCTCACTCGTAATGAGCAGGTCGTCGGTTCGAATCCGACAGGTGGCTCCATACCAAGCCGCATAGGCGCGGCAAGCGAGCGAGGCTCCGAAGTGATCGGAGCCTCGCTCGGCGTTTTGGGTGTCAAATGGGTGTCAACAGATTCTTGGGTGTCAGTGGGTGTCAGACGACGAGTTTCGTCGCGGGATGCCCGGTCCATCACAGTGCACGTCCTACGGACGACGACTTGCTGAACAGGAAGTCCTGTAGTTTCACAGCGGCTTCTTCTTTCATCTCGGCGAACACGTGGCTGTACACCTTCAGCGTCAGGCTGATGTCTGCGTGTCCAAGGTTCGAGGAGACGACCTTCACAGGGACGCCCACCATGAGGGCCAACGTCGCATAGGAGTGACGCAGATCGTACAGACGGATGTTCTCGTCAAGTCCGGCGGCTCTCAGAACCGGTTTGAAGTGGCGCTGAATGATGTTACGTTCTTGCAAGGGCTCGCCGTTTTCAGCCGCAAACACCAAGCCGTGGTTGTGGTAGTTGCCCCCCGAGGCGAGGATGATGGCGTTTTGTTCCCGTTTCCACTCGCGTAAGGCCTCCACGGTTTCCTTGGGCATGACGACCGACCGGATTCCGCTCTTGGTTTTCGGGCTTTCGAACTTCCACCCTCCGCTTCTGGGGCGCGTCAACACGCGCCGGATATAGATGGTTCCGTTAACCAGGTCCACCTCATCCCAGAGCAGTCCGTAGGCTTCGCTCGGGCGGACACCGGTGGTCAACAGGAACATGAACGTTGATGCGCCGGCCGGATCGCCGCGTGCGGAGGGAAACCGCCGAGGGGCGGCGCCTCGCGGCGTGCGTGAGCCGCCGTGGGCTCGCGCGGCGCGTCGGCCGGATCGCTCGCGCGTGCGGCTCCTGGCGAGCCGTTTGTTCGAGGCTGACGGCGCGGTCTTGCGGGCCAAGTGTATCATGTGATTTAATACACTTAAGACATCCGGCTGCGAGGGGGGAGCGGCATGACGTTGGATCCACCTTGGCGACCTCCCGCGTGGGAGCTCGACCCGTCGCAGCCGTTGTACGAGCAGATTGCCCATCGCATCCGGGTGGAAATTGCCGCCGCACGCCTGCCGAAGGGAGCTCGCCTGCCCTCCGTGCGCGATCTCGCCGCCAGTCTTCGCGTGACGCCAAACACCGTCATGCGGGCGTACGCGGAGCTGGAGCAGGACGGGTTGCTCGAGACGTTTCGCGGCCAGGGCACGTTCGTCGCGCGTGAACCGGGTGTCGAGGCGCGGGCCCGCGCGCGCATTGCTCGGCAGGCGTTGGAACACGTGCGGCGCGTCGCGGCCGATCTCGGCATGCGCGTGGAAGATTTGCTTCGGCTCGGCGCTGAAGAAGAGGGAGGAGACGAGGATGCGCGCAGCCATTGAGTGTGACCGGGTGGGATTCGCGTATGCCAAGCGCCCCATTCTCCACGAGATTTCCCTTCGCATCCAAGCCGGCGAGATGGTGGGCCTGCTAGGGCCAAACGGCGCAGGCAAGACGACCATGCTTCGGATCATCGCGGGGATGCTCAGGCCCGAGGCGGGTCACGTTCGGGTGCTCGGGCAGGCACCTGGCTGGCGAACGCTCTTCCACACGGCGCTCTTGCCCGAGCGCGGACATTTGCCCGGCTGGCTCACCGTCGGCGAGTGGTTCACGCATGCTCGCCGCCTGTATCCCGACTGGAGCGAGGAGAGCGAACGCCGCCTGGTGGCCGATCTCGCCCTTCGCCTCGATCGCCCCATCGCCCGCCTTTCGCGCGGCGAGGTGACGCGCGTCGGGCTCGTCACGTGCCTGGCGCGCCGCGCGGAGGTCGTGCTGCTCGACGAGCCGTTCACGGGCATCGATCCCTTGGGGCGTGAGATCATCGCGAGCGCCATGGTGCGCGAATGCGGCGAACTCGGGCGCACGGTGCTCATGGCCACGCACGACGTGCGCGAACTGGAGCCGCTCTTCGATCGCGTCCTGTTCCTCAAGGACGGATCCATTGCAGCGGACGAAACGGCTGACGCCATTCGGGCGCGCGGCCTGTCCGTCGCCTCGCGCTACCGGGAGGTGTTTTCGCCGTGACGCAGGCCGAGCGATGGATGGCGCTGTGGCGATTCGAGTGGTCCAGAGGACGGGGAATCCGGAGTTCATGGAAGCGGCGACTCGTGTGGATCCTCGTCGCGGCGGGGGTATCGCTGGCTGCGGGCCTGATCCTCTCGGCGAGCACCTCCGCTTCACCGGATCGCGTTGGCGTGGCGTCGCTCTCGGTGTGGCTCTTCCTCGGTTCGTTTTCCCTCGCGAGCTGGGCCGGTGGGGGAGACGGACTCGGTGCGACGGCGATGCTTCCATACTCGCGCTCCACGGTGGTGTGCGTTCGCGCCGCGGCGGCGTATGTCAGACTGATGGGCTGGCTCCTTCTTGGCGCGGCCCTCTCCGCCGGCGTCCATGCCGCGCACGGGCTTTTGCGGAATCCGCAGGTTCTCGGTACGTGGTTGTCCCTCCTGGCTGTGGCAGTCCTTGCGTATGCGGGCCTCGCCTGTGTCTCCGCGGTGTTCGCTGCGCTGCGAAGCTCGCCCTATCGCTGGCTCGGAACCGTGGGCGATGCCATGTGGACGGGCCTGATGATTTTCATCGTCGACGACATCGCCAAGCGTGGCCCCCTGTCCGGAACCCATGAGAGTTGGCTGGTGTTCGCGGCGGCTTACGCGGCGTATGGGCTCATCTGTGCGGCAGTCGGGGTGCGCTGCCTCGCCCGCGGCAGTTGGCTCCATGCGGCGTGGCGGGACGCCGCGCCCGGGCGGGCGGAAGGGGGGCGTCGAGCGCCTCGCTTCTCTCGTCCGCCGGATCACGACGCGCTCGCCCGCGGTTTAGAGCCACACGTGGCGAATACGGGTGCGGAGGTCGTCCGGACCACCCTCGCCATCTTTCGCATGGCGATTGGGCGCGCGCTCTGGCCGACCGGCGCGAGGTCAGTTTGGCGGGCTGTGGCCGTTCACCTCACCATTCCCATCGTGGCCGCTTTGGTTTTCGTGATGTTGCAGTGGACGTCTCCGCATCCGCACCTCTCGTTCGCACGCCTCGAGGACGGAATGCTTGGCGGCGCGTGGTTGTGGTCCATGTTTTGCGGCTTTGCGGTGACGGCGCTTTTCGATCACCTCGGCGACTGGGCGCGCGGCTGGCCCGTGCGCAGGGAGGGCGTGATCGTCGGGTTTGCGCTGGCCGAAAACCTCACCACGTGGTTCTGGCTGACCGCGGGCGCGCTGGGCGGGCTTGTGCTTTGGGCGCATGCCGCGATGGAGCGCGCGGCCAGAGGCGCGGATCTGCGGGAAATGCTGATCGCGTGGGCGGTGGCGGGCCTCTGTGGGACGTGGAACACGGTCTGGTCCGCGAGCGTGACGCTTCGGCGCAATCGCGGCGGGATGTCCGCTTGGTTCGGGCTGGAGGTGTTCCTGGCCGGCGTGTGGTTCATCGAGGGCGGACGCATGGTGGCGTGGGTCGACAGCGCCTCCTGGCCGAAGGTGGCGGGGGTTTTTGTGGCGTCCCTCGTGCTCGCGGCGGCGACCCTCGCTCTTCACCTGCGCGCGGCTGCACGGGAGCTCGTCTCGCCGGAACGCTGAAATGGCCTCCGCGTCATCGCGTCGAAATCAAGCGGCCGGGAACCTCGCGGCCGCTTGTCGATCTCGACGGCTTGTCGTATACTATACCCAGTAAGGTATAAAAACGCAGAGCCTGTCGAGGAGTGAGATATGTCCATGTCGTGGATCTGGATTGTCGCGGTGGCGGTCGTCGTAGGCGTGTGGATCTGGAGAGCGCTTCCCGCGAAAGGCGTTCGCCCCATCTCGGCGGACGAGCTGAAGGACCTCCTGCGAGACAAAAGGTCAGGCGCGCAGCTGGTTGACGTGCGGGAGCCTTCGGAATTTCGGGGAGGCCATATTCAAGGGTTCAAGAACATTCCGCTCGGCGAGTTGCCGCATCGCAGCGCTGAATTGGACAAGGAGAAGCCCGTCGTCGTCATGTGCCGCTCCGGGGCGCGCAGCGCTCGTGCGGCCAAGTGGCTGGCACGCCACGGTTTCCGGGACGTGCGCAACCTCACGGGCGGGATCATGGCCTGGAATGCGGCGAAGCGGCGTTCGTCCTGACGGAGCAGATGCTTCGGGAAAGGCGGCGATGTGGACATGGCCACGTTGACGCTGTCGGAGTCGTCCTTCACGCGGCTTCTTCGCGACGCCGAGACCCCGGTGCTCGTGGACTTCTGGGCGCCATGGTGTGCGCCCTGTCGGCTGATGGCGCCGGTGGTCGAGGCGGTCGCTCGCCAGTTCGAAGGCGAGCTCATTGTGGGCAAACTGGACGTGGATGAGAGTCCGCGCGTTGCACAGGCTTACGGGGTGATGAGCATTCCGACGCTCATCGCGTTCCGGGATGGAGTCCCGGTGATGCGGCTTCAGGGCCTCGTGCCCAAGCGCGCCGTGCTTCAAGCCCTGGAGACCGTGTGGAACGATGGGAGGAATGGAGAATGAGCGAAAGCTGGGCTCGCGTGTACGATTCCCCCTACGCGGTGGACGAGACGGTCCATCGCGTGACGGAGGCGCTCAAAGAGCAGCAGTTCGGCGTGCTTTGGCAAATGGACGTCCCCGAGACGCTTCGCGCCAAGGGCATGCCGTTTTCGACGCCGTACCGCATTCTCGAGGTGTGTAACCCCAAGGCCGCGAACGAGGTGTTGTCGCAAAACCTTCAGGTCGGGTATTTTCTCCCGTGCAAGGTCGTGGTGTATCAGGACGGCGATGGGACGAAGGTGGCGTTTCCCAGACCCACCGCGCTCATCGGATGGATACAAGATCCCGCCCTCGATCCCGTCGCGGCGCGCGTCGAAGACGCGCTCGATCGCGCCATAGCGAAGGCCATCGAGTCGTGAAGTCCTAGCAGGAATGCGGGCCGCGCTGGCGAAGCGTTTCAGCATCGCTTCCCAGTCGCGGCATTTTGTTTACCGTTGGAGGCGGTCGGACGTGATCGTCGTGGATGCGGGAGACGCGTTTCGGATGATTGCGCAGTACGATCACAGCCTGCACGCGGGCGAGATGGGCGCGTGGCTGCGAGACGAGGTGTTCTCGGCCGTCGAGCGGCGCGCTTCGGTGCTCAAGGCCGCGGCCGAGCACGACCTGGCATGGAAAGCTATGGACAAGGTGCCCATGTGGAACGACGCGCGCGGCGCGCCGTACTCATTTCTCGACCTTCCCGATTCGTGGAAGCTGGCTCACTATCACTGCGGCATCGACGAGCTCGAGGATCGAGATCCGTACGCGGGTCTCCTCGCCAGTCGGCACTACGCGGCCTTTTTCGAGCATGCCGCAGATGCCGACGCGCTGGCGTTTCTGGCGCGCGAGCGATCTCGCCAGGCGCGCCTCCTGGAGGAACTGGGCGTTGCCGAACGAGACGTCGCGCGCGATGTGCGCGTCGTCCAGTTTCTCGATAAACTATCCCTGTATGTGTGCCTGAGCCATCCGCGCTGCGGCATGGGGCCGGTTGTCCCATGGCTTCGCGGGCCGTTTCGAGAGCTGGAGTCCGTCATGGGCGAGCCCATCGACGTTCAGTGGGTGGGGCCTGGTCGCATTCGGTTGAAACCGTTTCCCTTCCGAGCGGCGTTCGCGTGCGACGTCCCGCTGCGGCGGGTGGACAAGCGGCAGATCGCCGCGGTCGGGATCGCCAAGGCCTACGGCCAGGCAGCTGTGGAGCGGGAGCGCGTGACCATGGCACCTACCTCATGCGGCACAGCGGAGTGAAGAGAAGGAAAGGGTGGGCGACATGCGGTTTCGAAACATCACAGTTGCCGGTGGCGGCGTCTTGGGAAGCCAAATCGCGTACCAAACGGCGTTTCACGGTTTTCCGGTCGTGATCTACGACATCTCAGACGAGGCGCTCGCCAAAGTGCGGGATCGGCTCGAGAAGCTGAAGCCAAACTACATGCGGGATCTCGGTGCGTCGCAGGAGCAGGTCGACGCGGCGATGGACAGAATACGCCTGACGGCCGATCTCGCCGACGCCGTGCGCGAAGCCGACCTCGTCATTGAGGCGGTGCCCGAGATTCCGGAGGTCAAGCGCGAGTTTTACGAGCGGCTGGCCAAGGTCGCGCCGCCTCACACCGTGTTTGCCACCAATTCATCCACGCTGCTTCCGAGCCAATTCGCGGAGGCCACGGGGCGACCCGAGCGGTTTCTCGCGCTGCACTTTGCCAACGCCATCTGGCGGCACAACACGGCGGAGGTCATGCGCCACGCCGGAACCGACGAGCAGGTCTTCCAGGACGTGATCGAGTTCGCGCGGGCGATTGGCATGGTGCCGCTGCCCCTGCGCAAAGAGCAGCCGGGCTACATCCTGAATTCACTGCTCGTGCCCTTCCTGGAGGCCGCGCAGATGTTGTGGGTCAACGAGGTGGCCGATCCGGAGACCATCGACAAGACGTGGATGATTGCGACGGGGGCGAAGGAGGGACCGTTTGCCATCCTGGACACCGTGGGCATTCGAACCGCGTACAACATCGCGTCCGGCAAGGCGAAGGTGGGCAACGAGGCGTACGCGAAGCTGGCGGAGAAGCTGAAGGCGATGATCGATCAGGGCAAGCTCGGCCGCGAGTCCGGAGAGGGCTTTTACCGCTATCCGAATCCGCGGTTTAAACAGCCCGACTTTCTCCGCTGAGGCAAGGCGTAAGGGGCCCGCACGCGCGGGCCCCTGATCTCACACCGTCACGGCCTGCCCTTGTTTCACCCAAGATGCGATGGTCACCGTTCGGCGCGCCTGATGGCGAATCGCGTCCTGAGTCCCTGGGTCGATCTCGCCGGTTTCCGACACCGTCACGCTCGTGCCGTACGGGTTGCCGCCCGAAGCGTAGGCGGACGCGTCCGTGAATCCTGGCGCGGCGATGATGGCGCCCCAGTGGTACATCGAGGTGTAGAGCGAGAGAATCGTCGCTTCCTGGCCGCCGTGCGGATTCTGAGCGCTGGACATGGCACTCACGACCTTGTTGGCGGTCAAGCCCTTGGCCCACAGCGGGCCCAGCGTGTCCAGGAATTGCTTCATCTGCGATGGGATGTTGCCGAACCGGCTTGGGACGCTGAAGATGACCGCATCGGCCCAAGCGACGTCGTCGGGTGTGGCCACTGGGACGTGTGCAGTCGCCTCGACATGCGCCTTCCACGCCGGAGACGTCTCAATGACCTCGCGGGGAGCGAGCTCCGCGACCTTGCACACCTTCACCTCGGCGCCCAGCTCACGCGCGGCTTCCGCTGCAATTTGCGCCATTCGATAGTTGGTCCCCGTAGCGCTATAGTAGAGGACGAGCAAACGGACGTTGGACATCGTGTTCCCTCCACTCCGATTCTCTAGGTTTTCTTGTAACTTACCATTCGTAAGTATCGGGGCGAAGTCCATCATAGAAGCTCGGCGCGGCGCTGTCAACTGTCTGAAGCGTTCGAAGGGGAGGGGGTAGCGTGAAGCCAAACGCCGGCGGGGAGCGGAGGCTTGGGGACGCCATCGCGGAGGTGCTTCGGCGGGAGATTGTGTGGGGCGAATGGCCTCGCGGGCACGTGTTGAGCGAAAACGCGCTGGCGCGTCGCTTCGGCACCAGTCGCTCGCCCGTGCGCGAAGCGCTGAGGCAGTTGGCGCACGAAGGGCTCATTGCGCTCGGCCGGAACGGGGCGCGGGTCGTGGGGCTGGACCTTGGGGACGCGTTGGAACTGTATGACGTCAGGAGTCTCATTGAGCAGTTCACGGCGTCGCGCGTGTGCGAACGCCCGCGCGCGGAACGGGAGTCCCTTGCCCATACCCTCTCGGCGCTCGTGTTGGCCATGGACGACGCAGCTTCCCGAGGGGACTGGAAGGCGTTTTCCAATCTCGATCTGGCCTACCACGACGCGATCGTTCGCGCGTCCGGCCATCGCCGCGTCCTTCGGATGTGGGAGGAGATGCGGACCCTCGTCGAACTGACGCTCGCGATCGTCATGCGCAGGCGGATGCAGCGCGGAGTCGCCGATATGCGCGGTGCGCTCGCGCAGCACCGAAGTCTCGCGGAGGCCATCCTCGCCGGCGATGCGGCGTGGGTAAAGCGCGTGATGCAGTCTCACGTCGAGGAGACGCGCAGGTTGCTCGAGAGCGGTCTGCGCGAGAAGCTTGTCGACGACGAGCGTTGACGAAGCGCAGGGTGCAGGTGGGCGGATGAGGCTGGGGTCGCGATATGGGGTTTCCATGCGCAAAGGCGGCCTGGCAAGGGCCGCCTTGCAAGCGCTGCACATGGGGATGAGGAAGGCAAGCGAATTCTTCGCAATGAATTAAGCGCTTACACCAGCTGTAGCAGTGCGCTTTTGCACAAACGGTTGCCCCACGGGCATGAAGACATGGCCCATCGTCTCGTTGAGCACCGTGGCAAACGAAGTATAAAGTGCGCTCAAACCGCAGATGAAGCCAACCCAGCCACCGGCTGTGCTGCTGCCGATGATGCCAAAGGCGTGGGCCGCGAGCAGGAAGAACGTGATCCACAGCGTCAAGAATACGAACCAGAGCGCCTTATTCAGGTAGAAGGTGCCGAACCACAGAAACAGCGTGAGGATGCCGAAGAACAGGAGGAAGAGTCCCAGGCCTGCCGTGGGCGCGAACTTGTTGATGAGGTAGAACGCCCACCAGAACGCGCCATACGAACAAAATGCGGTGGCGCCGAACGTGTTGCCCTTGCGGAACTCCCAAAGTCCGGCGATGAACTGCGCCGTACCGCCGTACGCGATGGCGAGCCCCAGGACGACGCCGAGTGCGCCTGCACTCGTCACGCCCGCGTTGATGAGGCTCAGGATGCACGTTGTGATGCCAAATCCGGCGAGGCCAAGTGGACCAGGATCTGCGATTTTCACCTGATCAGACATTCTGTTCACCCTCTTTTCCATCTCTTTTTCGCGGGTTGACAACGGCTCGGCAAACGACGAGTGGGCGTCCTGCGCCTGCCGGATCACCTCCTTCCAGGCGCAGGATTTCACAGGCGCCGGGCATCCACATCATTCCTGATCCTTGTACTGCGCTTTGAGCTGCTCCACGACGGCCGGATCCGCCAGCGTGGTGGTGTCGCCGACCACGCGGCCCTCCGCGATGTCGCGCAGGAGGCGGCGCATGATCTTACCGCTGCGCGTCTTGGGCAGATCGGCCGTGAAGATGATCTCCTCGGGCCGGGCCATCGCGCCGATTTGCTCGACGACGAATTGCTTCAGTTCCGCGACGAGATCGTCCGAACCGGTGTGGCCCTCCTTAAGGATGACGAATGCGGTGATGGCCTGCCCCTTCACCTCGTGGGCGCGCCCGATGACGGCCGCCTCGGCGACTGCGGGATGCGCCACCAGGGCGCTCTCTACCTCCGCCGTGCCGATGCGGTGGCCGGACACGTTGATGACGTCGTCCAAGCGTCCGACAATCCAGTAGTAGCCGTCCTGATCTCGGTAGGCGCCGTCCCCAGGCAGGTAGATGCCTTCGAACTTGCCGAAGTACGTCTTGCGGAACCGCTCGTCATCGCCCCACACGGTGCGCAGCATGGACGGCCAGGGCTTGGTGATGACGAGGTTGCCGCCGTGCCCGGGCGGGACAGAATGGCCGTCGTCGTCGAGGATGTCGACGGAGATGCCGGGCACAGGCTTGGTGGCGGAACCCGGCTTGGTGGTGATGATGCCCGGAAGCGGCGCGATCATCGCACAACCCGTCTCCGTCTGCCACCAGGTGTCCACGATGGGGCACCGCTCCTGGCCGACGTACTTGTGGTACCACATCCACGCCTCCGGGTTGATGGGCTCGCCGACGGATCCGAGCAGCCGGAGCGTGCTGAGATCGTGCTTTTCGACGTACTGCGGGCCCCACTTCATGAACATGCGGATGGAGGTCGGCGCGGTGTACAGGATGGTCGCGCCGTACTTCTCCACGATGGCCCAATACCGGTCGCGATCCGGATAATCGGGCGATCCTTCGTACATCACGACCGTCGCGCCAGCCGACAGCGGCCCATACACGATGTACGTGTGGCCGGTGATCCAGCCGATGTCCGCCGTGCAGAAGAACACGTCATCGTCTTTCAGATCGAAGACAGTCCGCATGGACGTGTTGACGCCCACCAAGTATCCGCCTGTGCTGTGGACGATGCCCTTTGGCTTGCCGGTGGTGCCGGACGTGTAGAGTAAGAACAGGTAGTCTTCGGCGTCCATGGGTTCGGCCGAGAACGGTTGCGTCGGCGCGCTCGCCATAGCTTCGTGCCACCAGATGTCCCGCGCTGGGTCCATGGTTGCCTGCGCCGCTTCGCCGATCCGCTGGACCACCACCACCTTTTCGATGGGCGTGCCCGCGACCGCCTCGTCCGCGTTCTGCTTGAGCGGAATGACTTTGCCGCGGCGCCAGCCGCCGTCCGCGGTGATGAGCAGCTTGCTGCCGGCGTCCAGGATGCGGTCCTTGAGCGACTGCGCGGAAAATCCGCCGAACACGACCGAGTGCATGGCGCCGATTTTCGCGCACGCGAGCATCGCAATGGGCAGCTCAGGCACCATGGGCAGGTAGATGGTGACGCGATCGCCCTTCTTGACGCCCAGCTTCGTGAGCATATGTGCGGCCTTGTCGACTTCGCGCCGCAACATGTCGTACGTGAGGACGCGGCTGTCACCCGGTTCGCCTTCCCAGATGATGGCCGCCTTATTCTTGCGGTGCGTGAGCGTGTGGCGATCCACGCAGTTATATGCGGCGTTTAGCTTGCCGCCGATGAACCACTGCGCGTGCGGCGGGTCCCACCTGCAAACGCTTTCAAATTCATGGAACCAAGTGATATGTTCAGCTTGCTTCGCCCAGTAACTCTCGGGATCACGCGCCGCTTCCTCGTAAATGCTTTCATCGTTGTAATTCGCTTGGCGGCGAAATTCTTCCGACGGGGCAAAGGTGCGTGTTTCACGGAGTAGTGCGTCGAGATCATTCGGGGTCATGGTCTGGCTCCTTTCTCTGGCCGCGGCGATCACGGCGGCAACTTGAATGGGTCAATTCCATCATAGAATAAGTTGTTCGAAAAGACAATCTCCAATCGGCGTCAATGCCTATATATTCGAAATTCGCGGCGATTTATGCCCCTCATTTCTAGGGAATGAACGCGTGCGCGCGTGCGGCCGAAGGGCTTGACGAGGACACGAAAAAACCGCTTCGCGGTGTTTCACACCACGAAACGGCGGTGGCGAGGAAGCTCAATCTTCGTCCTCTTCTTCGCTGTCGTCAAACAGCTCGTCGTTGTAGGCGTCGACGACGCGCTGCCATTCTTCGTCGTCCTCGATCTCCGACAACACCATTTGCTCGCCATCTTCTCCGTCGATGCGGAAAATGACGCCTTCCTCCATGGAGTCGTCGAGCGGCAACAACACCGCGTAATCCTTGTTGTCGACCGTCAAGACCTCGCCCAACACGAACTGATGCTCTTCGCCGTTTTCGTCCTCCAGGACGATGACCTCGTCCTCGTGATCGAGAAACTCGTCATGAGCCATGTCGTCTCATTCCCATCCGCTATCCAGATTTGGCCTGCGCCATGCTT
>Ga0167615_1000462_pt1 | contig 11896 bp, 3 predicted proteins | sample BED_Mat_host_9_1_FD_111800 | JGI IMG/M metagenome (GOLD analysis project Ga0167615, IMG submission 111800) | Extremophilic microbial mat communities from Yellowstone National Park, USA - BED_Mat_host_9_15 (v2) (version 2) | ecosystem: Environmental > Aquatic > Thermal springs > Hot (42-90C) >... | reverse complement strand
GGCCATTCTGTTCAGGAACAAACTATATATTTCTTTCAATTCCTTCTAGGATGCTTCACCATCAGCATCAAGGTGGATGCCGAACTTCTTCACGACCTCTTTCAATTCCTTCTAGGATGCTTCAACTAGACGTATTTGAAATTGATATTGCTCTCCTGTATTTCTTTCAATTCCTTCTAGGATGCTTCTTTTGCCAAGTAATTGCCGATGGCGTTTTTAACGCTATCCTTTCAATTCCTTCTAGGATGCTTCACAATCTTATGGGTCAAAACCATATGTTGAAACCATACACTTTCAATTCCTTCTAGGATGCTTCATTGCTATTCATGATTGGACTGAAAATAGGTTTGAGTTAACTTTCAATTCCTTCTAGGATGCTTCCCTATTAGACCGCCACTGTCAAAGGGGTGAAGGAACCTGTCTTTCAATTCCTTCTAGGATGCTTCCAATTGCCTGCGGATGTATCTTTTAAGTCGGTTACAGCAGACTTTCAATTCCTTCTAGGATGCTTCTCGGGAAAACAACCCGTTCAGGGAAATCCTTCATAACTTTCAATTCCTTCTAGGATGCTTCCAATACAAAACTTCTATATTGCCGCCTTTGATGACGGCAATATCTTTCAATTCCTTCTAGGATGCTTCTGATCACAGCCCCATTGGGTTCTGTGATTATTTACAGAGTCTTTCAATTCCTTCTAGGATGCTTCTTCCTGCTAGGGGTAATCGCAGGATTTGACAGAAACTTAACTTTCAATTCCTTCTAGGATGCTTCTTAGAGGGAACGGATGGTGCGGAAAACGGCATCTCCTCTAACCTTTCAATTCCTTCTAGGATGCTTCAGGTTGGATCGCTATTTTCAATCCCCGTGCTGGCATTTATCTTTCAATTCCTTCTAGGATGCTTCATCTGGCGTTATGTACATGGAACTCCAGCACCTCCCCCAAACTTTCAATTCCTTCTAGGATGCTTCCTAAACTCATATTGGGTGTCATAGGCGTAAGGCAACCATTCTTTCAATTCCTTCTAGGATGCTTCTGCCAGAAGCCCATGTTACTTCCAGGTTGCCGTCATCAACTTTCAATTCCTTCTAGGATGCTTCGGGCTAATACTGGAAAACGAACAGGAGGAGGCGGAGTTTCTTGCCCTTTCAATTCCTTCTAGGATGCTTCTTGTTTACATTGAACAAATCTGTGGGCTCACCAGGTCTTTCAATTCCTTCTAGGATGCTTCCATCGAGGATGATGAGGAGGTAGTGAAGTTGTGCAAAACTTTCAATTCCTTCTAGGATGCTTCATATATATAACGAACCTTACAAAAACGGGGCTAAGGAGGACTTTCAATTCCTTCTAGGATGCTTCTATTCTCAGTAAAATCTTAGACAAACTAAACAATTTAAACTTTCAATTCCTTCTAGGATGCTTCTTATGAAGAAGAAATGGAGGATTTGGAAAATGATTATGACTTTCAATTCCTTCTAGGATGCTTCAAAAGTCCTATCGAAATAGCCCGGGTCACTGTCGAATCTTTCAATTCCTTCTAGGATGCTTCCACGACCTCGAGATGTATGCCATAAATCACCACCTGAGCCTTTCAATTCCTTCTAGGATGCTTCTACGTAGACAGGACTGTCAACCCGCCCTTAATTCGTGCTTTCAATTCCTTCTAGGATGCTTCTTGTTACTTTCTAAGGCTTTCAATATAAAGGGCTTTTTGTTCTTTCAATTCCTTCTAGGATGCTTCCTTCACAATGGGGGAGATTGAGGAAATCCTAACCAGTCACTTTCAATTCCTTCTAGGATGCTTCGAAGAGAGAGATAAGCAGCTAAGGGATACAACAAAGCCCTTTCAATTCCTTCTAGGATGCTTCCACCTGTAGGTAATTCAGTGTGGGCGTAAGAATTAGGTAATCTTTCAATTCCTTCTAGGATGCTTCAGATTTTGTACTTTTATCTCATCCAGAGGGACTCCGAGGTCTTTCAATTCCTTCTAGGATGCTTCCCCGCTGTAGTATAATATGGAAAAGTCCGGGTTGATGACACTTTCAATTCCTTCTAGGATGCTTCAGCGGGAGGATATTCAACAGCAGGAGAAACGGGACTAGAATCACTTTCAATTCCTTCTAGGATGCTTCTTCAAGCGAAAATCTATGTTAATAAACAAAACTTAAACAGCTTTCAATTCCTTCTAGGATGCTTCCCCATAAGGCACAATTCGGGTGAGAAAATGATAATTCTTTCAATTCCTTCTAGGATGCTTCTTCAGCTTTTCATCCTCAGCAGGAGATAGGTAAAGCCTTTCAATTCCTTCTAGGATGCTTCCAGGGAGTGGGACTATTTGTATGAGGGCTCCCCTGTGCGCTTTCAATTCCTTCTAGGATGCTTCAAAACTTTATGGGATAATCGGAAGACTTCCCTGTATAGATCTTTCAATTCCTTCTAGGATGCTTCCAATACAACGCCCGTTAGCGTATATGCGGATGGGCCTTTCAATTCCTTCTAGGATGCTTCCACGCTCTATACCATCTTAAAAATCATGCTGAAGCCAAAATCTTTCAATTCCTTCTAGGATGCTTCTTTACAGTTTCCGCTACTTCACTCGAGATATATTTTCGAACTTTCAATTCCTTCTAGGATGCTTCGGACTGTATTCGTTTGGCATTCACCTTCTCTTCCTCATTCGAACTTTCAATTCCTTCTAGGATGCTTCTTATACATGCAGGAACCAGGAGAGGCCCGAGTTATCTTTCAATTCCTTCTAGGATGCTTCCGAAACGAAAGCTTTACCACCGCAGTGGACGCAATGTCAAAACTTTCAATTCCTTCTAGGATGCTTCTGAAGAGGAGGTGGAAGAGCAATGACAGCAATTTTAAACTTTCAATTCCTTCTAGGATGCTTCGTATATCGTTAGCGTCCTCGTTATCGTCAAATATTATATTTTCTTTCAATTCCTTCTAGGATGCTTCATAGGAGGGAAAATGAAAGGGAGAGTTAAGGAATTCCTTATTCTTTCAATTCCTTCTAGGATGCTTCCCGTAGGTTTGACTTCACGGTCACGTTGAAAGTAATAGTCTTTCAATTCCTTCTAGGATGCTTCATATTGAGGTAAGAAAGATGAAAAGCATAAGGATAAATGCTTTCAATTCCTTCTAGGATGCTTCTCCTGGAAGAGCTAAGCAGTTGTCAGGGTACCTGTGATGCTTTCAATTCCTTCTAGGATGCTTCTTAGTAATTTTTTAGCTCTATGTTTTAAAACTCTAACTTTCTTTCAATTCCTTCTAGGATGCTTCCGATAATAAAGGGATTAGCAGGATGACAGTTATAGAAATACTTTCAATTCCTTCTAGGATGCTTCACGAGATGGCTAAAATAATGTACAAGATTTTAGAGAAAAACTTTCAATTCCTTCTAGGATGCTTCCAAATGGATAAGGATAAAGAATGATGAAGCGGAATATATCTTTCAATTCCTTCTAGGATGCTTCATAATAGATTTACAGATTTTAACAGACTTGAAACAAAAAGTCTTTCAATTCCTTCTAGGATGCTTCTAAAGGAAATGCCGTGCCAGGGAATGACGGAAACGGAATGCATCTTTCAATTCCTTCTAGGATGCTTCAGATAGAAACTGGCTCAGCTTATTTGACTACGATAATGCACTTTCAATTCCTTCTAGGATGCTTCATACGCACCTACCAAGCTGTTTAACTACCTTACCCAGTTCTTTCAATTCCTTCTAGGATGCTTCACCATAAGTCAAGTCCAGTTCTTGTTTGGCGTATATCTTAATCTTTCAATTCCTTCTAGGATGCTTCCGGAACTACCACCGTGCCCGCAATGCGGTGCGGCAACAGTCCTTTCAATTCCTTCTAGGATGCTTCCAAGGAAGCCATAAAACGCTTCCAGCAGGAAGTCATTAACTTTCAATTCCTTCTAGGATGCTTCCTCCAGCCTATCACCCAGAACATAAGCCCATCTTACACGCCTTTCAATTCCTTCTAGGATGCTTCCTAAGGAAGACAGATGGTTCAACATAAAACACAAGGCTCTTTCAATTCCTTCTAGGATGCTTCAAGGACCTTATACCTAAGCTCTACACTGCAGAAGAGTTGTCCTTTCAATTCCTTCTAGGATGCTTCCTGGGATAGCCCCACAGCTTACTTCTACATATGCTCAATACTTTCAATTCCTTCTAGGATGCTTCATCTTTTATCCTTCGCCTGTGGCTCCTCTGGGGTTTACCGCTCTTTCAATTCCTTCTAGGATGCTTCATACCTGTACTGGCAGCTTATTTCGTCTCTGCTGGTAAAGCTTTCAATTCCTTCTAGGATGCTTCCCCTGGAGGTAGCCTCCAGGGAGTGGGACTACCTGTATTCCTTTCAATTCCTTCTAGGATGCTTCGTGTTGAAGGATTATAAGGTGATATGGGACGAATCGGTATAACTTTCAATTCCTTCTAGGATGCTTCTAATTAAGAGCGGAGGATTTACCCCTCTAATTTCAATAAAACTTTCAATTCCTTCTAGGATGCTTCTCCAAGGGAAGGTCTACTGGTAAACTCTCCTTCACTTCCCTTTCAATTCCTTCTAGGATGCTTCTTCTGAACCTTGTGGGCAGTGAGCCGAAGCTAACAAACTTTCAATTCCTTCTAGGATGCTTCTTCATAGATGATACGAGATACATCAAGCTATGGAGCTTTCAATTCCTTCTAGGATGCTTCAAAGGTAAGACTTTACTGCGTCAACAGCACCAAGCTAAACTTTCAATTCCTTCTAGGATGCTTCAGGAAGACTACCTAAAAGCATTGCGTTGCCGAAGAATTTCTTTCAATTCCTTCTAGGATGCTTCCCGTAAGGGTTGTTCTCTCTCAGTATTTTAACTATGTATACTTTCAATTCCTTCTAGGATGCTTCAGAGGTGGCGAATAAATGATTAAGCTATTTAAAGACAAACTCTTTCAATTCCTTCTAGGATGCTTCAACCAATCGCTACTACAGCACCTTTCGACCAATTTCCTTTCAATTCCTTCTAGGATGCTTCGATATGACCCGATCTGTTCCACAAAAATACAACTCTCCGACTTTCAATTCCTTCTAGGATGCTTCCGACCACTTTTCGATAGTTGGGTAAAAGGGGTAAATGAAACTTTCAATTCCTTCTAGGATGCTTCTACTTACGTCTACGTACAAGCAATTGTTTGATATGAATCCTTTCAATTCCTTCTAGGATGCTTCAAAGGAAGACGATACTGCCAGAGACAGATACCACGTTTTTCTTTCAATTCCTTCTAGGATGCTTCTTTACTAAATTTCTCTTGCCCCTCTGGGATCATCCCCTGCTTTCAATTCCTTCTAGGATGCTTCCGTGTAGCCCGCTGGTTCAGACGCCTCACGATGCCAATGATCTTTCAATTCCTTCTAGGATGCTTCTGCTGGGTGCGGGGGTTGGAGCCCTTGCAGGGTTCGCCGCCTTTCAATTCCTTCTAGGATGCTTCGGCAGTATGCTGTAATTCCAAAAACAACTAGGGTAATATCTTTCAATTCCTTCTAGGATGCTTCGACAAGAGGGCCTAAAACGTCGAAAGCCCATTTAAATGCTTTCAATTCCTTCTAGGATGCTTCCCCTTTCTGCCTGCATGCCACACCCTCCCCCCATCAACTTTCAATTCCTTCTAGGATGCTTCTACACCGAATTACAGCCTTTATATGCTATCTTCTATCATTTCTTTCAATTCCTTCTAGGATGCTTCCCTGGCATACAGGGCAAAAAATCCCGAGGAGGTCAAAGACCCTTTCAATTCCTTCTAGGATGCTTCCTCTGAAGGTGTTGGATACTCTTTGAACAACTCCCCTTTCAATTCCTTCTAGGATGCTTCTTCCAAACGGTTATAAAGCCACTATGATTTATTCCATCTTTCAATTCCTTCTAGGATGCTTCAACGTGGATCCAGAATTGCGAAAAAGTATGGGTATATTTTTTCTTTCAATTCCTTCTAGGATGCTTCCACTTTCAGATCGCTTCTCACAGTTTTGGCAACATCGTTTCTTTCAATTCCTTCTAGGATGCTTCTGACCGGGTAGATCCTACCTTCAACGAAGTTGTCCTCAAGCTTTCAATTCCTTCTAGGATGCTTCCCGTCATTACGGAACGGGGATTATTTTAGCATCCCAAACTTTCAATTCCTTCTAGGATGCTTCAGGTTGATGGGGATGTCGAGGATACACATCATTTTAGTAGGCTTTCAATTCCTTCTAGGATGCTTCGAGTTGTTCCACCAAGTCGGCACCAGTAGGTAGATAGTCCACCCCTTTCAATTCCTTCTAGGATGCTTCCCCTAATGCTCCTAACAATACTTTGCCTGACTTCATTCTACTTTCAATTCCTTCTAGGATGCTTCTAAGCATAGCCGCCTGGACATGTACTATGTGCGTGAAAGCTCTTTCAATTCCTTCTAGGATGCTTCTTCAGGAGCGAGGCAATACGGAGGGCAATCATAGCCATGTTACTTTCAATTCCTTCTAGGATGCTTCGCCAGATCAGAAGCGTGGGCCTCCCAATTAGCTCCGCCCTTCTTTCAATTCCTTCTAGGATGCTTCCTGAATTATCGACAGGAGCTTACTATCTGGCCGGCAACTTCCTTTCAATTCCTTCTAGGATGCTTCATTTTACGGATGAACTTGTGGAGATAGCTATGTCAAACCGCACCTTTCAATTCCTTCTAGGATGCTTCTTAAAAAGATGTTTTCATGATTTATATCGCAAACTAGGAGGACTTTCAATTCCTTCTAGGATGCTTCTTCTCCAAATGCCGCTTACGGTGTTTATCATTCTATCCCCTTTCAATTCCTTCTAGGATGCTTCCGCTAGGGCAGGCGTTAAGTTCGTTGAGGCTGAGATGTCTTTCAATTCCTTCTAGGATGCTTCATAAAACCAGTAGACCCCTCGTTTCTGTTACGAAAATTAGCTTTCAATTCCTTCTAGGATGCTTCTTCACCACCCACTTTAGGTGGTAATCCTGTTTGTGCTATACTTTCAATTCCTTCTAGGATGCTTCTTCTTTCAAGAGGTGGAACATTATTAATTTTGCACCAAGAGCTTTCAATTCCTTCTAGGATGCTTCAGCTTTTGTTTCCGAAAATAGAATAAAGGGGTGGAAAAATCTTTCAATTCCTTCTAGGATGCTTCAACGTATAAAGCTTCTCTACAACAACTTTCTTGCTCCTTACTTTCAATTCCTTCTAGGATGCTTCGTCACCGCGTGGTGCAACCCACGGCGATTTGACCCTGAAAAACTTTCAATTCCTTCTAGGATGCTTCCTAGTTTACTATGACGAAGTAGGATTAGGCTATGAGATAAACTTTCAATTCCTTCTAGGATGCTTCGTTGAAACTGCTGACGTTTCTGTCGTTAGCGTCAACACGTACTTTCAATTCCTTCTAGGATGCTTCCCTTTTTGCCGACATGCCACACCCTCTCTCCATCGACTTTCAATTCCTTCTAGGATGCTTCAAGACCAGACCCAACTCCCCAAAGATGACTAAGGACTTTCAATTCCTTCTAGGATGCTTCCCAGAGGGATAGAGCCAAACCCTGCAAACGGATCCAATACCGCTTTCAATTCCTTCTAGGATGCTTCACAGTTGCTTGTACGTAGACGTAAGTACTTTCTTACCTTCTCTTTCAATTCCTTCTAGGATGCTTCGGATCATCCTCTCGGGTGGCCTGCTGTGGGCCTCAGCTTTCAATTCCTTCTAGGATGCTTCGACAGGGGCTCCGAGGTGGAGCCCTTTGGGTTGATCTTTCACTTTCAATTCCTTCTAGGATGCTTCTTGAGCCAAGAAGAAATGGCCCAGGAAGAAGAGTTGGACCACTTTCAATTCCTTCTAGGATGCTTCCGTAACTAACGCAGTAAAGGGTATTGGAAATGCAGTAACTCTTTCAATTCCTTCTAGGATGCTTCAAGATAAGCATTAGAATTGGCTCCAGTTCCTTGGATATCTTTCAATTCCTTCTAGGATGCTTCTTATCCCGAAAACAAAGACAGTCGCCATACTTTTTAAGTACTTTCAATTCCTTCTAGGATGCTTCATGTAACTAACGCAGCAAATGGTATTGGGAACGCAGTAATTCTTTCAATTCCTTCTAGGATGCTTCCGTGAAGGACAAGGCAAGGAAATTCGCCCAACAGTACGGCTTTCAATTCCTTCTAGGATGCTTCCTAGGGAGTTAAGTTTTCCTAAGGAATTAAGTTTTTCTAGCTTTCAATTCCTTCTAGGATGCTTCTGCAATAATAACGTAAATATGGTCTACAAACAGAACAGCTACTTTCAATTCCTTCTAGGATGCTTCTCCCTGTTGCTTATGTGCAATGAGGTAACTATTGACACTTTCAATTCCTTCTAGGATGCTTCAGATGAGTACTTCAAATACACATACGTCGTTGAAGAAACTTTCAATTCCTTCTAGGATGCTTCTAATTTTTACGGTCTTAACGGAAATTTTTTTAAGATTCCCTTTCAATTCCTTCTAGGATGCTTCTAGTTCATGTTTTGCCTATCGATTTGTTCGATAAACACTTTCAATTCCTTCTAGGATGCTTCTACCACGGCAAATACCAAGGACAACAAGGTGTAACGTTGACTTTCAATTCCTTCTAGGATGCTTCCATTAATAAGGATAATAAGAGTAACAAAGGTGGTTGACTTTCAATTCCTTCTAGGATGCTTCAGGCTCAAAACGCTATACCCCCGTCAAACCCGTCGACTTACTTTCAATTCCTTCTAGGATGCTTCGGCCGTAAAGTAGCAATAGAAGTTTACGACACTGGGCAAGTCTTTCAATTCCTTCTAGGATGCTTCTGATGCGACAAGCCCTTGCAAGGGGCTATATTTCAAAAGAGCTTTCAATTCCTTCTAGGATGCTTCGTACTTCAAGGACGTTGTCGAATACGTGACAAAGGTACTTTCAATTCCTTCTAGGATGCTTCGGTATGCCTATATAAGGTGGTATTACCCAACGGGTGAGAACTTTCAATTCCTTCTAGGATGCTTCAAATTTGCGAAAAGATCCAGCATTAACGGCTGAATTTAAGCTTTCAATTCCTTCTAGGATGCTTCTTCTGGCACTATGCACCTCCAGCGGAACATAGGCCCTTTCAATTCCTTCTAGGATGCTTCCCAGCATTCATCACCACGAACGTTACGGCAAACGTCTTTCAATTCCTTCTAGGATGCTTCTTAACGGAAACGCCACTGGGTAGGTCTATCTCAAATTCATCTTTCAATTCCTTCTAGGATGCTTCGTATTAGTTTACTAATATCCATTTCATACTCACCATATGCACTTTCAATTCCTTCTAGGATGCTTCAGAACTCACTAACCTGGACGTTAGTAAATTCAACGTCCAACTTTCAATTCCTTCTAGGATGCTTCTTAGCACAGACGAAGTCGAATTTGATAGGGACGACATAAACTTTCAATTCCTTCTAGGATGCTTCAACGATTTACAAGGCGTTAGAAGCGTCAGGGCTGTTACACTTTCAATTCCTTCTAGGATGCTTCGGTCGTGAAACTCTCGTTTCGCTGTTTCTCGTTGAAGCTTTCAATTCCTTCTAGGATGCTTCCGTATTCTGGTCGGCTCAGAGCGTGACGGCGATCGACAAACTTTCAATTCCTTCTAGGATGCTTCGACGCCCTGGAGGTGGCCGCCAGGGAGTGGGACTACCTGATCTTTCAATTCCTTCTAGGATGCTTCTCCCGTGTCGGTGTCGATATACTCTCCTCTTTCAGCGTCAACTTTCAATTCCTTCTAGGATGCTTCCGAATATGCTAAAGTTACCCGCTGATGTATCTTTTACATCGGCTTTCAATTCCTTCTAGGATGCTTCATGTTGGTTGTTGAGTTTATCTTCCTCCTCTCTCCTCTTTTCTTTCAATTCCTTCTAGGATGCTTCCGCCTCAACGTGGGTCTCCACCAGACTTCTAGAAAAGACTTTCAATTCCTTCTAGGATGCTTCACATACTCGAACAGTTCTTTATATTTTATTATCAGTTCTTTCAATTCCTTCTAGGATGCTTCGTAGGTGCAATGTTACAGGCGATGGCGTGGCTATACTTGCTCTTTCAATTCCTTCTAGGATGCTTCAAAAATAGAAAAGCTTATATACCCCTATTTAAGCTTTTCTATTGTCTTTCAATTCCTTCTAGGATGCTTCATTTGGCTTGTTCGGGTCATAGACGCCCTGCTATCAGCCCTTTCAATTCCTTCTAGGATGCTTCTTGTTTTACTAAGGATGGAAACATAAAAATGTCGTGTCTCGACTTTCAATTCCTTCTAGGATGCTTCGGGGTTAATCCCTATGCTGTGAACCTCATTAACGCTTACACTTTCAATTCCTTCTAGGATGCTTCCCATAGACTATGACATTTTCCTTAAAATGATAAGTGATTACTTTCAATTCCTTCTAGGATGCTTCAAATATGTTTGTGTGAGGATTTGGCTCGTCTTCGTCATCTTTCAATTCCTTCTAGGATGCTTCCTGGATATTTCCCGATTTGTCGGACAAAAATGCAGATTAGCTTTCAATTCCTTCTAGGATGCTTCCGGAATGGAAATAGGGATTGATAATCAAGACAATAGGTTTACTTTCAATTCCTTCTAGGATGCTTCTTCTGCGGATTTAGTGCTTAACTTTCTATTTATAAGTACCTTTCAATTCCTTCTAGGATGCTTCACAGTGAGTGTGTAAACGTCGGGATCGAGATAGCGGTCTTTCAATTCCTTCTAGGATGCTTCGGCGAGAGAGCCATGATCGTCACTATTCCTTACAACTTCATCTTTCAATTCCTTCTAGGATGCTTCGTAATGTATAGGAAGAGGTGAGTAGATGGCAGATTTATCCTTTCAATTCCTTCTAGGATGCTTCGGATGAGCACGCTATCCTAAAACAAGGGTTTTGAATAACTTTCAATTCCTTCTAGGATGCTTCTCGCCTACAACCAGGGCGAATAAGATGGCTTACACTTTCAATTCCTTCTAGGATGCTTCCACAAGAAGTAGCGATTAGTATGCTAGGGGCAGCACAGTCCTTTCAATTCCTTCTAGGATGCTTCTTCACCAAGGGCTTCCCTGAACGGGTTATTAACCCGATCGCTTTCAATTCCTTCTAGGATGCTTCTAAAGCTCTTACTAGAGAATGGCGTAAGTGAGGAGTGCATACTTTCAATTCCTTCTAGGATGCTTCTTTTATTGCGGCCTATAACGACCATGAGTTACCCAGTATAGGCTTTCAATTCCTTCTAGGATGCTTCATGGGCAGAGATAAACAGTAATCCATTAGCCTTCTTCCCTTTCAATTCCTTCTAGGATGCTTCGAGGTATTGGACTGTCAACCAATACCTCATATATGGCCACCTTTCAATTCCTTCTAGGATGCTTCAGCTAGCTTATTGCTCCTTAACAAGTTGCCCAATGAACTCAACTTTCAATTCCTTCTAGGATGCTTCCTCGTCTACTATGTCATGAAGAAGGCTCTCGAGAGCTGTTGCTTTCAATTCCTTCTAGGATGCTTCTTAGTCATGTTCTTACCCTAACGGTGTGGCGATAACGAACTTTCAATTCCTTCTAGGATGCTTCCGCCCTGGTTGTAGGCGATCCCTACAAATAGCGAATCTTTCAATTCCTTCTAGGATGCTTCTTCTAATGGGTTGTGGGTGGTAAACAGGTCTAGGCTCTGAACTTTCAATTCCTTCTAGGATGCTTCAAAGGATGGGACAATATCGCATTTCGTGGAAGATTTCGGACTTTCAATTCCTTCTAGGATGCTTCATCGTAACGCTAGCTTTCAGACTCGAAGAAGGAAAGGTGTTCTTTCAATTCCTTCTAGGATGCTTCTACCTTG
>Ga0167615_1000460_pt1 | contig 11972 bp, 6 predicted proteins | sample BED_Mat_host_9_1_FD_111800 | JGI IMG/M metagenome (GOLD analysis project Ga0167615, IMG submission 111800) | Extremophilic microbial mat communities from Yellowstone National Park, USA - BED_Mat_host_9_15 (v2) (version 2) | ecosystem: Environmental > Aquatic > Thermal springs > Hot (42-90C) >... | reverse complement strand
GACGCAGCGTGTCGGGATGGACACCAAGCCCCTGGGCGGCGACACCGATCGGTACCAACTGCATATACGGATTTGACCAAAGAACCCGGAGGTTTACGCAGATAGGGGGGAGCTGTTGGAAGCCCCATTGAAACCGCCCACCTCCTCCAGGACCGGCTGGCGCTCCTCCTCGCTAAGGGCCGCCGATCAGCCTCAGCAGGCCGGCTTCGTCGACGATCTCGACGCCAAGCCGCTGGGCCTTCTCGAGCTTTGAGCCCGGAGAGTCGCCGGCGACAACGAGGTCCGTCCTAGCTGAAACGGAGGAGGTGACCCGGCCGCCGGCCGCTTCGATCAGCTCCCGCGCTTGGTCCCTGGTCAGGTTTGGAAGGGTGCCGGTAAGGACCACGGTCTTGCCAGCAAGGGGACCGTCGCCAGCCGTTCCTTGCGCTTCGGCGGTCTTTAGCCCCGCTTCCTTCAGCTCCTCGATCAGCGCCAGCAGCTTTGGATCGTCTAGGGCCTTGCGGATCTTCGCTGCAACCTTGGCACCGATCCCCTGGACCTCAGCGATCTGCTCTGGTGTTGCTGCGATCAATGCGTCGATCGAGCCGAACCGGCGGGCTAAGGCCCGCGCCGTCACCTCCCCCACCTCCTCGATCCCCAAGGCAAAGAGAACCCGCGCAAAAGGCTGGCCTTTCGAGCGCTCGATCGCTTCGATCAGCTTGCGGGCTGAGGTCTCTGCAAACCGCTCCAAGGGCAGTAGGTCCTCTTCGCGGAGGCGGTAGATGTCGGCTGGAGTTCGCACCAGCCCCCGTTCCTCCAAGAGCGCTAGCTGCTTCTCTCCCAGCCCTTCGATATCCATCGCTTGGGAGGAGACGAAGTGCTTGAGCAGTTGGTGGCGGCGCTCCGGACAGTCCCGGTTTGGACAGCGGGTGAAGACGTCGCCGGGCTCCTTGACCGTTGGCGTGTTGCAGTAAGGGCAGCGGGCCGGTGGTTTGGGCGGGGGCGGACGGTTCGGCCGCTCGACCACGTGGGGGGCAGGGCTGATCACCTGGGGGATCACATCCCCTGCCCTGATCACGATCACCTCCTCGCCGGCCCGGATGTCCTTGCGCGCCAGGTCCTCCTCGTTGTGGAGGGTCGCCTGCTTGATCGTCACCCCTCCAACCGCGACCGGCTCGAGAACGGCGTAGGGGTGGAGGTCGCCGTACCGGCCCACGTTCCAGCGGATCTCCAGCAGCTTCGTTACCGCCGTAGTGGGGGCGAACTTCCAAGCCACCGCCCAGCGCGGATCCCGTCCGACGTAACCGAGGCGGCGCTGGAGCTCGAGGCTGGAGACCTTGACCACAGCGCCATCGATCTCGAAGTCCAGGCTCCCCCGCTCCCGCTCCCACCGCTGGCAGCGGTCGATAACCTCGCCGATCTCGGCGGTGCAAACCAGCTCCCGGGCGACCGGAAACCGCCGCTTCGCCAGCCAGCCGAGGGCTTCCCAGTGGGTTTTCAACCCGAGCTGGGGTGCAGCGGCAACCTGGTAGGCGAGGAAGGAAAGCGGCCGTTCTGCGGCCAGCTTGGGATCGAGCTGGCGGACCGACCCGGCTGCAGCGTTGCGGGGGTTCATAAAGGTCGACTCCCCCGCCGCCGCCCGCCGTTCGTTAAGGGCGGTAAAGGCGCTTAGGGACATGTAGACCTCCCCCCTCACTTCGATCTCGCCAGGAGCCTCCTCGATCCTCAGCGGGATCGTCTTGATCGTCCGCAGGTTGTGGGTAACGTCCTCGCCGATCACCCCATCCCCACGCGTCGCTCCCCGGACCAACACCCCGTCCCGGTAAAGGAGGGTGATCGCTAGGCCATCGATCTTTGGCTCGACCACGAACTCGAAGTCGGGGTCGGCGATCCCTTCCCGTGCGAGGTGGTTGCGCATCCTCGCTACCCACGCTTCCAGCTCCCCGGGGGAGCGGACGTTTGGCAGCGAGAGCATCGGCTCCCGGTGTTCGACCTTGGCCAACTCCGAGACCGGGGTTGGGGCGACGCGCTGGGTCGGTGAGTGGGGGCTGCGCAGCTCGGGGTGGGCCTCCTCTAACGCCTGCAGTTCGGCGAACAGCCGGTCGTACTCCTCGTCGGAGATCTCGGGATCGTCGAGGACGTAGTAACGCCAGGCGTGGTATTCGACCTGGCGGCGGAGCTCCTCTACCCGCTGGGCAAGGCCTTTGCTCTCGGTCGCTTGTTCCTTACCGGCCAACGGTCTCTGCAAGCAGCCCTTCGAGGTCGAACCGGCGCAGCGCCTCCACCCCAGCGGTATGGGTGAGGTCGAAGTGCAGGGGGGTAACGGCGATCAGGCCGGCAGCAACGGCGGCAAGGTCGGTCCCCTCCTCCTCCTTGTACCCAGGGTCCTGGCCGTAGACCCAGTAGCGGCGGCGGGGCGGCGGCCCCTTTTCCTCCCGCTCCAGCCGCAGTTCGTCCCGGTAGATCCGCTTCCCAAGCCTGGTCACCGCGACGCCCCGAGGCCTGCCTGCAGGGACGTTCACGTTCAACAGAGTCCGGTCGGGAAGGGGGATCTCCTCCAGCCGCCGCACGAGGTTTGCGACGAACCGGACGGCAAAGGAGAAGTCGAACCCGCCGCCCCGGTAGTCGAGGTTGCCGGTCTGGGGTTGCTGGGAGACGGCGATCGCCGGCAGGCCAAGGACCAGCCCCTCCAAGGCGGCAGCAACGGTACCGGAGTAGGTGATGTCGTCGCCGAGGTTGGCGCCGTGGTTTACGCCGGAGACGACCAGCTGCGGGGAGAACCCTTCAACCAGGCCAAGGGAGGCGAGCCGGACACAGTCGACCGGCGTCCCATCGGTGGCGTAGCCGACTGTTCCGTCCGGGAAGGAGACCTCTTCCACCCAGAGGGGGCGGCGGGTGGTGATCGAGCGGGCCATCGCCGAGCGGTTCCCGTCGGGAGCGATAACTACCAACCGCACCTCCGGCAGATCGGTCAGCGCTGCCCGCAGGGCCCGAAGACCCTCAGCCTCGATGCCGTCGTCGTTGGTGAGGAGTACCGACAGCAACCGCCCGGAGGATATCCGGAAGGACCCTAGCGGCGCCTGCCGCGCCGCCGCAAAGAGCGGTTGATCACGATCCGCCTGCGGACGACGAGGCGGCGGTACCGGGCGACCACCTCGAGGTAGCGACCACGGAGGTTCCGGGGAGCGAAGACCACGGAGGTTCCGGGGAGCGAAGACCTTTAGGAAACCGACACCGCCCCGCAGCTTCACCCGGCGGACCCAAACGGTGCGCAGACAGCGGAGCCGCCTGGAAGCCCTCCGGCAGACCTTTCGCTCGACAAACCCAACCCTAACCACCGCCCCTGCCGGCCCGGCAATCCGGATCAAAAGCCGCCGCCCCACCCGACGCAGGGCGATAAACCGCAGCTTGCGGCGGGGTTTTTGGGCGACCGTTGTCGTTGTGGTGGTTGTAGTGGTGGACGGGGCTACGACCGTGACGGTCTGGGCTGCCCTGGCGGGGAAGTATTCGGTTCCCCCCGGGGCAACCGCTTCAACGGTGCACAGCCCAGGGGCAACCCCCTTGACCATCCCCCCGGAGAGGGCGCAGACGGCACTGGACTGGGCGGGGACGGTGAGCTGAACCGGTTCGCCGGAGGTTGCTTTCGCTTTCGGTTCGTAGGCTTCGCCGACCTGCAGATCGGAGGGGGCGGCGGCCGTGAAGGCCACCTGCTGTTCCCGCTTCGCTTCTACCGCAACGAGCTTGCGGCCGGTCGATCCCCCTTGGTTTTCAACGGTAAGGGCGACGTAGTAGGTCCCCGGCCCTTGGAAGGTGACGGAAACCCGCTCCCCTTCGGCGTAGGCGTTGGAGCCAAAGAACCGCCATCCAAACCTCTTGATCCCTTCCACGACGCTGCCGACCGCGCCGCCCGTCGACCCGGAGGCGGAAAGATCGCTTTCCCGGCCCACTACAAACCTTTCCGGGAGCGTGATTTCCGCCTTCGGCAGCGTGGTTGTTTCGGCGGCGGTGACCTTTGCTACCGCGGCTAGACCGACCGCCTGCCCTTCGGCTCCCTGCTCGTCGACCGTTATCTCGTAAAGGCCGCTCTTCGGAAAGCGAAAGGTAGCCTTATCCCCCGATTCGGTGGTCGGCTTCAGAACTTGACCGCCCCCGAGGGCGTGCCACCGGTAGGAGGTTGCGCCGGGAGCAGCTTCAAAGGTCCCTTCCAAGCCGGTGACGGTCCCGGTGATCGTTGCCGCCGGCGCCCCGCCAAATTCCCCTAGGTCGGGGAGGCAGGTGTGGCCACGCTCGCTGAAGATCTCCTGGTAGAGGTAGGGGACACCGTTCACCAGCTGGTTGTAGGGGACGCCGACGCCGTTGACGGTGCCGAGCTGGTTCCCATAGTCCGTCTCGCAGAGGTCGGCGATCTCGTCCCCTTCCTTTTCCCCGTTCGGCGCCACCCAGCCGGTGCCGACGATTGGATCCGTTGCCGACTCCAGCAGCTCGTGGGTGATCCCCCTGATCACACCTTCGGCCGGGGGGTGGAGTTCCGGACCGGCTACGCACTGTTCGGTTGCGCCTTCGTAGGGTTTTATGAAGGGGTCGACGGAGAAGATGACCGCTTCTCCGCTTGCCGTCTGAAAGGAGGAGTGGTAGGCGCAAAAGGAGTGGGCCGTTGGCGTGCCACCCGGGGAGCAGATTTCCGTTGGTGTAGTTCCCCCTTCCGTGAAGCAGACGGGGACGTTGGGCGGCAGCAAGACGATGAAGAGCCGTTCGAAGCCGCCGGCCAGGCCGTGGGCCGAGAGGTAAGCCCCAAGCCCGTTCGTCACCTCTTCGGGGGTCAGGCAGTGTTCGGCATCGGAACAGCCGCTGGGCGGGTACTTTTCTTCGTCAACGATCGCCTTCCCTACGCTGACGATGTAGTTTGCGAACACCCCTTCGCCGTCGTCGTACTGCTCAGCGACGGTATTGGTGACCACCGCCTGGGGTCTGCCGCCGCTGTCTGCAGCGACGTTCTTCAGGTATTCTTCAACCCCCTGTTGGTAGCTGGAGGGGTATGGGGTGAGCCCAGGGGGGTCCCAGTAGAAAGGGATCGCTTCAACGGCCGGCATCACCGGACCGCCAAGGTATTCGACTTCCTGCGCAGGAGTTGAAAAGGGGGAGCTAAAAGGCGCGGCAAGCGACCGCGTGTCGGAGAGGTAGGAGAGCTTCTTGCCGGAACGCAACGAGACGATAACCGCCTCTGCACCCTGCGGTGCGAGGGAAAGGCAGATGGAGACCACCACCAATGCCAACCCCACCCATCCACCAACCCTCCTTACCGCTCTCTCGCCCAACGGCTACCCCGGCTTGCGGACGTCGAGGGGAAACAGACTATCCCCTCGCTGGAGTCCTCTCTTCGTGGATCCTGAAGAGGGCTAACGGCTTCACCTGTGTCCACCATCCAACTAAGGCCGGCTTGCAAGGGCAAAACCAAAATATAGAGGGGAGCGCCGTCCACGGCAGCCGTCTCCTCCAGGGAGCCGTGATCGGCTGGGTAGCTGGCGGCGGTCATCGGCAGCCGACCGAACTTAGCGGCCGTAAGGTGGGGTTTTGCGCTCACTGGCTGCTGGACTTATCGGAAAGGCCGGTTTGCTGCGTTAGTTCGCTGCCGCAAGAGCCATCCCGACGCTTACAGCCCACAAGCTGGGCAAGCCCAGGAAAGCAATCCGGGCGGCCGCACCGTCCGAAGGCTTCTCGCGAAACCCTCGGCGGCGCTGCCGCCCGTCAAGACCGTGGGCCGTCTAACCGAGGCTTGGCTGCAGTCCTGCGCTTGTCGCAGAGCCCTGCTGCAAAGCAGCCAGAAGACGGCTCTCGCCGGAGATCTGCTCGAGGCTTTCCTGGGCCGGCTCGGGGATCAGGAAGGTAACCAGAAACCCAAGCGCTGCCATCCCCGCAGAGAACTCAAGGGCGCCACCAACCCCAAGTGCTTCGCTGATGTGCGGAAAGAGGTAGACGCCGATAAAGGCACCGAACTTGGCAACCCCTGCAGAGATGCCGTGGCCGGTCGTTCGGACCGATGTCGGGAACACCTCTGAGGAGAGCACAAAGGTCGTTGTGTTGGGCCCAAACTCGGCGAAGAAGTAGCTGATCCCGAACAGCACCAGGAACGGTCCGACCGCAGCGGTTACCCCCGGGATCACCCCGATCAGCAGGAAGGCAGCCCCCATCGCCGGGAAGCCGATCAGCTGCAGCCGGCGGTGGCCGATCCGGTCCATCAGGCCGCAGGCAAGGTAGTAGCCAGGGACGGCTGCGACCAGCCAGATCAGCAGGTTCAGCGCCAGCGACTGCTCGATCGTCGCCTTCTTGCCAAGCACCGAAAGCACGATCAGCGGCGCCGAGACCGAGTTGCCGTAGTAGGCGTAGTCGAAAACGAACCAGCTGCCGGCGGTGCCGAGCAGGATCAACGCCAGCCGCCGGTCGCTGAGAAACTCACCGAGCGAGAGCCGGACCGGCTTGACCGCGCTCCCGTTCGTGCGAGCCTTGATCTGGCCGTCCGAGAACTGTTCGAGGGAGCGGGCCGCCTCCTTTTCCCGGCCCTCAACCCAAGCGAGGTAGCGGGGTGACTCCGGCATCCGCCGCCGCATGTACAGCACCGCCGCCGACGGCAGCGCCCCTAGACCAAGCAACAGCCTCCAGACAAGGTCGTGGTTGACGCCGGCCGAAAGCAGCGTGAGGCCGAAGACGTACCCTGCGATCGTCCCTAGCGCCTGCATCGCAAAGACCAGCCCCACCAGCCGGCCGCGGTTACGTCTGTTTGCGTACTCGCTCATCAGGACCGCCGAGACCGGGTAGTCGCCCCCGATCCCGAACCCGAGCAGGAACCGGCAGACGATCAGCCACGCAAGGTCGGGGGCAAAGGCCGAGGCAAAGGCAGAAACGGTCATGATCGCCGCCTCAAGGCCGTAGATCCGCTTGCGCCCAACCCGGTCGGCGAGCCGGCCGTAGAGGATCGCGCCGAAGAAGGCGCCAAGCAGCGTCATCGAGTTGATCAGCCCGACCGAGGTCGCCTTCGAGTCTAAGTGCCAGTCCTTCGCTATCAGCGTCGTCGCCGTGCCGATGATGAAAAGGTCTTAGGCATCGGTGAAAAAGCCCATGCCGGAGACGAACAACGCCTTGGAGTGGAAACGGGACACCGGGGCCTCGTTCATCGCCTCGACAAGGCTGGCGGGTTGGGACTCCATCTAGTCTCCTTCTTCGCTTTTGCCTTGGTGCTAGGCCGAACGCGGCAGCTTGCCGCTCGGCTTTTGGCGCAAAGGGTCGCCGGTGGCGCGGACGGGTTGGTTGCCAAGTTGTGAACCGGCCCTAGACGGTTCTCGGATCGCTGGCTGGGTGGATAGAAGGGCCGCTGCAGGCCGCTACGGCCGCTGGAGCGGCGCCTGCGAGGCGGTGCCTCTAAGCAGGCGGCTGCGGCAGGCTCCATGCGGGCCTAGCCGCTGGCTGGGAAGCGGCCTTGTAAGGGCTCGTTTGGCCAAAGGCAGGGTTCTCACCGCCAGCCGCCGGGTTGCACAGCCGCCCGCCGGGATCGATCCAACGCGCCCGCACCCCGCCGCCAGCTGCACGCCAACCGCACCTGGGGTCTAGTGGGGGCGGCGTAAGCGCTGTTCGAGGAAAAGATCCGCCTAGCTTCCCCCGTAAAAGCGGCGCCTGGCGGGCGCGGTGGGTGGCGGCCTCCAAGGGACCGGCTGGCCGTTGCGGCAAGCCTTAGGAGCGTTGCTAGCTTTGGCCGGTCGATCCCAAAACGGTTCCCGGAGCAGGGCGGCTTGGCTTTCCGGCCCGGTTCAAGCGGCCCGGCACGGGTCGGCAGGCCAAGCGGCGGCGTGCTTCGGCAGGCTCCGCGCTGCGGAGGAGCCCAACCAGGCCGGATGGATAGCCCCCCCCAAAGCCGCGCCCTCCCCATACCTAAACGGCCGCGCCAGTGGTGCCAACGGCTGGCAAAGGCAGGTGGGCGGCGGGCTTCGAGCGGCGCTAGGGAACCGGCAGGGCGGGTCCGTTGCTAACGGCGCCTGTGCCGTCTTTTGGCCTTGTGTCGGCGCTTGGCCTTGCGGTGGTGATGCCGCTTCGCTTTATGGCTGGTTCCAGGCTTTGCCGGAGCGGAGCGGCGGCCAAACCGGTCCACCGCCTCCACCGTTGCCGTGGTTGGCGGGAGCGGCACCGGCGCGAAAAGAACGGAGGTTTGTTTGGTAAGGACGGTCTTGGTTAGGCCGCCAGTATATGTAGCCGTCACTAGGTATCCCGTCGCTCCACGGACCGCCAGCCAGCTCACCAGCAGGCCGGACGAGGAGCTCTTCAGCTCCACCCGCCGAGGCGGAGCTGGAGGCTTGACGGCTGGGCCGGCGAAGGTGGCAAGCCGCTGCGTAGCCGCCAGCTGGCCGTTTAGGTAGATGTTGGCGACGATCGTCCGCTTCCCGGCGACGCCGGCCGGTGGCTTGAAGGCAATCCGGCCCCGCGGTCTAGTTGTCGCCACTACCAGCCGGTTGCCGCTGCCGCCCAGTTCCCGGAAGACGATCCGCTCCCCAGCCAGGCGGGGGCCTGAGTAACGGAGCACCTCGGAAGCGCCGCGCCGGCGGAGCCGGGCCCCCAGATGGGGCTTGCCCAGCCCATGGGCCAGTTCGAAGGCGACCGGCCTCGGCGAACCGGGCAGGGCGGTAACGGTGTAGCGGCCGGCGCGTGGCTTGGTCAGCTCGATGTAGGTGACGTCGTGCTTGGGGTCGGGGATCGCCAGGTAGGCGTGGGGTTTCGCTACCAGTTCGACGGGGCTGGTCCGGACCACCAAGCCGTGGGGGCCGCGGACGAGAACCGTGGGCGGACCGCCGGCGCCCCGCACCCGCAGCACTGCGTTCGGCAGGCCGGCAGGAAGCGTAAACTTGCCAGTCCCTTTCGCCGCAGCGAGCTTCGGCAGGGCGATCGTCTGTTCGTAGGCGGAGAGACTGCACTCTCCGGTGGTAAAGAGGTTGAAGGCGTTCTCGATCTGGGCAAGGGACTGGATCGGTGGCTGGGGCCAGGTAACGCCTACTCCAAGGGAGTTGCCAAGCACCGCGCCGCAGACCGCCATCCCCTTCGTCGAGATCACCGCTTCCGCTTCGGCGATTTCCTTAGTTCCAACGCAGAAGTCGATGCCTAAACCCCCTTTGCCGACGATGTCGAATTCGCTGCCGTAGTCGACGCCAGCGATCGAAAGCCGTGGCAGGATTCCCCAGCCGTACTTCCCGCAGTTGGTGACGAGCGGCTGGGCGAGGGAGGCGCGGACCGTAAGCAAGGGGTAGGGCAGGTCGTAGTAGAAGGCGCTGCCTTCAGCGAGCCGGATGAAGCCAAGAAGGTTTACAACCCCCTTCACCCCAATCGTCAGCGGCACGTCGTGAAGGACGGTGCCGTTTTCGATCCCGGGGATTTCCTTGATAGTCTGGTCGGCGTCGATCCCGATGTAGTAGGAGAAGTTGCCGCCAAAGGCCTGGACCTTGCCGATGTTTGGCCCCCATCCCAATTCGATCGACCCTTCCCAAGAGAATGGCTGGAAGCCGGCGTTGATCCCCAGCCCGCTGATCGTCACCCCACCGGGAAGGGGGATGCTGATCCCGCTGAAGGAGCCGCCAAGGCTGATCAGCTGGTCGTTCCGTGCTTGAACCTCGACCGTCAGCCCTTTCGGGACAAGCGGGAAGTGAAGGATCGCTTCGCCGGACCAGATGCCGGTTTCGCCGTGGTATTCGAGGACGATGCTGGGAAGTTCAAAGGGGCCGATCAGGGCGTCCCCGCTCTGCACCTTTAAGCCTTCAAGCTTTCCTTCGGCGGAGACCGTCGCCCGGGCTTCAGCGCTGATCCCGCCGAACAGGGCCGGCAGTCCCAAGACCGCGATCTTCAGTTCGCCGGTTCCGGCCGCGGAGTCGACGACGGTCACGCCCCCGATCACCGGGAAGCCAAAAACCGTGGCGGAGGGGTCTGGGACGATTTCCAGCGTCGAGGTGGTCTTGCCGTTCGCTTCCCCATTCTGGTAGTGGAAGCTCGCAGCAATCGTGCCAAGCAGCAGTGGACCGGCTTGGAGGTTGACCTTGCCGCGGACGGTGACCGTAGCGGTTGAGGTGTTGATTTCCAGTTCGGAGCTCGCCGGCCCGAAGAGGCTAAAGCCGTTGACTGTGGCGTTGCCGTAGCCGATGTACTGGCTGCCGTTGACGGTGAAGCAGCCGGTCACAACAAAGCCGGTGCCGGGGATGTTGTAGCTGCGCAGCGCCGTGTGCGGACAGGGCGAAGAGGTTGAAAAAGCGACGACGGCGCCGTGAATCGAGGGGTTCGAGGTCTGCAGCTGGAAGTAGTAGGTGGTGCCTGGGGTAAGCCCGGTGACGGTCGTGCTCACCTGGGCTTCGGCACCGGCAGCAACCGTCCCGCTCCCAGCCGAGGCGCCGTTGAGGAGGCCGGTCTGGTTGTTGACCGTTTCCGTTTGGGCGTAGACCCAGTGGTAGGTAAGCGGTTCGTCGCCGGCACGCAGTTCGCCGTGAAGGGTGGCTGTAGTTTCGCCAACCCCCGTTGCCGGCAGGGTTGTCGCGTAGCCGCCGGTCCGGAAGGAGAGGGTGGGACCGTCGTAGTAAGAAGGGGTCGTTTGGGTGCCGCTGTAGAGCTCTTTGGCCCCAACGACCACGCGGTAGTAGTAGACCGTGTTTGGTGCAAGGCCGGTGACCGTGACGCTCACCGGCGGGGTAGGGTTGGTGACGCCGTTAGGCAGGTAGCTGATCGGGGTGCGAATCGCCCCGCTTAGCTCCGGGTCGGTTGCGTATTCGAAAAAGTATTCAACGTGTTCGCTGCTTACGCCCCCCTGCGGTTCGGCGAGGTCGAAGATCTCCAGTTCGGCATCGAGGACGGCGCTGCTGCCAAGTACGTGGGTGGCCGCCTTGGTTACACCTTCGGGATAGGCCTTGGTGGTGAAGTTCGGACATTCCGGCGCTTCTTTAGCCAGATAGGGAGAGCAGGGTACCGGTTCTTTCCAACCGTTGGGGTTGCCATAGCCCCCTTCGCATTCGGGATAAGGCTTGCCGTTGAGTTCTCCCATATGGACCAGTTCACAGACGGCGGCGGTGTAGGCGTAGTGGGTGGCGGCCTGCAGTCCGTGGTCCCGGTATTCGATCTTTCCCTTGCACGGCTCGGCCGGCCCCCACTGGGGTGAAGCGCTTTCTTGGGTGGGCGTCCCGGTACCTAGGAGGATCTCGCAGTAAGTACCTTCCGGAAAACCGGAGGCTTCAGCCCGCAAGGTCGCCGAGACAAGGCCGACGTTTTCCGGCGCAAGATCGGTGAGGGTACCGGCGATCGCCTGGGCGGGGGCAAGGGCAAGCGGGAACAGCAGGCCCACGACAGCCGCAACGGCAGCGCGGCGGAATCGAGTCGATGCAGGCAAGGCGCGTGGCAAGGGTTCCGCGGCTACCCTAGAGCGGCCGCAAACGGCAGCCAACCGTGGTTGCCACCGATTTTTTCCACCTAGACAGGGACGACGTAAACTAGGTGGTATTGAACGGATCCCCTGACGCGGCTGGGCACGGGGCGGGTTGGGAACCACTCTGCGAGCGGGAGCGGGAGCTTGCTGCCCTACAGCAGCTTGTCGCCGCTGTAGCCGCTGGCGGTGGCGGGCTGTGCCTGATCGAAGGCCCTGCGGGGATCGGCAAGACGGCGCTGTTGCGGTGGGTGGCCGCCGCTGCCCGGAAAAGCGGTTTGGTGGTGCGGGAGGCGCGGCCGTCCGAGCTCGAGCGGTCCTACCCGTTTGGGGTAGCCCGACAGCTGTTTGGCGACGGTTTTGCGCTGCCTACCCTGCAGCGGCAGGGCGAGTCGGTCCTACCTCCAGGCGGTGGCTTCTTCCTCGCCCTGGAGCACCTCAACGGCAGGTTGCCAGGCCGCGGCCCGACCCTGGTGGTTGTAGACGACCTCCACTGGGCCGACCATGAGAGCCTTGCCCTCCTTGCCTTTGCGGCCCGCCGCCCGCGCGGCGGCCTAGGAAT
>Ga0167615_1000459_pt1 | contig 11991 bp, 26 predicted proteins | sample BED_Mat_host_9_1_FD_111800 | JGI IMG/M metagenome (GOLD analysis project Ga0167615, IMG submission 111800) | Extremophilic microbial mat communities from Yellowstone National Park, USA - BED_Mat_host_9_15 (v2) (version 2) | ecosystem: Environmental > Aquatic > Thermal springs > Hot (42-90C) >... | reverse complement strand
TTTGTTCACTATACTGAGGAGTACTCTGTTCACTATACTGAGGAGTACTCTGTTCACTATACTGAGGAGTACTCTGTTCACTATACTGAGGAGTACTCTGTTCACTATACTGAGTTCTAGTCTGAGATGGTATTTTAGGTTGTGTAAAAGTAGTATTTAACGGTTGAACCGGATTTAGAGTATACTGTAGACATGGTGGATTTATGTCGGTTTGATTTTGACACGAAGGAGTACAGCCCAAATCTAATGTTAGGTTTAGTGCTACGGTAGGACAGTTACCTAACGCACAAGCACAGTTAAGTATACCTTTTACAAAGGACTGAAGGAAGCCAAATGGTTGTATACATTTTCCAGTACATGTACTTATTGGCGGAGTAGTATAGTTGATAACCGGTATTGTGAATGAGATACAAAAACCTATGTTAATACATAACGTAATGAAAAGGATGTAACAAATTGTATCTATTAGTAGATTTACGAATTTTATTAGTAGAGAAGAGAAGAATCCTATCCCGTAACCTATAACATAAAATACATCGCCTAGAATGTTATAAACTTCTTGTATTATGTTACTGAAAAAACACGCGTCTAAAAATCCATACGTTTGTGAGGGTAAATTAAACTGTTGTAATACACCATTGTTGAATCCTATGACAAAGTATAGGAAAGGTAATGTTATAAAGTCTATGAAAGGGTAAAGAATGTAGTAAATTAGAAATTGGTATACATTATCAGCATTTATAAGGTATTGATAAGCCATACAATAGAGAAATCTAGCCGGTAATGATACTATGAACAACATAAGAAAGGGAAGGTTGATTAGAAAATCCGCTAAACTTGTTATAGTAGGAAGTAAATCACATAATGGATTTTCTATACGTTCAGTGTTAATTTGGGGACACTCTATTTCATTAGGCTGAAATTCCGGAATAGGTAAACAAACGGGTTGAAGACCGGTATTATACTCGTTTATGTTACAACTCATTTCATTCACCTTTTGGTATACAATTATTTGGATTTACATCTATACAGATTTGTTTTCCAAACGTAGCAAGAACTATGTTTATTATCGTTGTTATAGGAATTGAAAGAATGATTAGAATGTATCCTATCAAACAGAAGATTTGATTAAATAGAGAAAAGTAGGGTAAAGCTTCTTGACAAAAGTTTATGTAATCTTTCGGTATTTGTATACACTCATTTTGTTGATTACATGCCTGACACATACTAAAACACGAGTTTCCTTGTCCTTGAACTAATGAACAGAAAAGTGTGATAGGCGGAAAAATGTTAGCTATGAGACCGTATAACGGAATCTCGGTGAAACTGGAGAGAATACATAGAAATGTTCTAGGTGGAATTGTTATAATCCACAAGAGAATTAAAGGCAAATTTACAATAAAAGAAACAAAGTTATTTATACCAGGTGGAAATACGTCGCAAAAACCCTCTATTTTCTGTTGAACTTCACTTAGAAACGCCATTATCTCACCTTAAACAATCTTGATAGACGGATGTTAGATAATCCCGTAATAAAGAAAATTATAACAGGTATCAAAATTACAGAGAGTGAAGGGAAGAACAAATTGAAAATGTCGGCTAACGGTAAAGCAAAAAGGTAGAATAAATAAAGAAATAGAGCAACGGGTAAGAATGGGAGTGTTAGTAAGACTATTGGTAGGTTTACTAACAAAGCGGTAATGTTGTGATAGTTGTAGATAGTATAGTAAAGACAAAGGATAAACCAAAAGTTGAAAATGTTGAGGTCACAATTCTTGTAAGTGTCATTTTGACACATTGCCGAAACAGAAGCATAACATTGACTCATGTCTTATTGTAATTCTTTAATCACTGGTAGAAATAGCATTGGGAACTTAGGGGTTTCTTATCTTTTCTTTTTTAGTTTTTGTGTAATTAAGTAGATTATTACACCTATCATAGCAATTGTCATGTCCACATACCAGTATTTCATAAGCTCTTGACCTATCCATTCCATCTTTTCAAGAATCTTCTCTTTAAGGCTCATAGCACATTTGCCTCTACCAGTAACAAAGTAATGGTAGAGATGCCCATCACGACAAGTAACAGTATTATGATGGTGAGGAATGTAGGGCTTCTTAAAATCGTTATAGCCATGTTATCACCTAAAGATAAGTTTCAGAGGTTTCACTTGACTGTAGTTGTCGTTTCAACTGTTCTAACTTCCGTCTGGCTACGGGGCATCCACCTTTACTCTTTACGTCTACTTTTATAACTTTACCTATTATAATGCCTAAAATAAACGTTAAAGCGTAAAATAGAATTTGTTTGTAATCCATATCTTACGAAAAAATAAATAAGTGTACCTTAAGAAAAAGCTTAGCTTGATACAGTTATGTATTCCCTAATTAGTTTATAGATACCGTCTGTCAATAACACAAATCCCAGGTTTCTAACTATCATGTGATTCCCTAAGTATAACACCATCACTATACCCGCTAAGATTGCTATGTAAGCCGGGAAGTTGTTTAAGAATGATTTGTTGAGGAAGTATAGTAAAATACCGGCTAAAACGGCACTTACAACTATGTCAGCACCTTCTACGGCATTACTTAGTATTGATGGGGTTTGAACAGTTTGAACGGGGTAAATCGTATAAGTTGCCATTTTTTTCACCTCGAAGATTCGATTTCATTTATTTTGTTTTCAACTAACCTTGATACACCTAACGCGGTTACACCTAATCCAATGGTCTGTAGACTACCTGATGTGAATAATAACAACACTATACCTATAGCTAAGGGAATGTACTTGTTAGTGCTGATGTTCCTTATCATGTAGTATACTAGGGCTGATACTAGGGCAAAAATGACTATTCCTACAGGGGATAAAGTCTGGATTTCAACAGCCATAGGGTATCACCTTACTCGTATTTAATAGCTGAAGTCATTATCCCATTTATCTTATCAATTACTTTTGTGGAATTAGGGGCATAGGTCTGTAGGATGGTGAGACCGGTCTCCATGTTTCTACTCTTTATGAGGCTTGGAATCTGTTCTCTGTACTGTTTACCGGCTTTTATCATAGCCTCATCTGTCTTTACTAATCTTCCATAATTTGTTACACCCAACATGTGTTGAATGAACGAGTTCCTCTGAGGTTCAGGTAAAGACATCAAGAAGGCATACGGGTCAGCCATAAATCTAGCATAAGCGTTAGGGTCTTCCTTCTTAAAGTCCTCTAAATACTTTCTTAATGAATCGGGTTTATACTCACCGATTTGTGTTCCTTCCAGAGCCGTCTCTACTTGTACCCATGCGTTGTATTGATTAGCCCCTTCCAATAATCCTGAAATGTAATTGTTTGCACCGGTTAAAATACCGCTCACATAGTTGAGCGTGGCGTCAGGATTGACTTGAACTACATTCTTTTTACTTTTCCTATGCCTTTTCGCCATCTCTTATCACCTTATCCATTTATTATAACCGGGGTTTTACCCCCTCTTTCCTTTATTGTGGTTTTGGGAAACTCAACTCTAACTACTGATTCGGGATTAACTCCTTCTCTTTCCATGGGCATAGGGGCTACAAATGTAGTTAAGGTTCTTATCATGTCACCTACGATTGGTGTCTGGAGTTCATCTTTAAGCAATTCTACCTTGTCTTCGAGTGGTACCTTATTCATCATGTTCTCATAGTCTTTAGATGCTTGAGATACTTTTACACCTACCAATACAGACCTTATGTAGTTAGTCTCCGGGTCACTCCTTTCAGGTAACTTTAGACCGTTTAAGTAAGTGCTTTCGAAACTAATCCACTCGTTGTACTTGTAGCTGTTCAATACTGAGTTAATTTGCCATTTGGGAGTATTGATTATAGCTCGGTATAACCACTTCCCCGTCCAATTTGAGGGGAAGACAAGAGATTTGGTTTTATGACCGCCTTGTCTGTGTGTCATCTAAATCACCTTATAGTGATTTAAATACTTACGGGACTGTAGTTATGGTCTCCTTAAAGGTAGTTTGAGGTACATAGGTTATCTTTTGCTGAATGTTACTAAAGTCGTAGTATAGGGCAAAACCCAGGATTAAAACACCGAATAGGACAACAGAGCTTAAACTGTTAGCGTTGTTGAGGTTTCCGGTTACGCTTAGAACTAACAGAATTGCACCTACGACGAGTACGGCTATAAAGGTTGTTTGACTCGAAGGCATTCTTATCATCTTACTAGTTCTTTTAAAAACTCTAATCCGCCAAACTTGTAAGCTATGATGAGCAAATCCAGGACATTAACAAAGATAGAGATGAATACAAGAAAGTTCGGAAAACGGAATGAAAAGTAGTATACAACAAGACTAATAAAAAATGCGGATAAAGCTAAGAAGAGTATCATAGTTATCCCAGATTAAATCTTACTTTTGTAACGGGGCTAATCTCAACTTCTCTCTTGGGTTTATACTGAAAGATGTTAGTTATGATGCGGTAAGCAATTTGATTAATTATTTCGTCGTTAAGGGCATAGTTAGGCTCAGGCTCATAAGCTCTCAAATACGGTAAGTAGTCATAGACATCATTGACAATTACTACCTCTCTCGGGGTTCTTCTTCCGAATTCGTAAAACTGTGTCTCCTCTTGAGGCGGAATACCTAAGTAAGCAAACGGTCTGTAATTATAACGCCTAAAAGGAAACCTCATACCTTAACTTTTCTTTTAAACGGGCTAACAACAGATTGGCTGATTGCTCATCATTAACCACAAGTTCACCGCGACCTCTTATTATGAAAGTATTATCAGCCAAGTCATAAAACATCCTTTTCCTTAACTTCTTAACACCGAGAAGTCGTTTGATGTCCTTATCATGTCTGAATACTCTGAAGAGTAGTAAAGGACGGGCTATTTTTACTTCTTCCAAAATCAAATCCGAGAGAGATTTTACCATAGGACACCACTAATACGTCAATACAAAAAAGAAAATAAAAAGCTTAGTACCAGGAGATACAATAGCGGGGTAAAGCTCTATACCCCTCAGACTAAGGAAGTAAAGTCATACTCTCTATGTTCTTTCCGTTTTTGTAGTGGACAGTTATCGGTTTCTGTAAAGGTTTAAGACAGATGTCAAAAGTATAGAGTAATAACGATACTCTTAACTGACATGGTTGAGATTTTTTGATAGCTTGAAAATAAAAAGCCGGATTACTTATTACAAACCCTTCAGACTCTAAAGTAAAATCTTTAGAATCAAGACAGAGGGTAAGTATTCCCAGATTACTCACAACTTTAGTAACATTTCGACAATAGAACACATCTTAGAGTAATTTATTTACCGCCGTTAGTTTGTGTTTTCTCCGATTCTCTTTCTCTCGATACCTCATGTACAACTGTTACAGTGTTTGCACCGTTAGACTGAGATTCTTTGTTCTGAGCCTCTCTTATAGCCTCATGGGTTTTTGATACGGAATGTATTCCTAACATGCTTTGCATAGTCATCTGATGTGTGTCGGCGATTGACCTTAACACATCTTTCCTATCTTGTCTATCTATGTATCTTTCGAACGCACTGTATGCTGTGAAACCTAATACACTAGCTGTCAATACGTATAGGAAGTCTTGAAATAGGGTTACGAATTCCGTCATGTTCGGTCACCTTAGTATAGTTTAAATAGTATGTACGACATTACAAGTTTTTTGGTTTGTATTTTAGTTCGTTGTAAATAAAGTAAATAGAAACTACGAGTCCTAAAATAATGTGGAATTTGGTTACGGTATAGACTACATCACCCTTTTCCATCAAAGATTTGTGTATACTTTACAAAATAAAAAGACCGGGTTTTATCATTACAACTCAGAAAAGATGTTGTAGGGGTTATTAGGTGATGTATACAACTTTACATAAACCGTGGTAATTACTATTAACCCAATTAAAGCGATAATAGAAAACATGTAAGGGTTCATTTATCTCACCTAACAGCCGGGGTCCGGTATCAACAACGGCAAATTTGTTGATAGTCTATTACTTATAATGTCCAGACCACCAATCAGTATTTCGCCGATACCGAACAACCCCGCGGATTTAAACCTAAACGTTGAGTCTGTAGATAGACTTAGTAAAAGTGTAAAGAATAGTATTATAGCACCTCCTACAAATCTTCCGTAATAACTTTTTAAATTGAACGATTTAATAACCAAATAAGCTAGAGCATTACTTAGTATTAGCATTGTAATACCTATAATTAACCCTATTACACCACTTTCAGAAAATGCTGTATACCCAACTTGAACCGGTTCAAGGATAGCCATTTTTCACCACCTTACATTATGCTAAATTCGGGTCTAACCATGCGAATTCGCTGTTTGAAACCGCCAAATAGTCAGTAATACCTATTATTAGCTCTATAATGCTTAGTATCACGGTAAACGGTGAGTTGAAAATCAACGCTAACAAGAACAGTACACCGGCTTGAAATAACCTAGCGTCCTGGCATACGTTCAAGTGGAAGTATTGTAATACGGCATTAACAAACCCTGATGTTACAATCAGGAGAATAACCGCGATAAATACGTCAAGAGTGTCTAAATCTACCCCGAATAATCCCATACTCTCACCTTAATACCTTTAATAATTGTATAATGTAGTTGTAGTAACTATCTAATGTGTTGTGGTTTGACACTAATACTACTTGTGGCTTAAATCTAGACACAAGTTTAGGTTCATAGTACAATTGCTCATCATTTGACGGGGCATAACGTAAGAAATGCTCATAATCAAAAGAAGGAGCATACTTACGTTTGTATGATTGTGAGGAATAGGTTTGAGGAGAATAATCCTCTGATAAGTCTTGTGATAGAGAAGGTGAGTAATCATAATAACTACGGTTTATAGTAGTGCGTGAAATTATTGTGAAAGGGGCATACTTAGACTCGGATGAAACGGAATTAGACCTACTGTTTGTAGGGGCAAAAACTGAACTGATACTACGAGACCTACTCCTCTTTCTTATGTTTGTAGGGGCATAAATGTAAATGTTTTGACCTTGTGAACTCTTTCTAGGCGTTTCTAAACACCTCTTTCATCAACTTATCAAGTAAAACTAGATGAGCTTGAGATACGATGAGTGGTCTCGGTTTAGCCCTAATTTCGAAATCCGTCACGGGCTTAATCTTGATAGACTCCTCAGGGGCATACTGGTCTATGAATGTATCAGGTAAACCGAATGTGGCATAAGTGAAAGTGGGGTAAGACTCTTGAACTACAGACGGATTATAAGAGAGAATGTTTTTATCCTTAGGGGCAAAATCCTCTACGGCAATCTGAGTAACGTGAGGTTCATAATCGTTATCCTCAAGATACTTGTAAAAGTCTTTTGGTTTGTACACTGTCTTCTTCTTGTAAGCTACACGGAGTTTATACTTTACTTTAGTATCTATTTCTTGATAATTCGAATCTGAAAAAAGGGGTGCAAAAACGTATTTTACTCTTTGCCTTATAGCCTCTACGAATGTGGGGCTATAATTAACGTTATAATTTTCATTAACCGATACCTCTTCTCCTCTGGTAGGCGTAATAAACAAACGTCTTCTTTGTACAGGCTTGGACTCCTCTATTACCTCTTCCCTTTTTAGAGTAGGAAATTTCTGAACCTCTTTGATTTTGTAAGGGATGTATTGCCCATTTCTTCTAACAAGAACCACTTTTCTTTCTTCGGTTTGTTGTGGTTTTTCTACAAACTCAACATAAGGTAATTGTCCACTCATCTTATTCGTCTTATAATACTATAAATGTCATCTTCGTATGAATTTGTATAGTTGATAGACTAACTTAACGAAATACTCAAAACTGATTTCAATAAATTTTCCGAGTCCTTTGGTTACTCTTGTAAATACGTAAAAACCTAATCTAAATGAATAATCAATAACTGTGATTATAATTTTCGAAAAGAGATTACTTAATCCCAAAAATTGTGCCATACTTATCTTATTGTAATAAAAGGTATTAGGGTATTTCCTAACGCTTAAAAAGATGCTCAATGTGGTCTATAAACTGTTCAAAGTATCGTAACGTGTCGAAAAGGAATTGTGTAAAGCCTTTGGCTATTGTCTTTATAAAGAATGTAGTTATTTTAGTAACGATTTTAGTGAGTTCAACAAGTAAATCGGGAATAAAACCACTAAATCCCAAAAACTCCGCCATTTAGGGGACACCCCCTAAAACCCTAATGCTAAAACACCTAACTTATTAATCACATAAATGTTTTAGCTTTCGTTTGTTGTTCTTCCTCTTCCTCTATTACACTCATGGTATTAAACACTTGATTTATTGCATTTTCGAGTCTGACAACTTCGAAAAGTGTGAAAAGAGTAGACGCTAAGTTAAAACCTACTAATGCATAAAGTACTTCCATTAGGGTAACACCCCTAACACCCTAATGCTAAACAGTTTAGTATTCATGTCTTATGTAAACATAAAAATAATCGATTAGAGCTTAACCCTAATTGTTTCTACACAATTATTCTCTTTATCACACTCAATTATTACCATTTCTTTATTTCCACACCTCAAATAATACACCGCATAAGTAGTTATCTCGTATTTCTTCTCAATACGACAGTTACGCAAAAAAAGGTGAAGTTTCTTGAGTTTAGGTTTAGAATCAATCATTTTTTATCACATTAGCAATAGGGGTTTGGGGCTATGCCCCAAAGGGGTATCCCCTAAATTCCGACTAACTCTTTGAACTCCTTAATCCTACTTTCCATCTTGTACTCTTTCTCAAAAGATTCCCTAGCCTTATTAGCGTATTCCATGTATTTGTCGTTATCCATGCGGTAAGCACTACCTATAGCATCAATAAAATCTAACGGATGTTCCTCGAAGAAAAAGAAGTTTTTAATTCCTTTTACAGACGCGTAACTAACTATTATGGGTATTCCTACACCGACGTAGTAGAACTCATGACCGTCTAAGTATACCGCGGGTGTTCCGAATGCGTAAGTCTCTAAGAGTGGTAGATGAGGCGTTTCAGCATGAGAAGTAGCTAAGTACCATTTACTTCTTCTGTACAAATTATACAACTCATCATCTGATACGTTTGTTAAGTGTTTGCCGTAACACAAATTCATACATACCCTGACGGATTTGAAACCCCAGTTTTCCGTTAACCAATTCCAGTAGTGTCCTTTACGGTCAAAATCCTTTTCGTTTATCCCCACAGTCAAAAAGTCTATGTCTCTTTCATCTTTGTGCAAAATCTTTGCTGAAGGATTGGGGTCGGGAATAAAGTGAGGAGTGTAAGGAATGTTGATACCGAAAGCCTTAAAGTTCTCTTGAACGAACCGTGATACGGTGTGAATCTTATACCCTTTGTTAATCAAATCTCCGATTTTAAGGTAAGGAGTAGTAATTAACGCACTATCCGATAAAAACACGGTTTTGTCTGGTTTTAAGTCATACATCTTAATTAGAACTGGAATCATGTTGAAAGTGGAGTACACAACAACTCTCTTTCCTTTGATAGGTTTCTTCTGTACCTGGGCTGAAGGAACGACCTCTGATGAGATACCTAATTGACTTAACACTTTTTGTTGTCTTTTCGCTAATCTGTCATAAGACCCGTTATTAGTTGTCGTTAAAAACGTTACATCTACTGTCATGGTGAACCCTCACATGTACCCGCCTTGTCTGAAACCGAAGGTGTTCTGAACATTATCATCAATCGAAAAATACATGGGAATGTCAATAAGACTAATTTGTTTTCTGGTCTTAACATCATACACGGCGGTAACATACTGAACCCCGAATTTATCTAATAGATTCATAAAGCTCAGAATCGTATCGTTAATCTTCTTAGTCAGTCCGTTAAGACCGATAGCTACTTTAACCTCTCCTGAGGGGTCTGTTAGAGTTATTACATACTCAAATTGGTATCTTTGAGCCGAGTCCAACACTTCTTGTAGTGAAGGCATAAGAACAAATCAGAGAGAGAACATAAAAAGACTAATGAGATAAAGCCACAAGACCCCAATACTACTGGGGAATTCTTTCACACACTTAATGCTGTTAAGAGAAGATTTTATGATTTGATTTCACTCTTCTCTTATGCCACCCGGGTCTCTAATCCCAAAGGACGTAAGAAAGAAACTAGGAATGTTTGAGAAACTAGCACCCAGGGAAGTTATGGAACAATTGAGAATACTTAGTGAGGCTGAAAGGAGTTTTGTTATCCCCGTAAGACTACAGATGGACGGTGAAGAGAAATACTTTATTATGGCGGGTATGTTACTAAGCGAAAAGGTGCCGGTTCAAGTATCCTACGATGAGATAGACTTACAACTGATACAATACGCTTTAGAAAAAGCAAAAACGGCTTTAGCTCAAAAACAAGTTAAGAAAGAAGAAGAGAAAAACAATACTAACACAGAATCAGATGAGGATAAATGAGTGAAAGATTAAGGAAGTTCTTCACAGAAGAGGAACTAAAATTTATAGAGGAATTGGCAAAGCAAAAAGGGCTTAAACCTACTGACGTAGTTTACCTCTTAGCTAGAGAAATGATTCAGACCTATAACCTAAAGTTTGTATCGGGACAACAAGTGTTAGCGTTACTCGACCTATTGTCAATAAAATTACCTCAGTGGTTTGCTCTTCAGCTCAACATGTTAGGTCAATCATCACTTCAGGTAAAGACCCTATCCAAACAGTTAGCATCACTAGACCAACCATCATTAGTCGATAAGATAATAGAACTACTAAAGACTCCGGAAGTTTCAAAACTCTTCTCAGCATTTTCGCCGTTTTTGAGCATGTTCATGCCATCAAGTAAAGAGGAAAGTGACGAGAAAAACAGTACAAATACCGGTGAAGGTGAATGGTTATGAAAATTTACCGTTTCGGTGAGTATACGATTAAAATTTATGACAGTGAAGAAGAGCTAAAACAAAGCCCTCTTGAGGGATTCCGCTCTCTATGCCCAAACAACATGGGAAAACCAAAAGCTATTGAGGTTATCGGAAAAGACGTGAAGAAATGTGAAAAAGAATGGACTTTTTGTCACGTTATCAACTCAATAGAGCATACATACAAGTTAATTTTAGATGAGGTGAAATAATGAGGGAAGACTGTCTTGAATTATTAGCAAAACTGGACAAGTGTATGGAAGACCCAGACTTTCAGCTGATAATAATCATGAAATTCTTAAGAAGTTTAGCACCATACCTACAAACACAGATAATAAAAGGTGATGATAATGAGCGAAACGGCAAACGAGTTATTGTGTGAACCGCCGTATCTTGTAAATACACAAACAGGAGAAGTAATCGATTTTTGTATAGAATCTAACGACATTACACAAGACAAAGAACTTGAACACTACTCAATAACTCCACCGGTTCCTTATGTCCCGTCTAAATACAAAGAAAAAATGAAACAATACAACAAATGGCTTAAGGGTAGAGAGAAGTATCTTGAATTGTTACAGAGATTCGATAAGAAGATAAAGTACATTAAGACATTAGCATGTTAGGTAGGGGTAACCCCAATGCTAATCTTTAAATACCACTAGTAGGGGATACCCCTACAACCCCAATGCTAATCTTTAAATACTCTAAGAGACAAGTATTTTTTGACCACTATGAAAATAGGATTCGTAAACATAAATGGATTCGAGATAAAGGGAAAAGACCTAAAGAAAACTATTTTTTCTCCTTTCGGAATTCTTGTGTATGAGGGTAGAGAGTTAATTTTTAAGAGCCTACCGGACCTAAAGTTTGCCGTCTATAGACCTACTTCACATCAGGCTGAGTATAAGGAAGTGTTCTTATCTAAGGAGTTTGACAAAGTACAACAATTGGAAGATGATACAGAATACTTAGTTACCATCTTGAACGGTGCTATTATAATACACAAAGAAAACATTTACGGCGACTATGTTGTAATCAATGGTGAAAACTTATGAGTCTGAAATTATACGCATTTAAAGAAAATGGTGGAACATTAAAACAAATTATTTTTTCTTCCGAA
>Ga0167615_1000457_pt1 | contig 12024 bp, 3 predicted proteins | sample BED_Mat_host_9_1_FD_111800 | JGI IMG/M metagenome (GOLD analysis project Ga0167615, IMG submission 111800) | Extremophilic microbial mat communities from Yellowstone National Park, USA - BED_Mat_host_9_15 (v2) (version 2) | ecosystem: Environmental > Aquatic > Thermal springs > Hot (42-90C) >... | reverse complement strand
TATATTGTATCTCCCACTCGGTATTGACTTTTATCAGCTTAAACTCAGAAGAGGATTGAAAGTAGCTTTACGTTCAGCGTAGGAGTGATGATTATTAACTTAAACTCAGAAGAGGATTGAAAGCAATATATAGTGTCTGTTATAGGATTAAATCCGCAACTACTTAAACTCAGAAGAGGATTGAAAGTGGAATGAATAGGCTTGAGGGAAATAACTTGGAGTATGTGCCTTAAACTCAGAAGAGGATTGAAAGTTACTTTATGCTTTTAAGTTGCTAAAGAATAAATTCTTAAACTCAGAAGAGGATTGAAAGAGTCGTGGCAAGCGTGAATGTGAAATAGTCTTTATTCTCTTAAACTCAGAAGAGGATTGAAAGGAGATCGAATGGGACGCTGACGAACCTTATTGCCCAACTTAAACTCAGAAGAGGATTGAAAGTCACCAAACCATGTTAGCATCATACTGATCATTCTCCTCGCTTAAACTCAGAAGAGGATTGAAAGTAAAGAATCAGGTAAATTCATCATTGTTAAGGTTGATGCCTTAAACTCAGAAGAGGATTGAAAGTTGATCCGAATAATACAGGAGGTTGCCAACCTAAATCAGCTTAAACTCAGAAGAGGATTGAAAGATAGAATTCGTGATTTCATAACTAGAGATTTTGCTGACTTAAACTCAGAAGAGGATTGAAAGTTAGTTGCTGTAACGGCCTCCCTAGTAAATTGGATGACTTAAACTCAGAAGAGGATTGAAAGTACCAAATTTCGCTATCAATAAATTTTTGATTTAATCTGTAACTTAAACTCAGAAGAGGATTGAAAGAGGACTAAGCAAGATATTTTCAAAGCTTAGGCCATGCTTAAACTCAGAAGAGGATTGAAAGTGGTGGAGGTGGAACAGGGGGAGGAGCTGGAGGTGGGGCCTTAAACTCAGAAGAGGATTGAAAGTTCAGCAAACATCTTTAAAGGAGAAACACTTGCCTCAGGCTTAAACTCAGAAGAGGATTGAAAGAAGATTTATTGAAGAGATTGCTATGATTAGCGATTTCTCTTAAACTCAGAAGAGGATTGAAAGAAATAATCACATTCCTTAGTATCCATCCATCATCTATTAAAGCTTAAACTCAGAAGAGGATTGAAAGGAATAACTTAAAAACCAATATCCGCTATTACATGCGCAACTTAAACTCAGAAGAGGATTGAAAGTGGTTTAAGCTTTGGCTTAGGGCAAATTGTAGGATTGCACTTAAACTCAGAAGAGGATTGAAAGTTTTTTTAACTAATTTTAGGTCTAAATCACACTTACTTAAACTCAGAAGAGGATTGAAAGAGAGAAACGCTCTAAATACTGCTTTACAACTTCGATGTACCTTAAACTCAGAAGAGGATTGAAAGAAAAGAAAGATTATGGCAATACCTCCTAAAGGAAAGCTTAAACTCAGAAGAGGATTGAAAGTTTTGAAGAATTCTGCAACTATTGGAATGGAACCAAAACCTTAAACTCAGAAGAGGATTGAAAGATATTAAAATTGGGTCAATAAACATAAGTTTAGACAGATCTTAAACTCAGAAGAGGATTGAAAGCCTTCAAAATTTCAGAGTTTCGTTATACTTGGATGAGAACTTAAACTCAGAAGAGGATTGAAAGTATCAAATTCATCTAATACTATAACTACTAGTTTAGATCTTAAACTCAGAAGAGGATTGAAAGAGCATTAGTGATAGGCGGTTCTATTGCACTCTACACGCCTTAAACTCAGAAGAGGATTGAAAGTTTAAATTGGCCCTGGTTTTCCCCTTCCTTACAAAAAACTTAAACTCAGAAGAGGATTGAAAGTCCTCCGCCTCCTACACCGCCACCTGCTCAATACCAAGACTTAAACTCAGAAGAGGATTGAAAGATCTGGCCCGCTGTAGCGTTATAGTTGGCAAGTTGTGCACTTAAACTCAGAAGAGGATTGAAAGTCAGGATGCTTTTTAAAATATAAAACTTCATGGATTTTATCTTAAACTCAGAAGAGGATTGAAAGTTTATTAAGTTCAATCTCCCATAACACTCGTTCACTTAAACTTAAACTCAGAAGAGGATTGAAAGAAGATTTTAAATGTTTCTGGGTACAACTTTGCTATTATCTTAAACTCAGAAGAGGATTGAAAGCAATTTAGCATTGAAAATAGGAAGGGCAAAGTATATTGTCTTAAACTCAGAAGAGGATTGAAAGGTATTTAGAAAAGTATGTTCAAAAAGCAATTCTTAAAAACCTTAAACTCAGAAGAGGATTGAAAGTTCAAATAGCCTTCACTCCAATCGAGACAGAATCTACCTTAAACTCAGAAGAGGATTGAAAGGAACTCGACCTGCATGTATTACCTTCTTCTATCTCAAACTTAAACTCAGAAGAGGATTGAAAGATATATTTTGATTTGTATTTAGGTGTCGTTCTTAAAGCGCTTAAACTCAGAAGAGGATTGAAAGTAAACCTGATATTTTTCTAAAACTTTTTGAAGTTTTACTTCTTAAACTCAGAAGAGGATTGAAAGGTCTTTATCGATGAGATTACAAAATTAAAACAACAGTTAGCTTAAACTCAGAAGAGGATTGAAAGTGTTAACTTCTCAGCTTGGTATAAAGGATCAGCTATTTCAACTTAAACTCAGAAGAGGATTGAAAGTATGAACATGTTAGTTCCTACACCCCAATATTTCCTATCCCTTAAACTCAGAAGAGGATTGAAAGGGGGTATCAAGAAGAATGATCAGTATGATGTTAACACTTAAACTCAGAAGAGGATTGAAAGGTAATCTAATTGACAAAAGTAAGGAAGAGTATAAACTAGCTTAAACTCAGAAGAGGATTGAAAGTTCAAGTGCCCGCAGTGCGGGCACGTTGACCACGCCGACGCTTAAACTCAGAAGAGGATTGAAAGTTGTTTCTGTAGGCGTTCATGACAGGCCACATAAAACTTAAACTCAGAAGAGGATTGAAAGGTGATGAGATTGAAGAGCTGTATAAAAGATCTATAACTTAAACTCAGAAGAGGATTGAAAGAAAATGAGCGTAGTAGCTTACTCTCGGGAGTTAGGACATCTTAAACTCAGAAGAGGATTGAAAGTAGGTAAATCCTCCTAAACCACCTAGTGTATAGTATTCTTAAACTCAGAAGAGGATTGAAAGATTATCATCCATTTTAGACATAACAATGCTTTTTCTCTTAAACTCAGAAGAGGATTGAAAGAATTCTTCTTTACAGAATGAACAGCCAGTCATGCTCTTTAACTTAAACTCAGAAGAGGATTGAAAGTTGGTTTATCTGGTACAGATACAGATACATGGGCGTCTTAAACTCAGAAGAGGATTGAAAGAGGAGACGTTGCTAGAGCTGTATTAGGTCCAGAAAATACCTTAAACTCAGAAGAGGATTGAAAGGGGATTTAAACATTGAAAGGGCCGATTTCATTAATGTACTTAAACTCAGAAGAGGATTGAAAGTAGTAAATTATTGTCAAAAATTAGTAAATTCTTAAATCTTAAACTCAGAAGAGGATTGAAAGTTGTTAATGTTAGTGCTGTGTCAGGAACAAGTCCTACCTTAAACTCAGAAGAGGATTGAAAGAATACCTTGTTTTTGTTCAGTGCTCATGGTTTAAAATATTCCTTAAACTCAGAAGAGGATTGAAAGCCTGCCATAAAATAAGAATAAGAATCAAGATTTATAAGCCTTAAACTCAGAAGAGGATTGAAAGATAAATAGGTCATTTATCCACATTGTTATTTTGCCTGCTTAAACTCAGAAGAGGATTGAAAGTCTCTCTAAAGATAACGCCCGTTTTCTTGCTCATTTCTTCTTAAACTCAGAAGAGGATTGAAAGATACTGTGAATTTTGTCGTTAAACAAAGCTAAGTTTTGCTCTTAAACTCAGAAGAGGATTGAAAGAACTTTATTTCTGTTGAGCTTATATAAAATCTACCTACTTAAACTCAGAAGAGGATTGAAAGAACTGTATATCGCTTAAACCATTCAACAATTTGATTCTTAAACTCAGAAGAGGATTGAAAGAATATCTACAAAATGCATAAACATCAATCCTTAAATATCTCTTAAACTCAGAAGAGGATTGAAAGTATTGTCCTTCATTTAACTCAGCAACAATTAAAGCTTTACCTTAAACTCAGAAGAGGATTGAAAGAAAATGAATATGTGGGCGGTGGTGAAATTGTACCTTGAGCTTAAACTCAGAAGAGGATTGAAAGATCTTTATGATTTTTACTTTTTTAGGCTCCTCTACGCTCTTAAACTCAGAAGAGGATTGAAAGTTTACTGCTACATTTACCCCTAGTACCAATGCTTTAACTTAAACTCAGAAGAGGATTGAAAGAGTGGAAAAGGAAAATTATTTACTAAAACCGTTGTATTACCTTAAACTCAGAAGAGGATTGAAAGAATATCTACAAAATGCATAAACATCAATCCTTAAATATTCTCTTAAACTCAGAAGAGGATTGAAAGGTTTAGATGTTCGCAACGTTGTTAATAGAATATTAGAGTCTTAAACTCAGAAGAGGATTGAAAGCGACTTAGGAATTTGAGATAATAAGGCCTGTAGTACATAGCTTAAACTCAGAAGAGGATTGAAAGACAATACCGATTTCCTGTATGTCATTTTTAAACAACCTTAAACTCAGAAGAGGATTGAAAGGAAGCTTCCTCCTGATTTCCCTGTATTTATTGTGTATCTTAAACTCAGAAGAGGATTGAAAGTATATACATTTTATCTCCTTGCTTGAAGATTTTGAATGTACTTAAACTCAGAAGAGGATTGAAAGAGCCGCAACTGTTGCTCCAGCATCCAATGTAGTTAGACTTAAACTCAGAAGAGGATTGAAAGTGAGCCTGGAGACGTAGGGATCCATTTCTTTCTTAAAACCCTTAAACTCAGAAGAGGATTGAAAGAATCTAGCTTCAGCAGAAATAATAAGCAAAACTTTAATAATATATCTTAAACTCAGAAGAGGATTGAAAGTAGATATCTCTGCTTATTTTAAAATCTAACTTAATTTTTCCTTAAACTCAGAAGAGGATTGAAAGGTGATGATTTAAACAGGATACACTATGACAGAATATTACCTTAAACTCAGAAGAGGATTGAAAGAATATAGTTAAATCTTGTTTAATTTGATTAATGACCCCATCTTAAACTCAGAAGAGGATTGAAAGGCAAAGGATTAGTACTCATAAAAGTTAAATGTTTTCACGCTTAAACTCAGAAGAGGATTGAAAGTATAGCAAAGATAACAGTATGGCTGAACTATACCATCTTAAACTCAGAAGAGGATTGAAAGACATGTTGCGGAATTGCTCCTTGTGGCCGCATTATCTTAAACTCAGAAGAGGATTGAAAGATTATTATTTAAAAACAAGGCTTCCTGAAGGTAAGGTTCTTAAACTCAGAAGAGGATTGAAAGATACAAAAATAAATATGAACGATAAAAAACTGAATGTATCTTAAACTCAGAAGAGGATTGAAAGAGATTAACTTTAGTGTTTTGTATAAACGCTTTTCTTAGCGATTTCTTAAACTCAGAAGAGGATTGAAAGTGATACACCAGCTCCACAATGAACCAAAACTTTTTTACCTTAAACTCAGAAGAGGATTGAAAGCTAATGTCATTGAAGCCCATGAGTTTCAATGCTTGCTTTCTTAAACTCAGAAGAGGATTGAAAGTGAAAAACAGAGTGATTATGGGTATAAGGTACTTGAGATCTTAAACTCAGAAGAGGATTGAAAGTGTAGCTTATCACATCATTAGCTTTAGTAGGAGCTCTTCTCTTAAACTCAGAAGAGGATTGAAAGGCATTGAAGACAACTTTTGGGAATATTCACATATGATTAACTTAAACTCAGAAGAGGATTGAAAGTACTAAGGCCCCAACAATTGCTAACAAAGGAACCACTACGCTTAAACTCAGAAGAGGATTGAAAGTGAAGTAATACCATATTTACCTCCTACTGTTATTACAGCTTAAACTCAGAAGAGGATTGAAAGTAACGAATGAAATTGTTAATAAACAAATCAGGATTCTTAAACTCAGAAGAGGATTGAAAGACGAAGGTTCCTATAAGTTAAAAATTCTTCAATACAACTTAAACTCAGAAGAGGATTGAAAGTGAATTTATATCATTGTATGCACAATTTACTACTCACTTAAACTCAGAAGAGGATTGAAAGATGCCAATATTGTAAGCATCGATTACATATACTTTATCTTAAACTCAGAAGAGGATTGAAAGATGATGAAAAGTATAAAGAGATGTTAATGAAGCAGGAGACTTAAACTCAGAAGAGGATTGAAAGATTCTCCGCAAAGATTCTATTGATTCAGATTCAGGCCTCTTAAACTCAGAAGAGGATTGAAAGTTAGAATGCCATTGCGGTTTATTAGCATATTCTTCAGTCCCTTAAACTCAGAAGAGGATTGAAAGTTGGCGGCAAAATGCTTAGAGTAACAGATGAAACAACTTAAACTCAGAAGAGGATTGAAAGATTGCAGAAGCCCACTGTAATGTATCAACCACAGGGCCCACTTAAACTCAGAAGAGGATTGAAAGAGAACAAGAGAAAAAAATAAAGGAGCTTGAATCTCTTAAACTCAGAAGAGGATTGAAAGAAGTCTACATAGCTCAGAACCCTAACTGAATAGTGAATTCTTAAACTCAGAAGAGGATTGAAAGTTACATAACTAGTCCTTACTGTGACAGGAGATAGGCCCTTAAACTCAGAAGAGGATTGAAAGTTACTAACCAAAATATTGTCCCCAACCTTTCTTGGACTTAAACTCAGAAGAGGATTGAAAGATCGGAACAATAAGGGTATTCAACACGTATATCTTTTCCTTAAACTCAGAAGAGGATTGAAAGCTTATTTCATTAAGCCACTGCTTTATCATATCATGCTTAAACTCAGAAGAGGATTGAAAGAAGTATATATCCACTCTTCGCGGATTATGCTCTAATCTTAAACTCAGAAGAGGATTGAAAGACGCTAATTTTTTGTAATACTACTGTTGCTTTAGGACTTAAACTCAGAAGAGGATTGAAAGTCTCAACACAAATTATTTCTGTAGTATTTGATAAAAATCTCTTAAACTCAGAAGAGGATTGAAAGTGCACTGGTACACGCAGAGGAGGTGATATACGCGAAGGCTTCTTAAACTCAGAAGAGGATTGAAAGAAACATATCATCACGTCGACACAGGTAAGTTTATTATCACTTAAACTCAGAAGAGGATTGAAAGGAGTTAAATGTAATCCATATTTTAACTAGTTCCTTTTTAACTTAAACTCAGAAGAGGATTGAAAGATTAAGGTATAATCCACATTAGCGTTTTTCATGCTCCTTAAACTCAGAAGAGGATTGAAAGTTATATTGGTTGAAACTATGAATCGTCTTTTAGATCTTAAACTCAGAAGAGGATTGAAAGTGACACTCCCCGCCCTGAAGGACGAGGATTCTCGGTTCGCTTAAACTCAGAAGAGGATTGAAAGTTATAATTTGCAAAGGGCCTTATACAGGTTGCAAAGCACACTTAAACTCAGAAGAGGATTGAAAGTTTAAAAGCTTCTCTGCACTAATAAGAATTTCTCTTATCTTAAACTCAGAAGAGGATTGAAAGTAAATATTGGCTTCCACTCGAATGATGTATAATAACTTAAACTCAGAAGAGGATTGAAAGGAGACGATCGTTGTCCCATAAGGGCAGTCTAACTTTCACTTAAACTCAGAAGAGGATTGAAAGTAGGTTTTTCATGGCTCCTGATATAAGACCAAGAGGTTCTCTTAAACTCAGAAGAGGATTGAAAGTATTTCTGAAAGTTAGACTACCTTTATGGGACAACGACTTAAACTCAGAAGAGGATTGAAAGTGGGGCATCAACCTTAACAACAATAAACTTTCCTTCATCTTAAACTCAGAAGAGGATTGAAAGAGTGCTATATGGTTTTTGCAACATGGTGCAAAGAAAGTCTTAAACTCAGAAGAGGATTGAAAGATCATGTCCAAAAATTTGTCATAGTCCATAGCATAACTTAAACTCAGAAGAGGATTGAAAGAGTTGGAGGAGGAACTGGCCTATATGCACCTGCGCTGACTTAAACTCAGAAGAGGATTGAAAGCTCAAAGCTTGTATAATAATCATCGTTCCATGTACTTTCTTAAACTCAGAAGAGGATTGAAAGATCCAACCAAATGCATTATAACTCTCCCCCCAGCCGTCTTAAACTCAGAAGAGGATTGAAAGTTTTAGGCTTTTTTGCAGGGTCAACTTATCATCCAACATTTCTTAAACTCAGAAGAGGATTGAAAGAAATATCTTACAAGAATTGATGTAGATATTAAACTTCCATCTTAAACTCAGAAGAGGATTGAAAGATTTCTTCATCTAACTGTTGCTTTAATTTTGTAATCTCACTTAAACTCAGAAGAGGATTGAAAGTTCCTTTGGCTTAATATACTCGTTCCACTCATGGGAAGCTTAAACTCAGAAGAGGATTGAAAGCAATTTATTTCACTTGCCATAAGAAAATAATAAACCATCTCTTAAACTCAGAAGAGGATTGAAAGTAAACTATCTTATCAGTTGAGATATAAAACCGTGAACTGCTTAAACTCAGAAGAGGATTGAAAGTACTACGCAAACTGCCCAAACTGCTACAAAAAAGTTCGCTTAAACTCAGAAGAGGATTGAAAGATGCAAAGGTATTTATCAAGGAGGAACTTGTGGATGCTATCTTAAACTCAGAAGAGGATTGAAAGGCAATTACCTTTAAAGCTTCGGTATCAACTGGTTTATTTTCTTAAACTCAGAAGAGGATTGAAAGCTAAAGAATATCCTATACAAATCAAGCTTATCTCTCCACTTAAACTCAGAAGAGGATTGAAAGCTAGTTCTACAGCTTACGCTCATATAGCAGTCTATTTGACTTAAACTCAGAAGAGGATTGAAAGAAAGAAAATTGGGAATTCGTAGATGCCAATATTGAAGAACTTAAACTCAGAAGAGGATTGAAAGTGAAAGCATATTCTACAGTAGTAATCTGAGTTAAATGTACTTAAACTCAGAAGAGGATTGAAAGCGCTATATAAAAGCGACCAATTCGAAAAAAGGATTGAAGGCGTTCTTAAACTCAGAAGAGGATTGAAAGTATATAAATCAGAATGGCCTTTTTAAAGTTAAAATAAGCCTTAAACTCAGAAGAGGATTGAAAGATGTTAATTAGCAGATTATTTTTTATAGCACCATGTGTCTTAAACTCAGAAGAGGATTGAAAGGGTAGCAAAGCAATATGCTCCTGATACATGGCCCGAACTTAAACTCAGAAGAGGATTGAAAGATGCCAACTGCTTTCACCATAACTTCCTCTTTCCTTTGGCTCTTAAACTCAGAAGAGGATTGAAAGTGGTCAATGGGCTTGGTATTATCCAGTTTATCACGGCTTAAACTCAGAAGAGGATTGAAAGATGGCAATATGTAATTTGCTACAAAAGAAACATATGAACCCTTAAACTCAGAAGAGGATTGAAAGAAGAACCCTAAGGTATTATAGACATATATTGATTTACCGCTTAAACTCAGAAGAGGATTGAAAGGACCAGATTCGCCTTTATCCGTAGTAAAAGTAACCACTTCCTTAAACTCAGAAGAGGATTGAAAGAAAAAATCCTCTTTTGGAAATAAAAAATAAATTTATTTTACTTAAACTCAGAAGAGGATTGAAAGTTTGCAACGAGGTTATGATAACGAAGATTTATTTTTTTAGCTTAAACTCAGAAGAGGATTGAAAGTTTATTCTTGAAAACTAGAATACCTGAAGGTAAAATTCTCTTAAACTCAGAAGAGGATTGAAAGGGCAATTTACTAGAAGTTCAAAGAGGAATCCAAGATACTTCAAAGCTTAAACTCAGAAGAGGATTGAAAGGGCAATTTACTATTATAACGGTTATTATTACATTGTTTACTTAAACTCAGAAGAGGATTGAAAGCTATGGATCTGGAACTACTGAAATGATGATTAGCAACCTCTTAAACTCAGAAGAGGATTGAAAGAAAACTATGTTCGTCGTAGCAAGCGGTGATTCAGGACTTAAACTCAGAAGAGGATTGAAAGAGCTCGTTGCATGCAGGACATGTAGAAAGTCCAATCATCTTAAACTCAGAAGAGGATTGAAAGAAAAGTCGAGCTTGAACAATTTTTAAACAAACTTTTCAACTTAAACTCAGAAGAGGATTGAAAGAAAATTTGAGAGCTGAGATTGCAGAATTTCTTACTTATCTTAAACTCAGAAGAGGATTGAAAGGGAATATTATTCGTTTCTTCTATGTATTTTGCTAAGCTTTCTTAAACTCAGAAGAGGATTGAAAGGCTTTGTTACGACCCGGCCAAAGTAGCATGTACAGCTACTTAAACTCAGAAGAGGATTGAAAGTTAATTTACTGAGATTGAGCTTCTTGAGTTTCCTGTTCCTTAAACTCAGAAGAGGATTGAAAGGTAGATAGTCTTCATCAGGATAAAAGCCATCAAACATCTTAAACTCAGAAGAGGATTGAAAGTGGTGATCGGTTACAGGTATGAATAGCTCTTTAATCTTCCTTAAACTCAGAAGAGGATTGAAAGAGCTTTTTTTGCCAATCCTTCATTTTCTCACCCCATAACTTAAACTCAGAAGAGGATTGAAAGCTTCACATGCTAGAATAATAGCTAAATTCTGAATAATCTCTTAAACTCAGAAGAGGATTGAAAGTAGGAATACTTGAACTTGTTGATTGAGCATAAACAATCGTTCTTAAACTCAGAAGAGGATTGAAAGCGTAATACTTCTTACGCGTTCCCTTGAAGTCCACCTCTCTTAAACTCAGAAGAGGATTGAAAGATGGGATGGGGAAGCTGTGGGTCTCCCAAACCAGCAAATCTTAAACTCAGAAGAGGATTGAAAGGCAAATGGTGTGAATTGTAAGGGTGTGAACAAAGATAACTTAAACTCAGAAGAGGATTGAAAGCATTTTCGGCCATCTCTGCGGGCCCGAACAAAATTCTCTTAAACTCAGAAGAGGATTGAAAGTGCTTAACGGTTTTATTTATCCATTGCTTTGCTTTTTCACTTAAACTCAGAAGAGGATTGAAAGAATTAAAGACGCTAATAAAATTGCAATTATTATTGCCTTAAACTCAGAAGAGGATTGAAAGTGCAATAACGTTTTCGTCATGCTCATAATACTCTGGCTTAAACTCAGAAGAGGATTGAAAGTTTAATAACTGTTGGGACTATACTTAATCCAGTAGTTGTCGCTTAAACTCAGAAGAGGATTGAAAGAACCGCACAAATTTGTTCCAGCTATAGAAGTTGCTATCTTAAACTCAGAAGAGGATTGAAAGATATTTTGTCCATGTTTAGAAAGCATGAACTAATACTTAAACTCAGAAGAGGATTGAAAGAAAAGCAATTCTTAAAAACGGCCAGGTTGTAAACATTAAGCTCTTAAACTCAGAAGAGGATTGAAAGTAGTTTACTTAAGGAATATAGAAAAGTAAAGCTTACACTCTTAAACTCAGAAGAGGATTGAAAGTTATTAAGTATGCGAGTGATTCAGAATGGGCGGATTATATTGCTTAAACTCAGAAGAGGATTGAAAGATCAATACATTTTTCCCTTCAACATATTTTCCTGCCTTAAACTCAGAAGAGGATTGAAAGACGAACACGTGATTAACTATCATATCAATTACACCTAGTTCTTAAACTCAGAAGAGGATTGAAAGACGGTTTTTTCACCGTTGAAACCACAATGTTAGTAGCCTTAAACTCAGAAGAGGATTGAAAGATTTTGGCAAGCAATGAAGTATCTAACGAGACCTCGCTTAAACTCAGAAGAGGATTGAAAGGTTGCTGGCGACTCAAGAATGTTTTATTTAGAGAATCTTAAACTCAGAAGAGGATTGAAAGCTACACTCTCTTATCCAATCCTTTGGG
>Ga0167615_1000449_pt1 | contig 12137 bp, 8 predicted proteins | sample BED_Mat_host_9_1_FD_111800 | JGI IMG/M metagenome (GOLD analysis project Ga0167615, IMG submission 111800) | Extremophilic microbial mat communities from Yellowstone National Park, USA - BED_Mat_host_9_15 (v2) (version 2) | ecosystem: Environmental > Aquatic > Thermal springs > Hot (42-90C) >... | reverse complement strand
TCGGCGCGCAGGGCTTGGTAATTCTCCATCTCCTGTTTCAGCGCCGCGTTCTCTTCGTACATTTGACGGAGATTCGACAGACCCGCAAAAAACCCCGTCAGCTTGCTCACCGGCCGATACACGATTCCGGATACAGCGCTCTGGATGTCCATCAACACGCGCTCTGGAAAGGTCGCTCGGCGTCCCGTCTGCGACAGCGTCAGTCCCGCGATGATCATGAGGACAATGAGGCTGCCGAGGATCAAGAACAGCCGGCGACTTGTCAAATATCGGGACACGGGTATCCCTCTTCTCCGTCACCTTACGCCCGGCCTTGGGCGCGCCGCATGGCGGCCGAGCGTTTGCGGTACACGTCGTAATTGTCCAGCGCCTTCCCCGTACCGATGGCCACGCAGTCGAGCGGGTTCTCTGCGACGAGCACGGGCATGCCGGTCTCCCGAGACAGCCGCTTGTCGAGGTTGCGGAGCAGCGCGCCGCCGCCCGTCAGGACGATGCCGCGGTCCATGATATCTGCAGCCAACTCCGGAGGGGACTTCTCCAGCGTCACTTTCACCGCATCCACGATGGCGAGCACGGTATCGGACAGCGCTTCGCTGATCTCCTTCGACGTGATGGTCACGTTGCGGGGCAAGCCGGTCAACAGATCTCGGCCACGAATTTCCATGGAACGCTCCTCGTCGAGATCGTCAGCTGCCCCAATCTGAATCTTGAGGTCCTCAGCTGTCCGCTCGCCGATCATCAGATTGTACGTTTTCTTCACGTATTGAATGATGGCCTCGTCCATTTCATCGCCTGCCACGCGGATCGACTTCGACGTGACAATGCCGCCCAACGAGATAATGGCCACCTCCGTCGTGCCGCCGCCAATGTCCACCACCATCGATCCCGTCGGCTCACCGACTGGCAACCCCGCGCCGATGGCGGCGGCCATCGGCTCTTCAATCACCTGGGCGTCCTTGGCGCCCGCCTCCAGGGCGGCGTCTTCGACCGCCCGCCGCTCGACGGCGGTGATGCCGGACGGAACGCTGATCATCACGCGCGGCTTGCCGGACCACGACGACTTCGTCTTCATCGCCTGGCGGATGAAATGGCGCAGCATGGCCGAGGTGGTCTGAAAGTCGGCGATCACGCCGTCTTTCATCGGCCGGACCGCCACAATGTTCCCCGGCGTGCGCCCGATCATCTGCTTCGCCTCGGCGCCGACCGCCTCAATGCTGCCGGTGTCGGTGCGGATGGCGACGACCGAAGGCTCGCGGACGACAATGCCCTTGCCCTTGACGTACACCAGCGTGTTCGCCGTACCCAAGTCAACACCCATATCTCTCACGGAAAACATTCCACGCGACTCCTCTCATGAAGTAGAATCCAGGTACCCTTCCGCGCGCAAACTGACAAATCGACCGTCGCCAATCACGATGTGGTCCAGCACCTCGATGCCGAGCACCCGCCCCGCCTCGACGAGACGCTTCGTGACCGCAATATCTTCAGGGCTTGGAGATGGGTCGCCACTGGGGTGATTATGTATGCACAAGATGCTCGAAGCGCTGATGCGGATCGCGCGGCGAAAGATTTCGCGCGGATGTACGATAGAAGCATCCAGGCTGCCCACGGACGACGTATCTTCAGCCAGGACCCGATGCTTCGTGTCCAAAAGAAGAGTTACAAAATGTTCCTTTTTAAGATACCTCAGTCGGTCCATCACATACTTTGCGGCGTCTTCGGCTGTGCGGATTTGCTGTCTCTCCCCCGGCGGCTTTCGGGCGACGCGGCGGCCTAGCTCCACCGCGGCCGCAATTTGAACGGCTTTCGCTAGCCCAATGCCGGGGACGCTCAACAGCTCCGCCACCTCGAGGTCCGCAAGCCGGTCGAGATCGCCCAGATATCGGCAGAGCGACTGCGCGATCTCGTACACGTTTTGCTTGCCGTTGCCGGACTGCATGATGCAGGCCAAGAGCTCGTCCACGCGCAGCGCGCTCGGCCCAAGCCGCATCAGGCGCTCGCGCGGCCCGTCCTCCAACTCCGATGCCACACACACGTCCCAGTCCACGTTCATCCCACCTCGTCTCCCACGGATGCCCTGAGCATACGGAAACGGGCGGAATGGGACAAACGGCTGCGGTAAAAATGATGGTACGGTAGTTGAAAACCCAAAAAAAGGGTCCGGTGCGTCCGGACGGATCAGAAACGCTGCCAAACCTGCTACCGCTCGCGGCAGGCTTCGCCGGTTTTCACCGGGAGCATACCGCGACGGTACTATTGTGAACATGTTCGACACCGTTCGTCAATGGGCCATTTTCGACAACTCGACGACGCCCGGCCATCCGCACAGGTGCAGCCAGTCGTTCAAGGCGCGCACCGCCTGCGATTCGCATCGCCGCACGTCACCCGCACTCACCGAGGTCCGCATGGCCTTCAGCGCCTGGTACAGATCCCACCCAACGCGGCCCTCGCCATTCGGCCATCGAATCCAGGTCTCCTTTGGGATGGCGAGCGCGTTCGCCAGCGCTCGCTCGGCATCCGCCCGCCTTCCCCCGTCGGCCGCCCAAGCCACGGCCGCCAACAAGGCGCTTTCCGCGAGGGCGAGCGCATTTTCGTCCTGGCTGACCACGCCAGGAGGAAGGGCACCGGGAAGCGCAACAGCTCCGGCCTGCAGACGAAGCGCGTGCATCTCGTAGTCGCCTGGCTGCGAGTGGGTCGCTTGCAACACGTGGCGAATGCCGACAGCCGTCAGCGCGAGCCACGGTGAGCCTCCAGACGCTCGCGTCGGCACGGCCACCTCGATGGACAACCCGGGATACGCCACGCTCGTCGAAGGGCCGGCCATGCCGCGGGTTGACCATGCGCGCGCCTCCGTTTGCATGGCCGGCGCGCGTGCCACGGGTGTAGCAAGCTGATGAAACCCCACGAGCGCCAAGGAGCCGAGCATCATCCCGCTCGCCAATCCTGTCTTGAGCCCGGCTTGAAATCGGCCTTCCCCCGGCGGAAGGACCCACGCCCGCGCGGCCGCGAGGACCCGGTTCAAGCGCGAACGCGAAGGGGTCGGCGCGCGCGCCTCCTCGATCCGCGCGCGCATCGCGGCGAGGGTGATGGGTGGATTGCGGCGCTCGATGCGAAGCACCGGTTCGACCGCCTCCGAGGCGGTGCCGCCGTTCGAGACGGTCCACGTCTGCGTTCCCATGCGGACGCGAACCGTGTGCGACGGCGGCTGGCGACTTCCGCGGTTGGGTGTTGGGCTCGATGGGTTCAACCTGACCGCCTCCCGGCCCATTCGCGTCGTGATCACGGCTAGTCTATGAGCCGGGGGCGAGACGTATGCAAGGTTCGAGAGATTCGGTAGAGGCAAAGCCCCTGCGCGCGAGCGCTCTGCATGAGAGACGCGCGCCAGGGGCCAAAAGTTCAAGGCGTGTCCTGTGGGGAGAAAAGATAGAACGTGAGATTCCCTGCGGTGTAGGTATGCATCTGGGCTCCGATGAGCGGATCGATCTCGTCCACGGGCACCATCCACACGCCGCCGGACCGCATCAAGGGCGCCTTCAGGTGAACCGGCTGCCCGTCGACGGTGACCTTGCCGGAGCGCTCGTCGATGGCGACATCGTGGCCTTCATACGAGAATCGGGCCACTCCGTTCGCCTCGCGCAGGACCACGTCGAGGTTCTGCGCGTAGTGATTCAAACTCAAATACGTGATTCCATGCACCACCTGTGGCTGGACGTCCGGCGTCACCGGCTCACCGGTCGAGGGGTCCAGAAAGACAGGCGGGTTGTGCAGGTGCCAGTCGAACATATTCATGAGCGATCCGGCCAGCGTGTCGTAGGACGCCGGTCCGAGTGAACCCAGGCCCCAGTTTTGCTCGATGAATTTGAGCACCGAGGTCTGATCCATCAGGGTGTTGTCCACGAAATTGTGTTTGGCGTACGGCGAGATGACGAGGAAGGGCACGCGAGGGCCGTAACCCGCGCGGTCCGTGCCGTTTTGCAGCACCGGCTTGCCGCCAAGGACGTCGACGGCCGGATCGTTCGAACCGTTGACGAGAGGCGGCATGACGTGATCATACCAGCCGTCCGAATCGTCGTAGGTGATGATGATGGCGGTCGAGGACCAATCCGGCGACGCCTCAATCTGGTTGATGGTCTGCACCAACCAACGCTGTTCGTCCAGCGGATCGGAGTAACCGGCATGGCCGTCCTCGTATTCCGGCGCCTTGAGAAAACTGACCGCTGGCATGTTTCCGTTTTGGAGCGCCGTGAAGAAGTCCGTGATGTCGTACTGATGGTTGGCCTGGTCCGTCCGCCCGATCATCGCTACGCTGGATGGCGGCAGATGATGGGGATTCGCAGTGGAAGCATAGTACTGGAACGGTTCGTGGTGCGCACTGTAGTCGGTGGTCTCGTCCGTGCCGGCGATGTTCATGTCCTTCGCGTTGGGATTGGCGAAGCCGCCTTGGAACCATCCCCACGTGACGCCCTTCGCATTGAGGAGGTCGCCGATGTTTTTGCCGGACATGGCCATCGTCACGCCTTTGGAGGCACTGTCGTAGTAAGGATCGATGTCGCCGATATCAACGCCGTTTTGCGTCACCGCGTTGGTGGGGAAATTTTTGCTGCCCGGCTGTACCACTTGGGCCGTGCCCGTCGTCTCGTTGGACGAATAGACGGTGGCTCCGGCGGTGTCCCCCGAGATGAGGTTGATGGCGCCCGGCGTGGACGGCCCGTACTGCGTGCAGTACGCGTTGTCGTTCAAGGCGAAGTGTTGCGCGTAGTACCACAGCGCGGTCACCGTGTTGCCGTCGTAATAGTCGAGATCGATGGGGTTCCCGCGCCCCACGGTGTTGATGAAGTTGTCCATGCGGCCGCCGTCGACCGACTGTTGCTCAGGCGTGTAGTTGTGGTTCATATCCGGCGTGACGGCCTGCGACCGGTCCAGGCGCTGCGGGTTCGAGCCGTTCGGGTTGTTGGTGAGCAAACTGCCCGAAAGGCCGTTGACACTCGGCGTATCCGGCGCCGCGTAGAAAGGCGGTTCACCCGCAGGATTGGCGGCGTTCGGATACGTGCCGAAGTAGTGGTCGAAGGATACGTTTTCGTCGAAGATGACCACGAGGTGATGAATCGGCGTCGCCGTCGGGGCGGTCGACGAGACCGCGTCGCTGGCGAGCGCTTGCGGCGACATGGCCGTCAGCATGGCCACGGACGCAGCCAAAACAGGAGACCATCGTCTGGCTTTCACAGTGGCTGAACCCCCTCCCCTTTTGGTTCCACGAGGCGAATGTAACCGGGAATTGTTGAATGATCATGAATCTCGCGTGAAAGGAGCGCAAAGATTTTGTCTGGGTGCAAATGGTCATCTTCTAAGCGCCCGTTTCGCAAAAACGAGCAAAAAGAGATGGGGGCATGCTGCCCCCATATCACCCTTACCCCTATGCCGTTTGCGATTTACCCTAGGACGTACACCGTGATGGTGCGGGCCCCCCACGCATCCGCCTGTGCCACGGAGGCCATACAGATGTCGATCCGGTCGCCGACGATGGCCGAACCGGTGTCGGCCGCGACACATACGCCAATCCCTGGAATGTACACGCGGGATCCGAGCGGGATGACGCGCGGATCGACGGCAATCACCCCCGGTTGGGCCGGGACCCCCGTTGCGGTGGTGCCACCGGCCACATAGGCGGTGGCGACAACCGTCAGCGCTTCGCGGATGAGCCCTGGATTCGGATTGGACGATCTCGTGGCGAGCGTCGCCTGCACAGGCTTCGGCTCGGCGGTTCCGACCTCGACCACCGCATCGATGGGTTCCCGCACGACCCGTTTGACCACCCGCGTGGCAATGCACTTGCCATCCCGATAGACGCGCGTCGTCTGAACTTGCAGCAACCCTTTCACACCGTGCGTCACGTATTGGACATGTCCTCGAAGGAGTTCGCTCGTGGTGCGACGTATGGTCTGAAACGGTATTTCCTGCGTCTCGGTGGTGGTCTCCGTCACGTAACGGTGAATCTCGATGGTCTCGCCTTGCAAAATGGCGTCCGTCGCCTTGACGTTCATCCGATCATGCGGGGTGAGCGCAATGTGCTCCTCCCTCAAGAGCTCTCCCACGGTCCTGGCAAACGTGTAGACCGTTTCCGCCTTCCCTTCGACGTCCAAAGTCACTTCCTTGGGCGTTTCGATGGTCACGATCTCGCCGTTGACGACCGAGCTATCGAGCGCCGGGCTGACGCGGTCCCTCTTGTCGATGTGGACTCCGTGCTGCTCCAGGAATTCTTCCAAGGTTCCGGTCGAAAACCCACGCAACACCTTGCGCTGCCCATTGTCTGACACCGTGATGGTCTTGTAGGTGCTGGCCACCGCCGTGCCCGCACCGCCAAAGCCCACGGCTGCCGCCGTCACGGCCGCCACCACGGCTTTCGACTTTGGTAGACGCACTCCCTCACCTCTTTCCGTTTTCTTCCTTACGGATAGGGGGTCGGGCTGCGGACAGTATAACGAGATTGCGGCAGGATTGCAAACCACGTTCTGTAAGCGCATTCGTCGCCGCTTTCTCGGCAGCCTGAAAGCTTGACTCTAGTCTATAGAAAAGGCTATGGCGGATGGACGGGAAACATGTCGACGTCGCCACAGAGATTTTCGTGCAAAATCGACAAGGGCGGCGCGATCGGCTCACCCGATCCCGCCGCCCTTTGGGCCGAAGTCCCTTCACACGAGCGCCTGTCGCTCGGGGATCTGCAGGACGCCCGCCAACCCCTTGGCGACTTTCCACACGTCCCCCGCGCCCATGGTCAAGACGAGATCGCCCGGCCGCACACTTTGCACCAGGTATTCGATCACGTCTTCGTGCGTCGGAATGTAGCGCGTGTTCGGATTGCTCATGCGCGCGATCTCGCTCGCGAGCCGCGCCGCGGACACGCCGTCGATTTTGCGCTCACCGGCCGGCGAGTAGATGTCGCAGAGAATGACCTCGTCGGCTTCTCCGAACGCCTTTGCAAACTCCTCGAACAAAAAGAACGTGCGCGTGTACCGCTGTGGCTGAAACACCGCCACAATCCGCCGGCCCGTGGACTTCGCCGCGGCGATGGTGGCGCGAATCTCCGTCGGATGGTGCGCATAGTCGTCGACAATCAACACGCCGCCCACCTCTGCCACCACTTGAAACCGGCGCTTCGCACCGTGAAACTTCGCCAGCGCCTGCGCCGCGGCTTCGAAGGAGAGTCCGACCTCCATGCAGACCGCGATGGCGGCGAGCGCGTTCAGCACGTTGTGCCGTCCGGGCAGCGCGAGCTGCAGCGTGCCGACGAGATCCCCGCCGATGTACACGTCGGACCGTGAGGCGCGATCGCCGAGTTCCACATGCCGCGGGGTGATGTCGGCGTCCTCCGCGAATCCGTAGGTCACGACTCGACAACGTGCAGCCGACCGAAGTTCGCGGAGCTTCTCGTCATCCGCGGACATCACCAAGAGACCTTCTGGCGGAATCTGGCGGATGAACGTTTCATAGGCTCGGACGAGGTTCTCGAACTTGCCGTCATAATGCTCGAGGTGATCCGCCTCGACGTTGGTGACCACCGCGATGCTCGGCCGATAGTGAAGAAACGATCCGTCCGACTCATCGGCTTCCGCGACGACGAACGGCCCCTTGCCGGCCTTCGCGTTGTCCCCGAGATCCGCCACAACGCCGCCGACGACGAACGTCGGATCGAGGCCGTTTTGCTCCATCGCGTACGCGATCATCGACGTCGTGGTGGTCTTGCCGTGGGCGCCTGTCACCGCAATGCCGACGCGATCGTCCATCAAACGCGCCAGCATCTCGCTCCGGTGAATGACCGGGATCTGAAGTGCCCGCGCCGCCTGGAGTTCCACGTTGTCCGGCTTGACGGCCGTGCTGTGGACCACAATGTCCGCGCCCTGGACGTGTTCAGGGCGATGTCCGTAATAGACCGTGGCCCCGCGCGACGCCAGCTTCTCCGTGAGCTCGTGTCGCGACACATCCGATCCCGACACTCGATATCCCAAATCCAGCATGACCCGCGCGATGGCGCTCATGCCGTAGCCGCCGATCCCGACGAAGTGCACATGTTCCGAACCGCGCACGCGCCTCACCGTCCTTTACTGCCATTCCTCTGCACCCAGTGCAGTGATAGTGTTCCGCGCCAACTCCGCCATATACAAATTTCCCCAAATCACGATCGGCTCGGGGCCCGCCAACGCTTCTTGAATCGCATCCTCAATCGACGGCATCACGTGAATCGAAACATCCGGCCGGATCTCGCGCGCGAGAGACGCCAACTTCCGCGGGTCCGCACCTCGTGGATGAGGCGATTGCAAAATCAGCAGGACGCCCGCCAAGGGCAGCATGTGTGCGAGCATGGCCCGCACGTCCTTGTCGGCGAACGCCGCAAACACCATGCGCCACCGGCTTGCGCCCCACGCTTTGCCCAAGCGCCGAAGCGTTCGAGCGAGCGTGCGCGCGCCTTCTTCGTTGTGCGCTCCATCGATCACGACTCGGCGCCCTCCGATGTCAAACACCTCACATCGGAGCGGCCACCGCACCCGCGCGAGCGACGCCAGTGCGCGCTCCCAGTCCGCTTCTGCAATGCGCCCTTCGCCGGCTTCCAACATCCCAAGACCCACAGCGGCGTTCTGCGCCTGGTGCTCCCCCACGAGCCCCAGGCGGACCATCGGCGCGTCCCGGAACAGCCCCCGGTAGGCGCCGCGCAGGCGTCCGTCCGCGCCCGTGATGGTGAACTGCACCTCGCGACCGACGCGAACGAGCTTCGATCCCAGCCGTGCCGCCGTGCGCTCTATCACACCGTACGCGCCATCCGCACACGCGGTGACTACCGGCACACCCGGCTTCACAATCCCCGCCTTCTCCCGCGCGATGTCGACAAGGGTTGGCCCGAGGATGTCGACGTGATCGTACGACACATTGGTGATGCCGGTCACCTGCGGCCAGACCACGTTCGTGGCGTCGAGACGGCCGCCGAGCCCCGTTTCCCAGACCACGCGCTCGACACCGGCCGACCGAAAAGCGAGCAGCGCGACCGCGGTCAGGACCTCGAACTCCGTCGGCGGATCCGCGGCGTCGGCCGCGCGACGCACCGCGTCGACGTGTTCGGCGAACGCAGACTCGGAAATCGGCGCACCGTCGACCGCGACTCGCCCGTTGAAGCCCCCCATGCCGGGCGACGTGTACAGCCCGGTTCTGTACCCCAGAGCCTGAAGCATCGCGGCGAGCATCGCGCAAACCGAGCCCTTGCCGTTGGTGCCTGCGACGTGATAGAAGCGCAAACCGTCTTCCGGATGACCCAACTTCGACAAAATCCGACGCATCCGGTCAAGGCCCGGCTTCATGCCGAACCTCCGGAGCGTGCCGATGTAACGAACGGCCTCCTCGTACCGCATGTGCGCCCCGCCCTTTACCCCTCGAGCGACGCCATGCGCTCCTCGACCGCCGAGAGCTTCGCCCGATAGTCCGCAAGTTTCTCCCGCTCTTGGGCGACAACCTCCTGAGGCGCGCGTTGGACGAAGTTTGCGTTCGCAAGTTTCTTCTCCAGGCGTTCGACTTCGCCCTTGAGGCGATTCGCTTCTTTCTTCAATCGCTCGCGCTCCGCGTCCATGTCGATGAGGCCCGCGAGCGGGATGTAGATCTTCGCCCCGGTGACCACCTGGACCGCGGCCTGCTTGGGCGGTTCGATTCCGGCCCCGACGTCCACCCGCTCCGCGTTGCAGAAACGCGCAATCATCTCGGTGACCTGATTCACCACGCCTCGGACGCCTTCCGTATCGCATCCAATGACGATGGGCACCGAGGTCTTCGGGGGAATCTGAAGCTCCGAGCGCACGTTTCGCACCGCGCGAATGATCTCCATGGCCGCGCGCATCTGTTCCACAGCGCGCTCGTCCACCGGCAGGTCCGCCGCATCCGGCCACGCCGCGTCGATCAACATACCTGTAGTGTTCGGCAGCGCCTGCCAAATCTCCTCTGTGATGAACGGGATATAGGGATGTAAAAGCGCCAACACGCGCGAGAGCACGGTGATGAGCACCGTCTGGGTCTGCCGCTTCTTCTCCGCGCGATCGCCGTACAAGTTGATCTTGGCGAACTCGATGTACCAGTCGCAGAACTCGTCCCACGTGAACTCGTACACCGCGCGCGCCGCTTCCCCGACATCGTAGTCCTCGAGAGCCGAGGTGGCGCGGCGGATGGTCTCGCCAAGCCGGTGCAGGATGAAGCGATCGGCGAGATCGAGCGAAGGCGCGTCGAGCGGCACCAGTGAAAAGCCCTCGTCGAGATTCATCAACACGAATCGGGCGGCGTTCCAGAGCTTATTCAGGAAGTTTCGGGCTCCCTCGACCTTCTCCCACGAGAAGCGAAGGTCGTTGCCGAGGACGGTGTTCGATGCCAGCATGAAGCGGAGCGCGTCCGCGCCGTACTTGTCGATCACGTCCATCGGATCGATGCCATTGCCCTTCGACTTCGACATCTTCTGGCCCTTGGCGTCCCGCAAGAGGCCGTGCAAAAGCACCGTTTCAAACGGCATCTGGCCCGTGAAGTGCACGCCCATGAAGGCCATGCGCGCCACCCAGAAGAAGAGGATGTCATATCCCGTCACGAGCAGGCTCGTCGGGTAGAAGCGGGCGAGGTCGGGCGTACGTTCGGGCCATCCCATCGTGGAAAACGGCCAGAGCGCCGAAGAGAACCAGGTGTCGAGCACGTCTTCGTCTTGCTGCACATCCTGCGATCCGCAGTGGAGGCAGTGGTCGAGATCGTCCCGGGAGACGGACACCTGCCCGCAGGCGCCGCAGTACCAGGCCGGGATGCGATGGCCCCACCAGAGCTGACGGGAGATGCACCAGTCGCGCACGTTGGTGAGCCACTGTTCGAACACCTTCATGAACCGATCCGGCAAGAAGCGGAGCTCTCCCCTGCGCGCGCGCTCGAGCGTATCTTGGGCGAGCGGCTCCATGCGCACGAACCACTGCTCCGACAGATACGGCTCGACGACCGTGCCACATCGGTCGCAGTGGCCCACGGCGTGATCGAGCGGTTCCTCCTTGACGAGATAGCCTTCCTCGCGCAGGGCCTCGACCACCCGCTCGCGGCCCTCCTCGCGCGACAGGCCGGCGAACCGCCCGGCGAGATCGGTCAGGCGCCCGTCCTGGTCCAGGCAGACGAGCGAGGGGAGGTGGTGTCTCTCGCCGACCTCGAAGTCGTTCGGATCGTGCGCGGGCGTGATTTTGAGGCAGCCGGTCCCGAAGTCCCGCTCCACATAGGTGTCCGCGATGACGGGGATGGTGCGATCCGTCAGCGGGAGCCGAATTGTCTTCCCGACATACGAAGCGTATCGCTCGTCGTCCGGGTGCACGGCAACCGCCACGTCCGCGAACATGGTCTCGGGGCGCGTGGTGGCGATGACGAGGTGGCCCGACCCGTCTTCGAGCGGGTAGCGCACGTGGTACAGGACGCCGGGCTCCTCGATGTGCTCCACCTCGATGTCGGAAAGCGCGGTGCGGCAGCGGGGACACCAGTTGATGATGCGATTGCCGCGATAGATGAGCCCCTCCTCGTACAGGCGGACGAACACCTCGCGCACGGCGCGCGACAGACCGGGATCCATGGTGAACCGCTCGCGAGACCAATCGCACGACGCGCCGAGCGAACGGATCTGGCTCGTGATGGTGCCGCCGTACTGCTCCTTCCACGCCCAGACGCGCTCTACGAACGCCTCGCGGCCGAGATCGTAGCGCGACTTCCCTTCCTCCTCGCGCAAGGCCTGCTCGACGCGCGCCTGCGTGGCAATGCCCGCGTGGTCTGTGCCGGGGACCCAAAGGGTCGAATACCCTTGCATGCGGCGAAAGCGCGTGGCGATATCCTGCAGCGTCGTGTCGAGCGCGTGGCCGAGGTGCAGCACGCCTGTCACGTTCGGCGGGGGCATCACGATGGAAAAGGTCCCCCGGGCGCCCTCGCGAGGGGCGAAATGGCCGCCGCGCTCCCACACCTCGTAGATACGCGATTCGACGGACTTGGGATCATACACCGTGGAGAGCGTTCGTTCGGTCATGTGAATCCTCCTCGTCTCATGGAAAAGAGCCCTCAGTCCTTCAGGACGGAGGGCTCCGCGATACCACCTGAATTCCCCGCGC
>Ga0167615_1000442_pt1 | contig 12295 bp, 10 predicted proteins | sample BED_Mat_host_9_1_FD_111800 | JGI IMG/M metagenome (GOLD analysis project Ga0167615, IMG submission 111800) | Extremophilic microbial mat communities from Yellowstone National Park, USA - BED_Mat_host_9_15 (v2) (version 2) | ecosystem: Environmental > Aquatic > Thermal springs > Hot (42-90C) >... | reverse complement strand
CCCGTCGAGCCACGAGCCGAGAAAACCTGCGGCGTCGACGACGCGCCCGACGTGATCGTCCGACGGCAGCGACTTCACGAGTTCCAGGAGTCGCGCGCGCAGATCCTGCAGGCGTTTCACGCCGGCCTGGGTTCTGTCCAACGCCTCCCGGTACGCGTGAAACGACTCGCTTTGGCGCCACGCCTCGTCCAGGCGCGCCTCCGACTGACCCGGTGGGATGTGCGCGGCGATAGCCTGGAATGCCGCATCCACCTCGGAGCCGAGCGTCCCCACCCATTCCTTGCCCTCTTCGAGCAGATCGAGCGTCGTGCCCCGAATGTTAATTTCTTCCAACACGCGAGCGACCTCGGCCAACACGCCGGCCCGGCCACGATCGCGTACGAGGCGGTGCGCCAACGCCGCCATGCCGCCGCTCTGCACTTCGAACCCGAGGTGATTTGTGGCCTGCTCCTCTAGGTGATGCGCCTCGTCCACGACCAGATGCTGATACTTGGGCAACACTCGGTGATCCGAGGCGAGATCCGACATGACGAGCGAGTGATTGGTCACGATGAGGTGCGCAGCCTGGGCCGCCTGCTTGGTCCGAAAGTAATAGCAGGGCTGGAAAAACGGACAGCGCCGATTGATGCACGACTCGCTCTCGCTCTGAACGCGAGCCCAAAGGCCAGCCCCCACGGAAGACTTGGACAGCGTCTCGCGCGTGCCGTCGGGCGTCTCGGTCAGCCAGACCAAGAGCGCCATGACGCCCAGGATGTCCTCGACAGGCGTGGCCATGGTCGAAAGGCGCGCTTCGCTTCGAACCTTTCGCAGGCAGACGTAATTGTTGCGTCCTTTCTGGACGACCAGGCGCAGGTCGTCGCCGAAGATCCGCCGAAGCAGCGGAAAGTCCCGCTCCGCGATCTGGTCCTGCAGCGAGAGCGTGTGGGTGCTGACCACCACGGGCTCACCTGTCGCCATCGCGACGAGCGCCGCGGGCACCAGGTACGCGAGCGATTTGCCCGTCCCGGTGCCCGCCTCGACCATCGCGTACTTGCCCTCCGCCAACGCCTGAGCGACCGCCTCAACCATGGCTACCTGCCCAGGACGGGCTTCGAACCCGGGCATGGACGCCGCCAAGGGGCCGTCGGGCATCAGCATGTCTCTCGCTTTCCGCACGATCTCGTCGAGCTTGGCGCGATCGGGCATAGGCAGCGCGTCGCGCTCCTCCGGCCGCGCGGGCGGATCAGGTCTTGTGTAATAGAGGCCCTGCCGCTCCTCGAGGGGAGGGCCCTGGTGTTCTTCATGCCGACCTAAAGCCTGCTCGAACCAGGCCGCAGTGAGCGGGGAGTAAAGTCCCGCGAGCCCCGCGAGCAGCTCGATCACGCCCGAGGGCAGGCGGCGCGCCTTGTCCTCCAGACGCATCAGCAGTTGGTGTGCCGTGTGTGCGTCCGCGAGCGCGCGGTGGCTAATCTCGGCGCGCAAACGCAGGCGGCGCGCCAGATATTCTAGCCGATGGCTCATGAGTCTCGGTGCCAAGATCCGCGCGAGGTTGAGCGTACAAAGCCCGTCGCCAGGCTGGAGCGGCAAGCCGTATCGCGAGGCCCGATCGCGCAAGAAGCTTCGCTCGAACGCCCAATGGTGTCCCGCCATCGGCGTGTCTCCCGCAAACGTCGCGAACCGCATCAACGCCTCGCGTTCGGAGGGCACACCGGCGACGTCCGTGTCCGACAGGCCCGTCAACCGGGTGATTTCATCGGGAATGGGACGCTCGGGGCGCACCAGCGTATGAAACGTGTCGACGATCTCCCCGCCGCGTACTCGCAGCGCGCCGATCTCAAGGATCTCGGCGCGCTCCGGTTCAAGCCCCGTCGTCTCGAAATCCACGATAATCCATTCCACCCGCGTCGCACTCCCGCCCTCAGTTTGTCCGATCGTCCTGTACGCTCATTGTACTCGACACCCGGCCCTTGTGCTGATGCGACTCTACGCCTCGGTTGCCAGTTTCCACCGCCAAATAGACGGGCGCGTGGTTTCTCCCTCCAGCGCTCACAGCCTTCTTGGCGAGACACGCCGCCGAGGCCGCGTCTCCGTCCATCCAGGCCAGCAAGGCTCGAATCTCGAGCGCGACGGGCGCAAACCGGGCATCCGACTCGCACACGTGGGCCCATGCTATCGCCAGTTGTCGCTCGCCGAGTGCCATGGCCAGCGCGCCTATGCCACGCGCATGCCGGGGACTCGATACGCCCCGTCTGGCGGCAAGGCGAAGGTCGCGTGCCGCCGTGCGCGGCATGCCCGCCAAGTACGCGCACGCGGCGGCCAGCGCGTATCCGTCCCCGTCTTCCCGTCCGCACTCGCGAAAGGCTACTTCTGCTTCTCGGTAAGCCCCGGCACACGCGCACGCGACCGCGATACGATGCCAGCCGTCGGCCCATTCGGGCCTTAAAACGAGCGCCTGCTGCCACGCCGCCACCGCGTCGCGGAAGTCGCCGCGTCGAAAGGCAATCCAACCCGTGACGCGAAGCAATTCAAACGCATCCTGGGCCGAACGGGCGCACCGCCAACCGATGGCCAGCGCTCGACTCGCTTCGTCCCACTGGCCTTCGCCGGCACACGCCATGGCGAGGTCCCTGTACGCGGAACTCGCGCGCCAGCCGAGCGCAATGGCGCGCGCAATCGCGCGCTTCGCCCTGTTGTACAAACCGAGGGCCAACGCGCCTCGGACCTCCGCCAGCGCCGACTGCACGCGCCACGCTCTGAAGCCCGCCCCATCCGAGAACCCGGTCATGCCCATCGCCCCCTTGCGCCTAGGATCTGAGTCGAACGGCAAGGACATGCCCGGAAAAGCGCGCGCCCGCCGGGGAATCCTGACGGATAGACTAGACCTGCTCGCGCTCGGAGAACAACACCTCGCCGCTCACGACGGTCCGCGTCACACCCGGCGACGTCTCGAGCACAAGGCTTCCGTCGGGTTCAATCGACCGCGCAATCCCGCGCACGCGCTGGTCGCCAATCGCGACTTCCACCTCATGGCCGATGGTCGAACAAAGGGCCGTCCATTCGGCGTGAACCGCTTGAAACCCGCGCCCGTCCCGCAGATCGCGATACAGGCGGTCGAGCTCCGCCAGGATGCGGGCGAGCACCTTCGGCCGGTCAATGGGCCGCCCGGTCGCATGAAGAATGGTCGTCGCCCGATCGCGGATCTCCTCAGGCAGCTCTTCGATGGGAAAGTTCGCGTTCAGGCCGATGCCGATCACGGCGTGATCGACCATTTCTCCCTCCGCCCGGATCTGAGCCAAAATTCCCCCCGTCTTTTTGCCGCCGAGGAGAATGTCGTTCGGCCACTTGATCTCGACCGGCACACCCTCCCCGCGAAGCGCGCGACACACCGCAAGCGCCGCGAGCAGCGTGAGATCGGGCGCGTGCCGGAGCGCGCACGGATTGCGCACAAACACCGTGAACCACATGCCGCCCCGCGGCGACGCCCAGGCGCGATCGCGCCGTCCTCGCCCGCCGGTCTGTTCCCCGGCCGTCACCACGGCGCCGTGCGGAAGCCCCTTCTCCGCGAGCTCAAGCGCGGTATCGTTCGTCGAGGCCCGCGATTCCGCCCACAGAATGGGAGAGCCGAGCAGGCAGTCGGCCGGCAGGTGCGGCCGAACGAGGGGCGCCATCAGCTCGTCCGGGATCCGGACCGCTCGGTAGCCGACGCGGGGTGACGCCTCAAACTCGAATCCCACTTGTTCGAGCGCCTTGATGTGTTTCCAGATGGCCGTTCGCGACAGCCCCAATCGGTGGCTCAATTCCTCTCCGGAAATGGGACCATCGGCGTGGATAAACGCCTCAATCAGCTGATCCCTCACGCGGGTGTCATCCAGGGCCAAGGTCATCGCCTCTCTTCCGCCGCGCCATCACTTCGCGGCGCAGCGCGTCGGGTTGATTCTCGATCTCGCCGCGAAGAATTCGGCGCACCAGGCTCTTTTGACATTCGCCGATCTCCTTGCCGCGAAGTCCCATGGCGAGGAGATCGCCTGCGGGCAAGGCGAGATCGGACCGTTCCCAGAGCGGCTGCGCGCGGATGGCGCGTTTCCACCGCGCCATCTCAAACACGTCGCCGCGCGACAGGAATGAGATCATGGCAGCGGCCATCTCGGCAGACGCGCGCCCTGCCTCGTAAAGCATCTCGGGTGACGCGGCGTTCATCCCCCGCGCCCAAGCCTGGACCAATTGCACCGCCCGCTCGATGCGCAACGCGGCGTCCTTCCCGTAGGCCAGCGCCTCGGCGAACCGGCGCGCGCGAAGGGGGCCGTCGTCCACGCCCACAAACCAAAGCGCCACGCTGGGCCAGCCCGCGGGAGGGGCGAGCGAGAAGCGGCCTTGGCTCGCGATCCAGGAAAACCCTTGTTCCAGCCACGCGAGCGGCTCCCCCTTTCGGCGCCACAGCGGCGTGGAAGCGAGCCAATCGAGATGCGCATGCCAGGGCGCGTGCGAGAGACGCTCCAATTCTCTTCCGATTCGCTCCAGAGCAATCGGACGGATGGCGTCGGCCGTCTCGGCGAGCGCCGCCTCCGTGGCGGGATCGCACGTCAGGTGAAACTGGACGGCGAACCGCACCGCCCGCAGGAGGCGCAGCCCGTCCTCCCGGAAGCGCGCGACGGGATCGCCCACCGCGCGAAGGAGCCGGCGCGAAAGATCGCCCCGGCCGTCAAACGGATCGATCAGCCGGCCGTCCAAATCGAGCGCCATGGCGTTCATGGTGAAATCTCGCCGAGCGAGGTCCGCTTCCACGTCGTCCACGAACCGCACGAAGTCGGGGCGCCGCCCGTCCCCGTAGGGGCCCTCGGCTCGAAACGTGGTGACTTCGATCCAACACCCCGCGGACTGCACCGAGACGGTGCCGTGGCGAATGCCCGTGTCGATGGTTCGCGCAAACAGCGACTTCACGTCCTCCGGCCTCGCGCTCGTCGCGACGTCGAGATCGGAGGGAGTTAGCCCGAGCAGGAGATCTCTCACCGCGCCGCCCACCAGATAGGCCGCATAGCCAGCGCTTCGCAGGACCTCCATCACTTCACGCGCCGGGGCGGGAATGAGCATTCTCGCCGCGTTCAGCCCCCATCACCTCGCGGTACAAAGCCTCGTACTCGCTGACCTTCTGAACGACATGAAACGCTCGCACCGCCCGCTCGCGGGCTCGCGCCGAGAACGCCCGGTACGTGGCCTCGTCGTGAAGCAGCTGACAGGCGAGATCGGCCATTTCGTCGACGCGGCCGACGGGCGCGAGAAAGCCGGTCTCTCCATGCACAACCACCTCCGGAATGCCGCCGGCGGTCGATCCGACGACGGGCACGCCGCACGACATCGCCTCGAGCGCTACGAGGCCGAAGCTCTCGCTTTCGGAAGGCAGGAGAAACAGATCGGCGGCCGCAAAAAGCGGCGCCACCTCGTCCTGGCGCCCCAAAAAATGCACGCGATCGCCAAGGCCCGCCTCCTCCACCTGGCGCTTGGCCGCCCCCAAATCCGGCCCTTCGCCGACGAGCAGCAGCTTGGCCGGAATGCGTCTCGCCACGCGCTCGAACACGGCGATCACGTCATGCAGCCGTTTGACCGGGCGGAAGTTGGAGATGTGAAGCAGGACGCGCTCGCCGTTTGGCGCGAAGTGGCGCTTCAGTTCGCCGCCGCACCCGGGCCGAAACACGTCGGGATCGACGAAGTTGTAGATGCAGCGAATCGGTTTATCCGTCTCGAACAAGCGGGCTGTGTCCCGGACCAGGCTCTGGCTGACGGCCGTCACCGCGTCGCTGCGTTCGATGCCGAGCTTGATGATCGACTTGAGGCTCTGGTCCTGGGCCAACACCGTGATGTCCGTGCCGTGCAAGGTGGTGACCACCCGGATGGGATGGTTCGCCATCTCGCGCGCCAAGTGTGCACACACCGCGAACGGAAGGGCATAGTGCGCGTGCAGCACGTCGAGCTGGTATTCATCGGCCACCCGCGCCATGAGACTGGCGAGCGCAAAGTCGTACGGCGGCGTCTTGAGGACCGGGTACGTGATGGGCTCGATTTGGTGAATGTACACGTGTTCCACGAACGCGCCGAGCCGAAACGGCACGTCGGTCACGATGAAGTGCACCTCGTGTCCGCGACGCGCGAGCGCCTTGCCAAGCTCGGTCGCCACCGCTCCGGATCCGCCCACCGTCGGATAACAGCTGATTCCCACGCGCAACGGCGCATCTCCTTTCTGCGAGCCGCTCTTCCTCACCAAAGAAGCTTGTCCAACCCGTACACCAGCTCGCGCAGAGTCATGACGCGCCGCACGGCCAGGATGAGGCCGGGCATGAAGCTCTCGCGGCTGAGGGAATCGTGCCGGATGGTCAACACTTCGCCAGCGCCGCCGAAGATCACTTCCTGGTGCGCCACAAGCCCCGGCAGGCGCACGCTGTGAATCGGCACGTCGTAATCGACCTCCATCATGGCCTTCGTCCTAAGCGAAGTGCCGGATGGCTTGTCCCGCTTGCCGTCATGATGGAGCTCGATAATCTCGGCGCGCGGCAGGAAGCGCGCCGCCTCGCGCGCGAATCGCATCATGAGAAGCGCCCCAATCGCGAAGTTCGGGCAGACGGCGGCACCGACTTGTCGATCGCGCGCCATCTTTTCCCATCTGCGCACGTCGTCCTCGGTGTAACCAGTGGCCCCCACCACAGCCCGGACGCCGCGAGAAAGGGCGAGATCGACATGTTGAACCACCGCCTCTGGACCGGTCAGGTCCACCCACACGTCGGGCCGCTCCGTGTCGAGAAGCCGCTCCGGGTCGTCGTACACCGCGCCGTAGGCGGAAAGCTTTCGCTCGGTTTCTTCATCGGCGCGGCGCACCAACAGCCCGCAGATGGCGATGTCGTCCTCCTGTCGCAGCGCCTCGAGCGCCACCTGTCCCATGCGGCCGAGCACTCCTGCGAGCGCGACCCGAATGGCACCCGCCTTATTCATCCGCTCGCCCCCCGTGGCCATCCTCATCCTGTCGATCTCGGCGCGTCCAGCGCTCGCGATCGCGGGTGCGGAACTTGTGCATGGTCGCCGCAAACGCGTCACCGAGATCGATTTCGAGCCGATTGGCCAGACACGCGAGCACAAACAGGATGTCGCCCATCTCGAGCGCGATATTCCCCTCCGGCTCGTCCGGCCTCTTCGGCTTTTCCCCGTAATGATGGTTGATCTCGCGCGCCAACTCGCCGAGCTCCTCGGCGAGCCGAACGACAAGCGTCATGGGCTGAAAATAGCCCTCTTTGAATTGAGATATGTACCGATCGACTTCCTGCTGCAGTTCGGATAGCTGCACACGCATTCTCCTCCTCGCGTCACCCATTATACCGGACCGCCTCTCACAAACATAAAAGACGAGGCTTGTCATAAGCATGTATGGACGATCTTGGGCCCGAACCTGGGTCCCGCAAAGGAGGGAAGCGCACTTGCGCAGAGAGAGACGCGGGCACCAGAGCACCGTCCTCTTGGCCGCCATGGCTGTGGTGTTCACGCTGGCGCTCGTGATCTACCCGAAGGTTGGGTACGAGGCTGGCATGCAGGGCCTCAAGGTGTGCTGGGAGATCATCATTCCGTCGCTTTTGCCGTTTTTCATCGTCTCCGAGTTGCTTCTGGGCCTCGGCGTGGTCCGCGGCTTCGGCGTCCTCCTCGAGCCGCTGATGCAACCGCTCTTCAGCGTGCCGGGCGTCGGCGCGTTCGCCCTGTCCATGGGGCTCGCCGCAGGCTACCCGATGGACGCCGTGATCACGGCGCGATTTCGGCAGACGAAGCAGTGTACCCGGATCGAAGGGGAACGGCTTTTGGCCTTCACAAACACGGCGGACCCGCTGTTCATGTTCGGAGCCGTGGCGGTGGGCATGTTCAAATCGCCGGCCCTCGGCGCTCTGTTCGCCGTCGCGCACTACATTTCCTCGTTTCTGGTCGGCGTCGCGTTCAAATTTTGGGGACGGCGCGATCCCGACCACCTGAGGGAAGTCCAGGAGCGCGAAGAAGTGAGGCCGAAGGGCAACCTGTTCGCTCGCGCCTACCGCGAGATGTTGGCTGCGCGCGAGGAAGACGGGCGCCCATTCGGCAAGCTGCTCGGCAACGCGGTGAGCGAATCGGTCCAGACCATCCTCATGATCTCTGGGTTCATCGTGTTCTTTGCCGTCGTGATCGAAATCCATGAAGTGAGCGGGATCATGGCGATCCTGGGATGGCCCCTGATGGAAATCTACCGGCTATTCGGCATCCACACGGGGCTGGTTCAGCCGACGCTGGCCGGCGTGCTCGAACTCGACATTGGCAGCGCCCAGACGGCGGCCGTCCCTGCGCCGCTCATTCAGAAGCTCGCGCTCGTGAGCGGGATCATCGCCTGGAGTGGCCTCAGTGTCCACGCGCAGGTCGCGAGTGTGTTGACGCACACCGACATTCGCATGCGGCCGTATTTTCTGGCGCGCTTCTTGCACGCAGCCCTGGCGGCTCTTCTCACCGTCGTCCTGTACGGAATGGGCGTCGGAAGGACCTCCCAAGGTGCGATGGCGAGCCTGTCGCATCACCTGCCGATGATGTCGTCCGCCATCGAACAGGGAGGATTTTGGCCGACGTTCGCACACGCGATGTCGAACAGCTTGGAACTGTGGATCGGAATTTGCATGGCCCTAACCGTCTTGTCCGTCGGCGCCCTGCTGCTCCGGCGGATCCGGGTTATCGCATTCTTTGTTCGCTCGCAGGGGTGAAACAACGGAAGACGGCCAGGTATCGCCGAGATGCGATGCCTGGCCGTTTTTGCGAGGCCCGACGAATGACGTCACGCGAGAGGGGGAAAGAACCGATGTTGGACCAGCTGATCGAACAAAATCCACGCTGCCAGCGCGAACGCGTACACCGCGAACCAGCGCATTCTTGCGCGGGAGACCAAGGACTTCGTCCACCGCACCGACAGGTACCCCGTGGCGAGCGCCGCCAACATGCCGGCGAGCATTGGCCCGGACGACAGAGCCGCCGAACCGTGGGCTTCGACGAGATCGTCGAGCTTGACCAGGACGCCACCCAGAATCGCCGGGATCGACAAGAGAAACGAAAATCGCGTCGCAGCTTCGCGATCAAGTCCTCGCCAAAGTCCCCCGGCGATGGTCAACCCGGATCGCGACAGCGCCGGCAGGATGGCGGCGCCTTGGAGCGCCCCGATCCACAGGCTGTCTGCCACGGTCATGGTCGTCTCGTTCTTTCTGCCCGCCTCGATGGAATCTATCCACCACAGGATGATGCCTGTCAAAAAGAATTCGAGGCCAATGGTTGCGCCCGATTCAAAGAGATCGTCAAACCACTCCTCGAACAGCGCGCCGATCACGGCCGTCGGCAAGAGCGCCACAAGCAGCATCCACGTCTCGCGCGCCTTCGGATGCTGAATCAGCCAGCGAACCTCTTTGCGCATCGCGTACAGGACCGCGAGCAAGGTCCCCACGTGAAGCATGAGGACGAACGCCGTGTTGCGCTCGACGTCGACGTGAAGCAACTTCTCCAAGAGAACGATATGGCCTGAGCTCGAGATGGGCAAAAACTCGGTCAGACCCTGCACGGCCCCGAAGAGCACGGCGTCTCCGTACGTCATCTCCGTTCCCCCTCGATACGACGACCTCCCTCCCGCAAACGCGCCGTGGGTCGTAGCCCCCTACATATATATGGACGGGCCCTTCGGAACATGTCCGGGCTTGGCAGCATGTCTGCACGGCGATTTCCATACGATGTAGCGACAAGGACAACGTGGCGAGGAGGAACAAGGGTGAAAGCTGCGAAGCTCGCCTTTCAGATTGCCGCGGTTTACATCGGCACGGTCGTGGGGGCAGGATTCGCGTCCGGACAGGAAGTCTATCAATTCTTTGGTCGATTTGGCGCGTGGGGATTCCTCGGGATTTTCGTCGCTACGTGTCTGTTCGCCTGGTGGGGATATCGTTTGCTGGCGCTTGGGGCCGAATGTCGCGCCACGTCGTTTCGGGATCTCACGGCTCGGGCGCTAGCGCCTTGGCTCGCTCGCGGGGTCGACGTGCTCGTCGTCGCGATGTTGTTCGGGACCACGACGGCCATGCTGGCCGGCACAGGCGCGCTCTTTCGCGAGCAACTTCATGTTTCGTACGCGCTCGGCGTGATCTGTGCCATGGCGGTGGCGGCCACCACGACGGCATTCGGCATCCGTGGACTGTTTGGAGCCAATGCCGCGATCGTTCCAGCGCTCTGCCTCTTCGCCGCCGGATTGGCCATTGTGAACCTTACCGATCCGTCGAAGCGCTGGGCGATGGTCCATCCCCACGCCGCATCCGGGTCCGTTGGGTCAGCGGTCCTCTCGGCGCTCGTTTACGCCGCCATGAACGTGGGCCTGTCCATCGGCGTACTCGTGCCTCTTGGTGGACGAGTTCGGGAACTCTGCGCACTTCGGAAAGGGGCCATCCTCGGCGCGCTGGGACTTGGCGCCTTGCTTGCCGCCGTCACCGCGACCCTGTTTGCGCATGCCCCGGACGCGTACCGATACGCAGTGCCCATGGGCCGCATCGCGGCCACCTACCCGCGCGCCGTATCCGTGATGTTTATCGCGGTCCTCTTTGGGGAAATTTACTCCACACTTGTCGGCAACCTGTACGGCCTGCTCGGCGAACGGCCCGCAACGCGCCGTAAACGGTTCGCCGCAGCCGGACTTGTGCTCTGCGCCTGCGCGGTCTTCACAGCGTTTGGTTTTCGAGAGATCGTTCAGTATGGGTACACGGCGTTTGGTTGGATCTCGCTGTGGCTCCTCACCCTCTTGACCTTGGCACGCCGCCCGTTGAAGACACCGTGATCCCGCCCGTATAATGGCTCATAGTACCAGCCACGCGGCAAGGGAGTCACGATGCATGAAGAAATGGGAACGCGGCATCCAGTGGGGCGCCATCGGGGTGGGCGCCCTCATCTACGCCCTGGGACTGAACGGATTTCTGGTGGCCAATCACCTGGCCGAAGGCGGCTTTGTGGGCATCTCGCTGCTCTTGTTGTACAAGTTGCACGTGCCCATTGGCGTCTCGTTTTTCATCCTGAACATCCCGCTCCTCATCGTGGCGTGGAGACAATTCGGCCACGAGTTTGTCCTGAAGACGGCGGCGGGCGTCGCAGGCGTATCCGCCTTCAGCGAGCTCACCCAACCTGTGCGGATTCCGCTGCACGATCCTCTGCTGGCCGCGCTGTACGCCGGCGTGATCACCGGCATCGGCCTCGGCCTCATCTTTCGATCCGGCGGCACCACGGGCGGATCCGACATCATCGCGCGATTACTCAGGCACCACCGCGGGATTGGCATGGGACAGACCCTCTTTGCCATCGACTTTATCGTGATCCTGTCGGTCATGATGCTCATCGGCAAGGAGGTCGCCATGTATTCGCTCGTTGCGCTGTTCGTGGCGAGCCGCGTGATCGACTTCGTAATTGAGGGCGCATCGAGCGGCCGGGCGATGATGATCGTCTCCGACCACCACCACGCCATCATCGAGGCCATCCATCGCGAACTCGACCGCGGCACCACGCTGCTGCGGGCCCGCGGCGGTTACACAGGGACAAGCCGGGAGGTGATCTACTGCGTGGTGTCGCGAGACGAGGTCTCGCGCGTGCAGCGTATCATCGAGAACATCGATCCGTGCGCATTTGTGACGGTCAATCCCGTCCACGAAGTCCTCGGCGAAGGGTTCACCTTCGACGGCGAGGCGAGTTCGTCGGGCAAGCGGCGCAAAAAATGGCTGTGAGGCTCGCGGCCGCACAGCCAACACCGACGCAGGGTCAGGCGGGAGAATCTTCGGGGTAGTCGCCGCGATCGAACTGGATGAGCCGCTCGCTCGCCGCGAGAAAGGCGCGCTTGTCGCCCGCATCCAACGCCGCGTCGACCGCCCGCATCAGCTGTTCTCGCCGGTACGCCCGAAGCGCCTGCTCGATGACGAGATCCGCCTGGACGGACAGCATCTCGCGGATAGCAGGATCCAAATCCGGCCGCGCGGGCTCCTCAAGGACCGAGGCGAATTCCGGGCATGTGCTTCTGTCTTTGAAGAACAGGCCCACGTAGATGTCCTCGTCCGGGTGCTGATACAAGTCCATAAACGCCTGCTCGACGTCCGTGGTGACCGGTTTGTTGCGCCGGTAGTACCGGAACGGCGCGACGTGCACACAAGTGGTCGACACCACGATGACGCGCGAAAATTGGCGAAAATGGTCTACGAAGTGAACGCGCTCGAGGATGTTTTCGCGCGACATCATGTAGCGCAGCAACATCTCGGCTTCACGGCTCTGCAAT
>Ga0167615_1000441_pt1 | contig 12305 bp, 3 predicted proteins | sample BED_Mat_host_9_1_FD_111800 | JGI IMG/M metagenome (GOLD analysis project Ga0167615, IMG submission 111800) | Extremophilic microbial mat communities from Yellowstone National Park, USA - BED_Mat_host_9_15 (v2) (version 2) | ecosystem: Environmental > Aquatic > Thermal springs > Hot (42-90C) >... | reverse complement strand
CCTAAAATGAGGAATTGAAAGGGGACACCAACCCAGAGCAGTATAAAAAGGACTTTCAGTATCCTAAAATGAGGAATTGAAAGTCTTGTTCTTATCAAAAGATTGGGATGATGAAGACCGTCAAGTATCCTAAAATGAGGAATTGAAAGCGGAGGCCGAGCATGCGTCTCGCCTCACGTATGTTGCGCGTATCCTAAAATGAGGAATTGAAAGCCGAGCAGTATCAGTCGTTTGTGAATGCTGGTAACGGTATCCTAAAATGAGGAATTGAAAGTCAGCACTAGTCCACTCATGCACACTCCACCCAGACGGGTATCCTAAAATGAGGAATTGAAAGACAGGTTACGAGAGTTATAGAGCAGGATATCACCAGTATCCTAAAATGAGGAATTGAAAGAGTGATTGTGTCTTTCCACACTCTTCACAATTTGTGTTACGTATCCTAAAATGAGGAATTGAAAGCGGAAACTCCCAATCGGTTCGTAGAACCCATCCACGTTTGTATCCTAAAATGAGGAATTGAAAGTTACTAATGAAGGCGTGGAGTTATTGAGAAGGATAGGGTATCCTAAAATGAGGAATTGAAAGGCGCCTACTATAAGTGATACAACTATTGAAAGTTTAATTGTATCCTAAAATGAGGAATTGAAAGAACACCACTATATATTCACGTGGAGACCCAAACACGAAGTATCCTAAAATGAGGAATTGAAAGTTATCACCTTTAGAGTATTTCTTCCTCAAACTAATGTATAGGTATCCTAAAATGAGGAATTGAAAGTCGGGTACATGTCTTCGCGTATTAGCTTGTGTATCCTAAAATGAGGAATTGAAAGGGTTCTACTGTGGTTGAACCACTAACATAAGCACCTGTATCCTAAAATGAGGAATTGAAAGATATTACCGTCCAAAAGAAGGTGAAAACGTGCTAACCCTAGTATCCTAAAATGAGGAATTGAAAGCCTGTGAACCCGCTACGCCTCTAGCCGGTAGACCTCTCCTGTATCCTAAAATGAGGAATTGAAAGTTACACTTCTATGTTTTCCCCTTTTTTTTAAATTTTTGTATCCTAAAATGAGGAATTGAAAGTCATCGTGAGCGGTGAACTTCCGTTTAACTTCGGTAACGGTATCCTAAAATGAGGAATTGAAAGTGATCCACGCCTCAGCGCGCTCAGAGGCCTCGCCGCGCTCGTATCCTAAAATGAGGAATTGAAAGCAGGTATAAATGGGAAGAGAGGTGTGCGGCGAAGTGAAGTATCCTAAAATGAGGAATTGAAAGAAGCTGAATGGTCTGGTATGCCTTATCTCAACAATCATACAGTATCCTAAAATGAGGAATTGAAAGATTATTATTATCCGTCTCCACCGTAACCACTGAGAGTGGCGTATCCTAAAATGAGGAATTGAAAGGTGTACCAGTCGTCGGATCCTCCACGTACACGCCGTAGGGTATCCTAAAATGAGGAATTGAAAGGCAGTCGTCCTCCTCCTCCTCGAAGTGTATGATTTTGGTATCCTAAAATGAGGAATTGAAAGACAAGCGGCTGCGCCAAGGGGCGCCCCCCACAAAGGAGGTATCCTAAAATGAGGAATTGAAAGAATGTATGGTGTAGCTACTGCTAGGTGTAACATAACTCGTATCCTAAAATGAGGAATTGAAAGTTACCTATCTGCATGGGTTCCCGTTGCTGTGACATGGTATCCTAAAATGAGGAATTGAAAGTCACGAGTTCTATTATTTTCGTCTTCATAGTTTCCTCAGTATCCTAAAATGAGGAATTGAAAGACAACCAATATCAAACCCAAGCTCAGCTCTACAACATGGGTATCCTAAAATGAGGAATTGAAAGTAGATAACGTGGGCCTGGATGAGGCCATGTTTATAGCCAGGTATCCTAAAATGAGGAATTGAAAGTTAGTTGCTTTACAAGTTGCACTGAAGCATACGTCTGCAGTATCCTAAAATGAGGAATTGAAAGGGAGCCACATCGGGGGAACCCCAATAACTCACGCGGGTATCCTAAAATGAGGAATTGAAAGAGGGTGGCGTTAAACGTGGCGTGTGGGTCACCACTACTAGCTAGTATCCTAAAATGAGGAATTGAAAGACTACCTGTCCCCTATCCTCAACGGCTACTACTACTGTGGGTATCCTAAAATGAGGAATTGAAAGAACTCAGGCTCCAAACGGTCAGACTCGGACATAAACGAGTATCCTAAAATGAGGAATTGAAAGTTCGCACCAGCCATATAGACGTCTGCAATAAACCCAGCAGTATCCTAAAATGAGGAATTGAAAGTTGTCGGTTAGTGTTACTATGTATAATGTGCCTGCTGGTGTATCCTAAAATGAGGAATTGAAAGCTAAAGACAAGATAACCCACACCCAACATAGTAGCCAAAGGTATCCTAAAATGAGGAATTGAAAGTTTACATTCTTCCAACACACATCGCCATACCCCCGTGTATCCTAAAATGAGGAATTGAAAGTATACGCTGTAGGCGAGGATGCCACCGATGGTGGTATCCTAAAATGAGGAATTGAAAGTCATTTATAATCACTTACTTAGAACCATCTGAACAGACTCGTATCCTAAAATGAGGAATTGAAAGATGTTAAAAGAAAAGTTGAAATTTTTTGTAGCGGTAGTATCCTAAAATGAGGAATTGAAAGTGGCGTTGTGGTGGCCGTTGTTGAGGAGCCATGATAGTGTATCCTAAAATGAGGAATTGAAAGTTGATGAATTTAATAGTAGCTGTGAAGCCTTATTGAGTATCCTAAAATGAGGAATTGAAAGCTGGTATCCGTACCCGCTGTTATGCTATCTTATTCTCCTGTATCCTAAAATGAGGAATTGAAAGTTTATGAGCTGTTTTATGTAGTTTTCCACAGCCTGCTTTAGTATCCTAAAATGAGGAATTGAAAGCCGCCGCGCGCGCCTGACCGCCTAGGCCCAACACGCTCGGTATCCTAAAATGAGGAATTGAAAGCTTTTAACTGTGTATGTCTGAGCAAAAAGAAATTGATGTATCCTAAAATGAGGAATTGAAAGTAGATAACAATGTAACCCGATGCGGTATTTGTTAGTGTAGGTATCCTAAAATGAGGAATTGAAAGTCAATGAAGGCGTGGAACTCTGTACCCTTATCCAGTATCCTAAAATGAGGAATTGAAAGGGGAAGACGTATTCGGTTTATGAAGTAGCAAAGTCGTATCCTAAAATGAGGAATTGAAAGAATAGACCTTCCGACTCCCAGGGACCGCGTAACCCTTAAGTATCCTAAAATGAGGAACTGAAAGTTTGATTGTTTATTTCTTCCTCTAAAGACAAAGTAAATCAGTATCCTAAAATGAGGAATTGAAAGTCCGTCAGCAATCGCTCGCCAGCTAATTCCCAACCCGCGAGTATCCTAAAATGAGGAATTGAAAGCCCCAAACTCTCTCTCATACATCACTCAACCACCTGAGTATCCTAAAATGAGGAATTGAAAGCAACATGTTTCCCGTCGATAATATCATAAATAGTTTGTTGTATCCTAAAATGACGAATTGAAAGAACTGATAAAGCATTCGGACACCGAGTACACTGCTGAGTATCCTAAAATGAGGAATTGAAAGTTACTAATAGTTGCCTTAGAATATGGCTTACTTGGGGTATCCTAAAATGAGGAATTGAAAGTTCACTAAGGTTTTCGTGTTTGGTTCACCTAAAAATAGTGTATCCTAAAATGAGGAATTGAAAGATTTTATTAAGCGTAAAAACGTTGATGGTACAGAGTTGTATCCTAAAATGAGGAATTGAAAGCTAATATAACACTTAGCACAATGCCAGTCGAGACAGTATCCTAAAATGAGGAATTGAAAGTAAACACGTACACATATATGTCGCCCCCCTCCGTTGGGGTATCCTAAAATGAGGAATTGAAAGTCGTGGTGACTCCGGGTGGAAGGCAGGCGGTGGCTGCGGTATCCTAAAATGAGGAATTGAAAGACCCTACCGTCTAAAACATTCTCTTCTGTACTCATCGCGTATCCTAAAATGAGGAATTGAAAGAGGTGTATGGTTTCGTGGTCAGGGCTGTTGACGTATGTGTATCCTAAAATGAGGAATTGAAAGCCTATCAGCCTCCTATCGAGCCCCAGCTCCTCATCATTTTGTATCCTAAAATGAGGAATTGAAAGACCCTAATCTTTTTTTCTTTCCTTCATGCATGAAGCGGGTATCCTAAAATGAGGAATTGAAAGATCCTATAGGTGAGGCCATCCGGTGTGAACAGGAAGCCCAGTATCCTAAAATGAGGAATTGAAAGATTACGAAAAGCCCAACTAAGAATATTGTTAATACGGTATCCTAAAATGAGGAATTGAAAGAATAGTGGATAAGGCGCGAAAAATAGACAGCCAATTGGTAGTATCCTAAAATGAGGAATTGAAAGAGAAGTGGTTAGGGGGTTGAGAGCATGGTGAAACTAACAGTATCCTAAAATGAGGAATTGAAAGTATTCTTGGGCTTTAGTTTCACTACTCTGCTGGCTGGTATCCTAAAATGAGGAATTGAAAGTCAACCACACCATTGAGGCGGATATGTATGTCATCCCTCTGGTATCCTAAAATGAGGAATTGAAAGCTAAGTCGATTATAAAAAGACCTTTTGCTTTGATTGTTAGTATCCTAAAATGAGGAATTGAAAGATATCATCAATGACGCTTCCACATGACTCACAACAAGTATCCTAAAATGAGGAATTGAAAGCGTGTGTCACCACTTCGTAGCTGTGTCTAAGTTGGAGGGTATCCTAAAATGAGGAATTGAAAGTGTTAAGGAGTCTCTTAGGTGTGAATGTGATCAGTGTTCTGTATCCTAAAATGAGGAATTGAAAGCCTCACAGCGTACACCTCACATGCGTGGGGGACCACGTAGGTATCCTAAAATGAGGAATTGAAAGAGGACTGAGGCGAGGACCTTCGCCTCCTCCTCTGACTGGTGGTATCCTAAAATGAGGAATTGAAAGATATTTTTCGTAAAACCTTGGACAGCCGTTTCATCGCCGTATCCTAAAATGAGGAATTGAAAGTTCACGGGTACCTACACCGTGCTGAACGGGGAGTTCCCGTATCCTAAAATGAGGAATTGAAAGCTTCCCGCGTTTATTGTTCCCTCTGTTACTTTCTCTGTATCCTAAAATGAGGAATTGAAAGTACTCGACGTCCCGCCATAGACTCCTGAACACTTTGAATTCGTATCCTAAAATGAGGAATTGAAAGCTTAATATCACTCTGAGAGCGTCTAGACCCATCATCTTAGGTATCCTAAAATGAGGAATTGAAAGACGTGTTCGTGAACGGGGTGAACACGACGACCACGACGCTGTATCCTAAAATGAGGAATTGAAAGAACGCCCTTGGTATCGACTTCTCCATCCGAACCACGTCGTGTATCCTAAAATGAGGAATTGAAAGCGGGGACTATGGGAATAACCCTTATACTGCTAGGGGTCTTGTATCCTAAAATGAGGAATTGAAAGGATACATAGGAACACTGAAGACACTTGTATTTTTGTATCCTAAAATGAGGAATTGAAAGTTTTCACTGTTATCCACCCGTCGACGGTGAATACATAGAGCACGTATCCTAAAATGAGGAATTGAAATTTTATTTCAGACTCGATTTCTTTAGGTACCGCCAGTATGTGTATCCTAAAATGAGGAATTGAAAGGGTATGCTGAAGTTTTCCGTGGTCATGCTACTCACCTTGGTATCCTAAAATGAGGAATTGAAAGTTGAGATTGACCTTCTCAACCGTGAACACTTGGTCTTTCAGGTATCCTAAAATGAGGAATTGAAAGCAAGAACACGCGGGTTTAGGTTAGATTGATACATGTATCCTAAAATGAGGAATTGAAAGAGTCTCGTGTTTCGATTAAGTAGAATTCATAATCACATTTGTATCCTAAAATGAGGAATTGAAAGTCAACAGCTAACCCCAATTTCTCCGCTATCCTCAGAATGTATCCTAAAATGAGGAATTGAAAGGTATCACGAATTCCCCTTCTCTCTCTATCCTGTATATTTCGTATCCTAAAATGAGGAATTGAAAGAAAGCTTTCCTATAACCCTCTCTCACTTCACGGAAATTATGTATCCTAAAATGAGGAATTGAAAGTTGTAGGCATCTAGACACTCACCGCTAACGAAAGTGTTGGTATCCTAAAATGAGGAATTGAAAGCACATCATTCACGAATCCATTGACCCCCTTCTCAACGTCTGTATCCTAAAATGAGGAATTGAAAGTTTTACTGTGACCCTTGATTTTGGGGTTTGTTGTTTCGCCGTATCCTAAAATGAGGAATTGAAAGCTGCCGTTACTGTGGGAAGTGGCATTGTTTTGATTGTGATGTATCCTAAAATGAGGAATTGAAAGCAGCCTCCACCTTCCCCGCGAACTCCTCCAATGCTTTCCTGTATCCTAAAATGAGGAATTGAAAGTCAACGTATTACGAAGCTCAAGAATTGATATTTAAGTATCCTAAAATGAGGAATTGAAAGCGCCGTGGACGCGGGTGGAAAAGCAGATATTGACCTTGTGGGTATCCTAAAATGAGGAATTGAAAGTATATCTCACTCAACTCGTGCAATGTGTACCAAAAGTTGTATCCTAAAATGAGGAATTGAAAGCTGCATTTCCCCCGCCTTCGTCAAAGCGATTTGCTTCGCGTATCCTAAAATGAGGAATTGAAAGTAGTAGAGGTCAGTCAGGGCTCGTACCGATGTTTGTATCCTAAAATGAGGAATTGAAAGTCTCCTCCGTCTTCAGTAGTTCGAGCGCCATCCTCATGATGTATCCTTAAATGAGGAATTGAAAGGAAGCGGGGTTTGGTTCCGCCAGGTTGGCAGATTCAATGTATCCTAAAATGAGGAATTGAAAGAAGCCAATCGATTGAAATAAAACGAACACCACAAAATGTATCCTAAAATGAGGAATTGAAAGATGATTATGGCGCCGCATAGGCTGGATATGGCTGGTATCCTAAAATGAGGAATTGAAAGATCCCTACAAGCTTCGTAGGATACTGAGGGATATTAACGGGTATCCTAAAATGAGGAATTGAAAGGTTACCGCAATCTCACCTACCCCAAACGTACCCGACTTCGGTATCCTAAAATGAGGAATTGAAAGATGGTTAAAGTAGGAAATCCCCTTTTCCTCAAGGTACTGTATCCTAAAATGAGGAATTGAAAGAAAAACGTAGTAAAAGCCACCTTACCGTACCAAGTCTTGTATCCTAAAATGAGGAATTGAAAGGTACCTTTAAAGTTCCGTAGCCACTCCTCAAAGGTCTTGTATCCTAAAATGAGGAATTGAAAGGTGATGCTTCCTGCGACAAATTTGCTCTTCGCTCATGCTAGTATCCTAAAATGAGGAATTGAAAGAGTGAAATATTGAACGCCTGATTATCCTCAGCCTTCTTAGGTATCCTAAAATGAGGAATTGAAAGATGGATATAGAAGCGAGGTTGACGATCTTATCGAAGACGAGTATCCTAAAATGAGGAATTGAAAGATGTATATCTAGCGTGGACGGAAATCGCGAAGTTCGCAGGTATCCTAAAATGAGGAATTGAAAGAGGTTTCCAGTCAGGTTATACATGGATTACCCAAGTGAAGTATCCTAAAATGAGGAATTGAAAGTTGTATTTGTCCTCGTCATAAGCCATGTCACCCTCAAGTATCCTAAAATGAGGAATTGAAAGACCTCCCTGTAATTAGGCTCTCTAAACTCTAAGTCTTTAGGTATCCTAAAATGAGGAATTGAAAGTATGGAGTGTAATAACTGCGGTCGTGTCTATGCTAGGTATCCTAAAATGAGGAATTGAAAGGTAGACTTCGTAGTTTGAACCTGTTATCAAAGTCTGCACGTATCCTAAAATGAGGAATTGAAAGAACCTTTAGCCTGGTACAAGCTAAGAGACGTATTCGTATCCTAAAATGAGGAATTGAAAGTATGTATACTGGGGCGCCAAATAAAGAGAACACGTATATAGTATCCTAAAATGAGGAATTGAAAGAAGGTTGGGGACGTTACTGACTTACTTACGGCCAGCAACCTGTATCCTAAAATGAGGAATTGAAAGACAAAACGTCCGACAAGGTCCCACCTCTTACTGTCCTCGTATCCTAAAATGAGGAATTGAAAGATGCTACCGCAGATGTAGTTGCCACCAAGATATTGGTCTCCGTATCCTAAAATGAGGAATTGAAAGATTGGCGCTTCCTGTGGTTGTTCTCCCTGTGGTTGTTCTCGTATCCTAAAATGAGGAATTGAAAGTTTTTATTGTGACGCGGTTCACAGCCACTGGGCTGGTATCCTAAAATGAGGAATTGAAAGTATAGGGTCAAGCATACAGTCGTCGAAAGTGCCGACAGGTATCCTAAAATGAGGAATTGAAAGAAGTGGAGAGGGTGGGTGAGAGGAGGGTGAACGTCGTGATGTATCCTAAAATGAGGAATTGAAAGCGATGACGAGGCTTAGAAGGGTGAGCCACGCGTTCTGAACTGTATCCTAAAATGAGGAATTGAAAGGCTGGATACTTAGAGTCATTACTCGTAGGAGTACCAAACAAGTATCCTAAAATGAGGAATTGAAAGTCGGGTGGGTGCTGAACAATTTTATATGCACGCTCCACGTATCCTAAAATGAGGAATTGAAAGCTGTTTACACCACATTAAGTCCTGAGAAAGCAATACCCAGTATCCTAAAATGAGGAATTGAAAGACTGTGTTAATATGTCTAATAATATTGATTTACCGTTGTTGGTATCCTAAAATGAGGAATTGAAAGTATCCACAGGTCTACCTTGACAATTCCTATGGTACACAGGTTAGTATCCTAAAATGAGGAATTGAAAGCTTATTTTTTATGGACGTGTTGAACATCTTGGGTACCTGTTGTATCCTAAAATGAGGAATTGAAAGTAAGATAGTACCCACTTTGCAATTCCCCTAATGCACTACGTATCCTAAAATGAGGAATTGAAAGCAATACGCTCATTCGGGGTGCTGGTGGCGAAGTAGCCTCCAGTATCCTAAAATGAGGAATTGAAAGTTATACGACTATGCGGGTGTATATGTGAGCATAAGCATACCGTATCCTAAAATGAGGAATTGAAAGCGATTATTTCAATCAGTTTCTCATCAATTATACCCAAAAGTATCCTAAAATGAGGAATTGAAAGTTGGCGGACTAGTGGGTTAGTAACGTTGCGAACCGGTATCCTAAAATGAGGAATTGAAAGCCTCTTCCTCTTAGAAAGAGTTAACCCCCATTTTCCAGGTGTATCCTAAAATGAGGAATTGAAAGTTGAGTGCCACTTTTTGAACCGTGAACGCTTTGTGTATCCTAAAATGAGGAATTGAAAGTTCTAAAGAAACTTGGGATAGACAAAATGTTTAGTATCCTAAAATGAGGAATTGAAAGCAAAAGTCGATAGCGTAACCCTTGAGTCGTGAACCGTGTGTATCCTAAAATGAGGAATTGAAAGCTTCTAACGTCTACCGTGAACTCTCTCTTAGTTCTTTTCAGTATCCTAAAATGAGGAATTGAAAGTTAATAGTGGTCGGTGCACTTATCATGCTGAGTGAGTATCCTAAAATGAGGAATTGAAAGTGTATGGCTTTAGTGGTGTTCGCCACGGCTGACTTCGTGTATCCTAAAATGAGGAATTGAAAGAAAATACGAATAGCTTCCCCCTTAACCGTATCCACCACGTATCCTAAAATGAGGAATTGAAAGGTTGAGCACTATTTTTATCCCCCAATACTGCACCGAGTATCCTAAAATGAGGAATTGAAAGTGGATGCGTCTAATACCCCGAAACATACGCGGGTGCGTATTCGGTATCCTAAAATGAGGAATTGAAAGATACCGGCTAGCGGTCAGGCGCCTAATGCTGGTGATATCAGTATCCTAAAATGAGGAATTGAAAGGTACTGGTCCGTTAGAGGGGTCGAAGACTAGGTACCTCAGGTATCCTAAAATGAGGAATTGAAAGAGGAAACTGCACTGTCCCCGATGCCACCACGCACAGCCAGGTATCCTAAAATGAGGAATTGAAAGGAATATTTGCCTGACTGCCCGCCACTCCACGCGCGTATCCTAAAATGAGGAATTGAAAGAGAGTATCACTAGGAGGGTTGCCCCGATGAGTGAGGCGGGTATCCTAAAATGAGGAATTGAAAGATTAGCTCTTCGCAGATCTCGGTAACCGACTCGCTTAGCGGTATCCTAAAATGAGGAATTGAAAGACTCTGTTGTTTATATCTTGGTGGTAATATGAACCTGTATCCTAAAATGAGGAATTGAAAGTGTAACTCGACCACACGAGCATAACCCTTTATTTCGGGTATCCTAAAATGAGGAATTGAAAGCCACTAGTTATACACCTTCATATTCTTAACCCACCACTCAGTATCCTAAAATGAGGAATTGAAAGCCATCCGCGCTGTTTGGCTCAACCTCGGCTCTCCGAAGGAGTATCCTAAAATGAGGAATTGAAAGCAACTTCGGTCGCAATGGTAACCATGTTACTCAGCAGTATCCTAAAATGAGGAATTGAAAGGTATGCACTACTACTTCGTGCCTCCCTATTATCCTGTATCCTAAAATAAGGAATTGAAAGGTATACAATTTACTACACTTTACAAGCTATCTACACTGAGTATCCTAAAATGAGGAATTGAAAGGAGCGTTCAAGTTAGCTAACACGTTACCGTTAGCGTATCCTAAAATGAGGAATTGAAAGGATTGAGCCCTGTAGCGTTAAGGTTATACTCAGCTTGGTATCCTAAAATGAGGAATTGAAAGCAAAAAATAGGCATGGTTTATTGCCCTATTGTCCATTGTATCCTAAAATGAGGAATTGAAAGCCTATCGATTCAGCTGGTAACCTGATGGTTGACGTGGGTATCCTAAAATGAGGAATTGAAAGTGCAAGTCCCTCAACGATTATGTTCGCTGGGAATATCCTGTATCCTAAAATGAGGAATTGAAAGGTGATTACCCTGTACCTTCCAGCGATTCCACCGTTTAAAGTATCCTAAAATGAGGAATTGAAAGACAAAGTCTGATAAAGCGTTATAGATAGTTTCGCCTAGCTGGTATCCTAAAATGAGGAATTGAAAGAGTTTCGGTGAAGGCTGATGTTCCCGCGGTGACAGTATCCTAAAATGAGGAATTGAAAGAAGCTCTGCCTGTGCACTTGTTAATTGGCTGTCTATTTTGTATCCTAAAATGAGGAATTGAAAGGCAACCTCGGGTGGAATCATGCTCTGCACTGGTGAATGTATCCTAAAATGAGGAATTGAAAGTGAGGACAGTGGCTCGCATCATAAACATGGGTTTCATCTGTATCCTAAAATGAGGAATTGAAAGTGTAAACCACGTAAGCGATACCACCAAGTATAAGGACTTGTATCCTAAAATGAGGAATTGAAAGTATTTGTAGGCTTGGTTGTGATGGTTGTATAACGTAGGTGGTATCCTAAAATGAGGAATTGAAAGTTTTGTGGTTTTGGCATCCAAACCACCAAAACCAATAATGTATCCTAAAATGAGGAATTGAAAGCGACAATAAGCTCAAAAATTAAGTTCATGCGGTCTATTTGGTATCCTAAAATGAGGAATTGAAAGGCTGATGGTGTTAACAAGATCGTAGAGGAGACCCGCCGCGCGTATCCTAAAATGAGGAATTGAAAGAAGGTTTCGTCACAGCACTTGCATCTCAAAACCGAGACAGTATCCTAAAATGAGGAATTGAAAGTAGTAGAGGTCGGTGAGAGCCCTAACTGTTGTTTGCTGCATGTATCCTAAAATGAGGAATTGAAAGTCTGAACTTCTGGGTGCTTTGGGTGGTGGTCAGGGTCTTGTATCCTAAAATGAGGAATTGAAAGTGATAGGTGCCTGACTAGTTGTCGAATTAAGGATATTCAAGTATCCTAAAATGAGGAATTGAAAGTAACTAAGGTTCTCTTTGACTACAAAATAGTAGTGATAACCTGTATCCTAAAATGAGGAATTGAAAGCCATATAAATCAATGGTAAAGTAGCCTTCTATTTTCCTACTGTATCCTAAAATGAGGAATTGAAAGCTTTAACTTCTTTGGGTAACGGTATATCTGTTTTGTATCCTAAAATGAGGAATTGAAAGTTTAGGCGTCTAAGGCGTCCGTCATTTAGGCGGATGCGGTATCCTAAAATGAGGAATTGAAAGTCTCAGTTTGGCTATTCGTAATTACAGAAATCTCT